>ERZ1047472.2888-NODE-2888-length-11730-cov-14.648565_pt1 | contig 11730 bp, 6 predicted proteins | sample MGYA00383095_ERZ1047472 | MGnify/ENA primary metagenome ERZ1047472 (study PRJEB29581, sample SAMEA5548365) | metagenome | biome: marine; feature: coastal; material: water | depth 1 m | study: Short-term variability in the microbial, nano- and picoplankton...
CCATATTCATTTAGATGTATACCGCAGGTTCACGGAGCTACAAAAGATACATTGACGTTTGTTCAAAATACTTTTGTGACCGAAATTAATGCAGTTACTGATAATCCCAATATCTTTACAAAGGAAGATAAGATTATTTCTGGGGGAAATTTTCATGGCCAGCCATTAGCTTTTGGTTTTGATTTTCTAAAAATATCGATGGCAGAAATTGGTAATATTTCCGAAAGAAGAACCTATCAACTTGTTTCGGGGCTGAGAGGTTTGCCAACTTTTTTAGTTAATAATTCCGGACTAAACTCGGGTTTGATGATTCCACAATATACAGCTGCTAGTATAGTTAGTGCAAATAAGCAATTAGCTACACCAGCAAGTATAGATTCTATTGTTTCATCTAATGGCCAAGAAGATCATGTAAGTATGGGGGCTAATTCAGCTGTGCAAGCTTTTTTAATTATTGATAATGTTGAGCGTATTTTGGCTATTGAATTGTTCAATGCTTCCCAAGCACTGTTTTTCAAAGACAAATCGTCATCTCCTTTTTTAAATAAATTTATAGAAAGATTCAGGTTAGAGGTTCCACAGGTCTCATCTGATAGAGTATTTCATGAAGATATAGAAAAGTCAATAAAATTTATTCAAAATACAGATCTAGATGATGATCTATTTTTTTAATAAAACAATAATAAAAACTGGTTTTTATTGTTTAGGATTCTCTTTCTTTTTTTACTGACGTAATTTTTATTTCTAATTTGTTTTCGTCTTTATTTAAATCAAAGTTTATCATGTCACCTTGATGAATATTAGACTTAATAATCTCTTCAGCTAAAGTGTCTTCAATATATTTTTGAATTGCTCGTTTTAGTGGACGAGCTCCATACTGTTTGTCAAATCCTTTTTCTGCAATAAAGTTTTTAGCTTTTTTACTAAGCTTGAGTGAATATCCCAGTTCTGATATTCGATCAAGTAACTTACTTAGCTCAATATCAATAATTTTATTTATGTCTTCTTTTTCTAAATTATTGAAAACTACAACGTCATCAATCCTATTCAAAAATTCCGGGGCAAACGCTTTCTTTAAAGCATTTTCTATTACACTTTTAGCATTTGAACTTTCCTGTGATTTTTGCGCTGCTGTTCCAAATCCTACGCCAGCTCCAAAATCTTTCAATTTGCGGGCGCCGATGTTAGAAGTCATTATAATGATTGTGTTACTAAAATCAATTTTTCTACCCAAACTATCAGTTAGAAACCCATCATCAAGCACTTGTAGCAACATATTAAAAACATCTGGATGTGCTTTTTCTATTTCATCCAAAAGAACAACTGCATACGGTTTGCGTCGTATTTTTTCAGTGAGTTGCCCTCCTTCTTCGTAGCCAACATATCCTGGAGGAGCTCCAACTAGTCTAGATATAGCAAATTTTTCCATGTATTCGCTCATGTCAATCCTTACAAGAGCTTCCTCACTATCAAATAATTCTTGAGCTAGTACTTTGGCGAGTTGTGTTTTACCTACGCCAGTCTGCCCCAAAAATATAAATGAACCGATTGGTTTGTTAGGATCTTTGAGTCCAGCTCGATTCCTCTGAATTGCCTTTACTACCTTTAAAACGGCTTTATCTTGACCAATTACTTTTCCACTTATTAGTTTTGGTAATTTTGACAGTTTTTTGCTTTCTTTTTGGGCGATTCTGCTAACAGGGATACTAGTCATCATAGAAACTACTTGTGACACGTCACTTTCACTAACTACAATTCGATTTAGTTTTGATTCTGCTTCCCATTTTTCTTTTGCTAAATTAAGACTCTTTTCTATACTTTTTTCGTCATCCCTCAACTTGGCAGCTTCCTCGTATTTTTGTTTTTTAACAACAGAGGTCTTAGTAGCTTTTACTACTTCAAGCTGTGTTTCTAACTCTAATATATGTTCCGGTACATCAATATTTGTTATGTGAACTCTAGATCCAGCTTCATCCAATGCATCAATAGCTTTGTCTGGTAAGAACCGATCAGACATATAACGGTTGGTTAAATTTACACAGGCCTCAATAGCTTCAGTTGTATATTCAACATTATGATGATCTTCATATTTGTTTTTAATATTGTTTAAAATTTCAATAGTTTCTGTAACTGACGTTGGCTCAACTATAACTTTTTGAAAACGACGTTCTAAAGCTCCGTCTTTCTCAATATGTTGTCTGTACTCGTCTAGAGTCGTAGCGCCGACGCATTGTAATTCGCCACGTGCAAGGGCAGGTTTGAACATGTTAGACGCGTCCAAGCTTCCTGTGGCGCCTCCAGCACCAACAATAGTATGAATTTCGTCAATAAATAAAATTATATTATCATTTTTCTCCAATTCATTCATTACTGCCTTTATGCGTTCTTCAAATTGTCCTCGGTATTTTGTTCCTGCTACAATGCTTGCTAGATCTAAGGTGACAACTCTTTTGTTAAAAAGAATTCGAGATACTTTACGTTTTACAATTCGAATTGCTAACCCTTCAGCTATAGCAGATTTGCCAACTCCGGGTTCTCCAATAAGTAGGGGGTTATTTTTCTTTCTGCGACTTAGTATTTGAGATACTCGTTGGATTTCCTTTTCACGGCCAACCACTGGGTCTAGTTTGCCTTGCTCTGCCATCGAAGTTAGATCTCTTCCAAAATTATCAAGAACAGGAGTTTTTGATTTATTTGTACTCTTTTGGCTTGTTGATTGTCCAAATGATCGATCTTTGTTGTCGCTCCCTGTGTCTTCTTCATTTGGAAAAGTCTCAGCTTTAGGACTGTCTATAAAATCATCATCATTTGTAGCCATAAATTTAAATTGTTCTTTTACACTATCATAGTTAACGTTCATTTTATTTAAAAGCTTCGTGGTAGGGTCATTTTCATTTCTTAAAACACACAAAAGAAGGTGTGCAGTGTTTATTATTTTACTCTGAAATAATTTAGCCTCTAAAAAAGTTGTTTTTAGCGCTCGTTCTGCTTGTCTTGTCAAGTGAAGATTTTTCTTTTCGTTGGAGGCAACAATTATATTTGGATTAGCAGGGCTTAGAATTTCAACTTTTCTCCTTAAATGACCTAAGTCTATATCTAGAGAGTTTAAAATATCTATGGCTTTGCCATTGCCATCTCTCAAAAGACCAAGCATCAAGTGTTCTGTGCCTATAAAATCATGGCCAAGGCGTAGTGCTTCTTCTTTACTAAAAGAAATAACATCTTTTACTCTAGGGGAAAAATTATCATCCATAAAAAAATCTATTGTTAAATTTACATATTCGTTGTCATAATATCAAGAACTATACCCAATTTTTTTTCAACAATACAAATGATACAAAAAACTAATTAAAAACAAAATTTTTGACATTCTATTTATTAACGAATTTACTTCTTTAAATTGTTGATAAATAGAGTCAAAAAAAGCAACTTAAATTAGTTTAATTATTACTTGAAAAGTGGTATATTAGCTTGGTTATATTACAAACGAAAATACAGCTATAAAATGATAGAAGGCGAAAAGGTAATTCCTATAAATATTGAGGACGAAATGAAGTCAGCTTACATCGATTATTCGATGTCAGTAATTGTGTCTAGAGCACTTCCAGACGTCCGAGACGGTCTTAAGCCCGTTCATCGTAGAGTCTTGTTTGGAATGCATGAACTTGGGGTTAGGTCTAATACCGCTCACAAAAAATCTGCAAGGATTGTGGGGGAAGTCTTGGGTAAGTATCACCCTCACGGAGATACATCTGTTTACGACGCTATGGTTCGTATGGCTCAGGAATGGAGTCTAAGATACATGTTGGTGGATGGTCAAGGTAACTTTGGCTCTATTGACGGAGATAGTCCTGCTGCAATGCGATATACAGAAGCTAGAATGCGTAAAATATCTGAAGATATGCTTGCAGATATAGATAAGAATACTGTCGACCACAAATTAAACTTTGATGATACGCTTAAGGAACCTACTGTTTTACCAACTCGTATTCCTGGATTACTAGTTAACGGCGCTTCTGGAATTGCCGTTGGAATGGCAACTAATATGCCCCCACATAATCTTTCGGAGGTTGTTGATGGGATTACAGCCTACATAGACAACAAAGATATAGATATCGACGAGTTGATTACTCATGTTAAGGCACCAGATTTTCCAACTGGAGGTACTATATACGGATATGACGGAGTTATTGAAGCTTTCAAAACAGGTCGTGGCCGTGTCGTTATTCGTGCCAAAGCAAACATAGAAGAGGTTAATGGTCGTGAATGTATCATTGTGACTGAAATCCCTTACCAGGTCAATAAAGCAGATATGATAAAAAAGACTGCTGATTTGGTAAATGATAAAAAGTTAGATGGTATATCTACAATTCGAGATGAATCAGATAGAAACGGAATGCGTATAGTATATGTTTTAAAGAAAGATGCTATCCCCAATATCGTTTTGAATAAACTATATAAATACACTGCACTTCAATCTTCTTTTAGCGTAAATAACATAGCATTGGTTAATGGGCGACCAGAAATGTTGAATTTAAAAGATATGATTCATCATTTTGTTGAGCACCGTCATGAGGTAGTTGTCAGAAGAACTACATATGAACTTAAGAAAGCGGAGGAACGTGCTCATATTTTAGAAGGATTGATAATTGCCTCTGACAATATTGACGAAGTTATTGCTATTATTAGAGGATCTTCCAATGCAGAGCAAGCTCGCGAAAAATTAATTGAACGCTTTAAACTCACTGAGATTCAGTCCAAGGCGATAGTTGAAATGAGATTAAGACAGTTAACTGGGTTAGAGCAAGACAAATTACGTGGTGAGTATGAAGATATCATGAAGACTATTGACGAGTTAAAAGATATTCTTGATAAAAAAGAACGTCGTATGTTGATAATTAAAGAAGAACTTACGGTTGTTAAAGAAAAATATGGTGACGAGCGTAGATCTATGATTGAGTATGCTGGAGGTGATTTATCAATTGAAGATATGATTCCTAACGAGCAAGTAGTTATTACAATTTCTCATGCTGGATATATCAAACGAACCTCGTTAACTGAATACAGAACTCAAAATAGAGGTGGGGTTGGTCAAAAAGCATCAACCACCCGAAATGAAGATTTCTTAGAGCATTTATTTGTAGGAACTAACCACCAATATATGTTGTTCTTTACCCAAAAGGGAAAATGTTTTTGGATGCGTGTTTATGAAATACCAGAAGGTAGTAAAACTTCTAAAGGGAGAGCTATTCAGAACTTAATAAACATCGAGCAGGACGATAAAGTAAAAGCATTTATTTGCACTCAAGATCTTAAAGACGAAGATTATATCAATTCTCAGTTTGTGATAATGTCAACCAAAAAGGGTCAGGTCAAAAAAACCTCTTTAGAACAATATTCTCGACCAAGAACTAATGGAATAAATGCAATAACTATCAAGGAAAACGATGAACTTCTTGAAGCAAAATTAACAACTGGAGAAAGTCAAGTAATGTTAGCTTTAAAGTCCGGAAAAGCTATTCGATTTGAAGAAGCAAAAACTCGACCAATGGGCCGTGGTGCATCTGGAGTTAGAGGAATTACTTTAGCACATGAAACGGATGAGGTGATAGGGATGATAGCTGTAGATGATATGGATAGTAATATCCTGGTTGTTTCAGAAAATGGTTATGGAAAACGATCCAGCTTGGAAGATTACCGAATTACCAATAGGGGAGGTAAAGGAGTTAAAACTATTTCAATTACAGAAAAAACAGGAAATTTAGTGTCAATTAAAAATGTTACTGATGAAGACGATTTAATGATCATTAATAAGTCAGGAGTTGCTATTCGATTGGCTGTTGAAGATTTAAGAGTGATGGGGCGTGCGACTCAAGGGGTTCGTTTAATCAATCTTAAAGGGAATGATTCAATTGCTGCGGTCGCTAAAGTTATGCGTGAGGATGAAGACGAAATTGATGACTCTGATGAGCTAACAATTGAAGTAGTTAGAGAGTCTAATTTATCTCAAACAGATGAAGCATCTTTTGATGCCCAAGAAGAAGAATAAAAAATAAATTTTACAAAAATGAAAAATTATTTAGTAATGGCGCTAGCATTAACCTTAGGTTTTTCTGCAGTTGCCCAAAAAAAAGAATTAAGGTCTGCAAAAAAAGCCTTGTTAAAAGAGAATTATGAAAATGCAGGAGTTGCACTAGATGCAGCCGAGGCTTTATTGTCTACAATGGACGATAAATATAAGAGTAAATATTACTTGTACAGAAGTATGTTTTATTCAAAATCAGGTGGAGGTACAAAAGTGAATACTGTAAAAGGTGAATTTAGTGGTGTTAAAAGATCAATCGAAGCTTTAAAGTTTGTAACTGCAAAAGCAGATGCTACATCAGCTGAATTTCAAAAGCAACGATTATTATCACATTTAATTAATACTGGAAACTCTTTGGTTGAAAAAAATGATTACGAAAATTCTTCTAATTTCTTTGAAGTGGCTTATGATTTATCCCCTTCAGATACTTTATACTTGTACGTGGCAGCTAATCATTCTGTTGCAATAAAAAATTATGATCGTTCTCTAATTCTCTATGAAAAATTGAGAGATCTTGATTATACTGGAATTGAAAAAAAGATGTTTGCCACAAATATCGAAACACAAAAAAAAGAATCTTTTGACAACGAAATGTTAATGAATCTTTCGATTAAAGCCAAAACACACACTAATCCCTCAGAAGAATATACAAAATCTAGATTCCCGGAAATAATTAAAAATATTGCACTAATTTATAAGGAGCGAGGAGATAATGATAAAGCTCTTGAAGCATTTGCTGTGGCTAGAGCTGATGATCCAGAAAGTATGGATTTGTTACTTCAGGAAGCTTATTTGCATTATAACATGGGGAATATTAATAAATTTAAGAGCTTATTAGAAATAGCCGTTCAGAAAGATCCCAATAATCACGAATTACAGTACAATCTTGCAATAATTTCTTCAGATGCCAACGATTTTGAAAATTCAAAAAAGTATTATTTAAAAGCAATTGAACTTAAACCAGATTATACTAAAGCCTATATTAACGTGGCAGCGCTAATATTAAGCCAGGAACAATCTATCTTAGATCAGATGAATAGCCTAGGGTCTAGTAGAGCAGATGATATCAAGTATGACAAGTTAAAGGAAAAACGTAATCAGATGTTTTTAGAGGCAATTCCATACTTAGAAAGTGCAATTTCCATAACTCCAGAAAACTATCAAGCAGCCAAAACATTATCCAATATATACAGTGCAGTAGGTAACACTAAAAAATACAAAGAATACAAAGCTATAGCTGATTCTTTAGATAAAAAGTAGAGTTAAAACGTAAAATCATAATAAAAAAGCGGTTCATATTTTGAAAGACTTTTTTATGATGATACTATTCTTTTAATTACCCTAAGTTTATGTGTATGATTTTGTGTATCTACATTATAAATACCACTATGGTCCAATAGGTCTATTCTTACTTTTCCATGCGCATGAATGATTCGATGATTTTCCATTATTATACCAACATGGGTAATATCCCCTTCGTTGTTGTCAAAAAAAGCTAAATCACCAGGGGAACTTTCTTCAATAAAACTAAGGGCATCCCCTTGAGAGGCCTGCTGTGAAGCATCTCTTAAGATATTAAATCCGTTTAATCTATAAACCATTTGAGTAAAACCTGAGCAGTCAATGCCAAAAGGTGTTTTACCACCCCATAAATAAGGAGTATTTAGATAGAGTAAGCTAGTATTAACTATATTAGATTTATCTAATTTACCTTTTGACTTTGAACCTTCAAAATTATGTTTTAGAAATTGGAGTCCGTTTAAATTGGAGCCTAATATTATTGGGTGTAGTTGATTATTTTTATCTGAAATGAAATCAACTAGGTCTGTGCTTAATATGGGTGTTTCTTTTTCTAGCTCTTTGTAGGCTAGTTCTTCGATGAACTGAAATTGTTTATTGTCAATCCAACCTTCGTATTCGTCAATAGAAAGCCGAATTCTACTCCATACTTTACGATGTTCTAAAACTTTAAAGTAATCCCCATAAAGAACTTGAGACACTAGCTCGCTAGTGTCTGAGGGTTCAAGTCTTAGTGGAACTACACTCAAGTAGCAAAGGCCATACTGCATTATTTATATTTTTCGTTCTAGGACTAATGCTGAAGCGCCACCGCCTCCATTACAGATAGCAGCTACTCCAATGTTACCATCATTTTGTTCTAAAACACTTAATAAAGTCACTACAATTCTTGCTCCTGAACAGCCAAGTGGGTGACCTAATGAAACAGCTCCACCATTTACATTTATTTTAGATTCATCTAGATTTAGCAGTTTAGTATTAGCAAGTCCAACCACTGAGAACGCTTCGTTGAGTTCGAAAAAGTCTACTTCAGAAATACTTATATTCGCCTTATCAAGGGCTTTTGGTACTGCTTTAGAAGGAGCTATTGTAAACCACTCAGGATCTAAAGCTGCATCTGCGTATCCTTTTATTGTAGCAAGTGGATTTAATCCTAATTCGGTTGCTTTATCACTACTCATTAATATTATTGCTGCAGCTCCATCATTGATGGTAGAAGCATTGGCGGCAGTCACAGTCCCATTCTCAGTAAAAGCTGGGCGTAAACTAGGTATTTTTTCTAAGTGTACATTAGTGTACTCTTCATCGGTATTAACTACTTTTGGCTCACCCCTTCTTTGTGGTACCTCTACAGGGACAATTTCAGAACTGAATTTTCCATTATCCCATGCTTCTTTGGTACGTTTATATGATTGTATAGCAAAGGCATCTTGTATCTCTCTACTAAAGTTATATTTTTCTGCACAAGCATCTGCATATACACCCATTGCATTTTTTGAATATGCGTCAACTAATCCATCTTTTTGCATTCCATCTTCAAATGAAACAGCTCCAAATTTTTGAGCTTTTCGGGCATTGTAATAGTGAGGTATTAAACTCATGTTCTCCATTCCACCAGCTACAATAATTTCAGCATCTCCAAGTGCTATAGACTGGGCGGCTTGCATTATAGATTTCATTCCAGAAGCACAGACCTTATTTATAGTAGTGCAAGGTACTGAATTTGGAATTCCTGCATAGATTGCAGCTTGTCTAGCAGGTGCTTGCCCTGCACCTGACTGAACTACATTACCCATCAAAACTTCATCTACAAGCTTTGGCGGCAAATCAATTTTGTCCAAGGCACCTTTGATTGCAATTGAGCCTAGTTTTGGTGCAGAAACAGTAGAAAGAGACCCTAAAAAACTACCAATTGGAGTTCTAGCTACTGAAACTATCACAACGTCTTTACTCATAGTTAACTTTTTAAATGTGTTGTATGCTAAAATAAATAAAATTTAGGATATATAATGAAGTAAAATTTTAATATGGAGATAAAATGCACTTCTTTTTTATTACTTTTGATTAAATGATAACAACATAGTACTATAGTTAGTCCAGTACTTAATTTGAATATTTCCACTAATTCTGAACCCAGTTTAAATTGATGAAAGATTTAATACATTTATATCACAAAAACCATTCCTTAATTTATAAGCTGTTTTTATTCACAATTACCACTTTTGTGATTGTTTATCTATTTCCAAAGAGTGGAACTTTCAGATACAGTTTTGAAAAAGGAAAACCATGGCAGTCAGAGAATCTATATGCTCCTTTTGATTTTGCTATTAAAAAATCTAATGAAGAAATAATCTCTGAAAAAGAACAAATTTCTAAGCAGTCAGCTATTTTTTTTAATATTGATATGCAAGTTTATAATAATGCTGTAAGTGAATATGAATTAGTATTTAATCGCTTGTTTTATGAGCTTCCAAATGATTTGGTTAGAGTCGAGTTATATGATAAAGGTTTGAGTATTCTTGATCAAATTTACCAAAGTGGTGTTCTTGAAATGAGCTATGACTATGGACCAAACCAACAAATTTCTATTTTAAAAGATAAAACTCAAAACGGTTTTAAATCTTACCAAACTTTTTTTCCTCAAACTAACTTAAAGTCTTTTGTAGAGTCACAAGTTCTCACTCTAGGAATTCAAACATACCGTCAACGTTTTTTAGCCCTATTTTTTGATGTTATCAAACCAAATGTAAGTTTAGACAAAGTTCTCACTAATGCATTTCTTGAAGAACGCCTCAGTCAATTAAAACTTGTTCGCGGTCGGGTAGAAAAGCAAACACTAATTATTTCTAAGGGAGAAGTCGTACAAGGGGAAAATTATAGTATTCTCAAATCTTTAGAATCTGAATATGAATCGCAAGAATTAACAGACTTAAATTATTATTGGATTCTTTCTGCTTACACACTTTTGGTATCTTTAGCGTTATTAATGTTGTTATTATTTATTAAAAAATACAGAGTTGAAGTATTTAACAATAATACTAAGGTTACATTTATATTTTTCAATATTGTATTAATGGTATTATTAACTACTTTAGTAGTTAATTTTAATTCTTCTTATGTATACGTAGTACCGCTTTGTATTTTACCATTGACTTTAAAAGCTTTTTTCGATGCTCGGCTTGGCTTGTTTACTCATGTTATTACTGTTTTGCTTTTAGGATTTGTCGTAGCTAATAATTATGAGTATATGTTTCTACAAACAATTGCTGGTATAGTAACAATTCTAACAGTTTCGGAGCTGTACAAAAGAGCTAATTTATTTATTTCTGTTGGTCAAATAACGTTTATATATATAGTTTCTTATTTTGCTTTTTATGTGATTCATGAAGGTACTATCGAAAATCTGCAATGGCAGACTTTTTTGATGTTTGTACTTTGCGGTCTAGCGACTTTGTTCGTTCAGCCACTGATATACATTTATGAAAAATTATTTGGACTTGTTTCAGATGTGTCCTTACTTGAGTTATCAGATACAAATTCTAAGCTATTAAAAGAGTTGTCGGAAAAAGCACCAGGAACATTTCATCACTCTCTGAATGTTGCTAATCTTGCCGAAGCTGCTGCTAATGAAATTGGAGCTAATGCAATGCTTGTTAGAGTGGGCGCATTGTATCATGATATTGGAAAAATGGTTAATCCTACCTATTTTACGGAAAACCAGTCTACAGGAATTAATCCACACGATGAACTATCACCAAAAGAAAGTGTAGAGATTATTATTAATCATGTCATAGACGGAATTGAGCTAGCTAAGAAGAATAATCTTCCAGATAGAGTTATCGATTTTATACGTACACATCATGGCAGTAGCATTGTCTATTATTTTTATAACAAACAAGTTGAGAGTAATTTAGCTTTTGATACTTCAGACTTTTGTTATAATGGCCCCAAGCCATTTAACAAAGAGACAGCTATATTGATGATGTGTGATAGTGTGGAAGCAGCATCAAAAAGTTTAAAGAATCCAAATTCTATAAAAATCAATAATTTTGTAGATGCTATAGTGTCCAAACAAATGGATACAGAACAGTTTTTAAATGCTACTATTACTCTTAAAGAAATTCAGTCTATTAAGAAGATTTTAAAACATAAGTTAGCCAACATGTATCACTTGCGTATTGAATATCCTGAATAAGCTAACTTTCATTTAAAAAAGTAAAAATTAGCTTGCGTTCTTAATAATGAAAAGTTACATTTGCAACCGCAATTTTATTGCACAAGTTCATTTTACAGGAGAGGTGCCAGAGTGGTAATGGAGCAGATTGCTAATCTGTCGACGGGTAACT
>ERZ1047472.2890-NODE-2890-length-11721-cov-6.831476_pt1 | contig 11721 bp, 13 predicted proteins | sample MGYA00383095_ERZ1047472 | MGnify/ENA primary metagenome ERZ1047472 (study PRJEB29581, sample SAMEA5548365) | metagenome | biome: marine; feature: coastal; material: water | depth 1 m | study: Short-term variability in the microbial, nano- and picoplankton...
AGTGATTTATATGCCATATCAGTCTAACCTCTTAGATATGTTTCTTTTAATTTTAAAAATAAGTTTCTTTTGAAGCTTATCTTACTTGTTCATATGAGGCACAAATATAACAAAAATTTGTATATTTTATGACGCCTTTATAATATTTTTTTGAAGGTTCTGTGACAAGGTAGGGTGCAATATATACAAAACCTCAGTAAATACCGGGTACTTTTATAATAATCGATACCGCCTTTGTAATAATTTTGTCATATTACAATTTTATAGGCTGTTTTTTATTAGGAAAACATAAATGCCTAAAGTTAAAACAAATGCATTATTAGCAGAATTTATCGGCAGTACTTTACTTTGCGGAGTTGTTGTTGGTTCAGGAATAATGGCGTTCAATCTTAGTGGGGGTAACATAGCGGTTGCCTTGATTGGCAATTCAATAGCAACTGCTGCTATACTCTGGGTACTTGTTGCAATTTTAGGGCCAATCTCAGGGGCTCACTTTAATCCAGCTGTTACAGTTGCTTTTTACATAGATAAAAAAATAAAAGTACAAAGTGCAATTTTTTACATTTTCTTACAGATATTTGGTTGTATATTAGGGACGTTGCTTGCACATGCCATGTTTGGTCAAGCTTTCCTTCAGATAGCCTCAACAGAAAGAGCTGGTTATCATTTATTATTATCGGAATGGATAGCGACTTTTGCTTTAGTTTTCGCTATATTCGGATCTGTTAGATATGCTCCAAAATCTGTACCCGCTGCAGTTGCCTTAACCGTTTTGGCTGGATATTGGTGGACGTCCTCTACTAGCTTTGCAAACCCCGCAATAACGATTGGTCGGGCCTTAACAAATACTTTTACTGGAATAAATCCTGGTAACCTTATTGGGTTTATCTTGGCACAGTTCTTTGGGGCAGTATCAGCAGTAATTTTATCTAACCGTATTTTCATTAAAACCCAGAAATGATCTGATAATGTAACAGGTGTTTAAATTTATGGTTTTGAGAAAATGGAGCGGGCGATGAGATTCGAACCCACGACCCTCACCTTGGCAAGGTGATGCTCTACCACTGAGCTACGCCCGCTCATTTTGCGTATACTAGACAGAATATAATTCTGACTGTGATAGACGGCGCTATATGGCCTAAAGAATAAATATAATCAAGAAGCTTTAAGATTTTTTTTATTAGTTTAATATTGTTCAAAAAGCATTTAAAGAGGTGTGAATGTCCATTACGCGTAATAATTTATTTCGATACTTAAATGAACTCAATATACAGCACAGTACAATAGAGCATAAACCAATTTTTAAAGTTGAAGACAGTGTTTTACTTAAAAAAAATATGGCTGGGGCAAATACCAAAAACCTTTTTTTAAAAGACAAAAAAGGAGAGCTTTTTTTAGTATGTGCAGTCAGTGATACAAAGATTAATGTCAATAAACTTCACCAAATCATTGGGTGCAAGCGCCTTTCTTTTGGTAAGCCTGAAGTTCTAAAGGATGCTTTAGGGGTGACGCCGGGTTCAGTAACATTGTTTTCAATTATAAATGACAAGAACCTTGAGGTAACATTGGTAATAGACAAGTCTTTAATGAATTATGATATCGTAAACTTTCACCCCTTGTTAAATGATGCAACAACCGCCATTTCTAATAAAGATATGATAAAGTTTGCGAAATCAACTAAGCACGAACCCTTAATTGTCGATTTTGCAAAACTTGAATAAAAAGGTAAAGTTATGAATGAAAGTAGTGAAGTAATCATCGATGGCTCAGACATGAGCTTCATGAAAGATGTTGTTACAGTCAGTCAAGAAACCCCAGTAATTGTAGACTTTTGGGCACCCTGGTGCGGACCATGTAAGCAGCTTATGCCAGTTCTGGAGAGAATTGTAAAAACTGCAAATGGTAAAGTGAAAATGGTTAAAATTAATATTGATGAGAACCCAGGTATTGCAGGACAGCTTGGGGTTAGATCAATACCTGCTGTTTATGCTTTTAAAAACGGAAAGCCAGTTGATGCTTTTCAAGGCGAGCAGCCTGAGTCAGAAATTATAAAGTTTGTTGGTAGGCTTACTGGGGAAACAGACCCTGTCGAGGAAGCAAAAGCACTTGCGGTACGCGCCAAAGATAGTCTTGCAGCAGGGGACTCAGGTGGTGCTGCGCAGGATTATGCGCAAGCTCTGTCTTTGGACCCGAATAGTCCCGAGGCAATGGCGGGACTAATACGCCTGTATATTGAAGGTGGTAATGAAACTGCGGCAGCAGAGTTATTAGCGTCTGCACACGAAAGTATATTGGAACATCCTGAAATGAAGGCTGTGCAATCAAAATTATCTTTGATTAGCGTACCTGAAGAACCCGATATTACTCTTGAATTACTATCAAACATTGAAGCAAATCCTGACAATTTAGATATGCGTCTAGCAGCTGCAAAGGCACTTGCTGGGGTTGGTAGGAACGACGAGGCTGTGGAACACTTATTATATTCCATTTCTAAAAATCGTAGCTACAATAACGAAGCAGCAAGGCTTTTCTTACTTACAATATTTGAGGCTGAAGGTGCAGCATCCGAAGTATCAATAAATGGCCGCAGGGCATTGTCTTCCATCCTTTTTGCGTAACCCCTCGTAGGAATAATATGAGCTCTCACTACAAGTCCCTTACTCGCCGAACTAATCCCGAAGTGGTGCCAATTTTTCCTCTAAATGGGGCAGTTCTCCTTCCGGCATGCGACTTACCTTTGAATATTTTTGAACCACGATATTTGAACATGATAGATGATGCGCTCAAGAACGATCGTCTGATTGGAATGGTTCAAAGCCAAGATGAAAAATTAGCCAAGATAGGTGGACTTGGAAGAATAACGCAATTCTCTGAAGCAGAAGACGGTAGATATATAATAGTTTTAAAAGGGCTTAAACGCTTTAAAGTCATATCCGAAGAGGTTGTTAGCACTCCTTATCGCAAAGCTAGAATTAGCTACCAAGGGTTTGAAAATGATGCTGATGTGCATAATGCAAGTCAAACTACCGAAGCTCTTTCAGGAAAAACCGGGGAAAGGACTACCTTAACCATAGCAATGAAGGCTCTTGCAAAAACATTAAATGTGCAGATCGATTGGAAAAGTTTAGGTGAAATACCGTTACCAATTTTAATTAATCAGGCTGCAATGATAAGTCCCTTTGCTTCGGAAGACAAACAGTCTTTAATAGAAGCTGTTTCTACAGATGACAGAAGAAAATTACTCATAGGTTTAATGCATCTTTATGCGAGTAAAGACATGAAACAAGACCCCAATAAATCTCAACAATAAGATATCAAGTTTAAGAATGGTAGAAAAAGACAAAAAATCAATTGATCCGAAAATGCTGAATATTTTGGTATGCCCTAAAACAAAGGGCCCGCTTACCTTTAACAGTGAAACAAATGAGCTTATAAGTAAAAAAGCCAAACTAGCTTACCCCATAAGAGATGGAATACCTATCTTACTAATAGAAAGAGCGCGCATATTAGAATAACTTGACATTATATAAATACCTACCACCTATATGTAATAAGGAGTTTTTATGTCTACATATGATTACGCAGATGCAAGCAAATGGCGCGGCACAACCATCCTATCAGTTAGAAAAAACGGAAAAATAGTTGTTGTAGGCGATGGTCAAGTTAGTGCTGGCAACACTGTTATGAAATCCACAGCAAAAAAAGTACGTACCCTTGCGGGAGGAAATGTTATTACCGGCTTTGCAGGAGCAACCGCGGATGCATTTGCATTACTAGAGCGACTAGAGGCTAAACTTGAGCAATATCCTACCCAGTTAGCCAGAGCTTGCGTTGAGCTAGCTAAAGACTGGAGAACCGATAAATATTTAAGGCAGTTACAGGCCATGATGATAGTCGCAGATAAAAATGACACTTATGTACTTACTGGAAATGGTGATGTTGTAGAACCTGATAAGCTTTTGAGTGGCAGTAGTATAATAGCAATTGGCAGCGGCGGTAACTTTGCACTGTCAGCTGCATTAGCAATGGATGATTACGAGAAAGACGCAGAAGTATTAGCCAAAAAATCAATGTCTATAGCCAACAAATTATGTGTTTTTACTAATGATAACCTTACAGTAGAGACCTTAAAAATAAAATAAAACAATCATTAAGCGGTTTATGGCTTAAGCCGTTTTATAAGGCCCTCTAATTGTTCTGCTGTTTTATATTTAACCCTTAATTCGCCTCCAGGGCCCTTATGACGTAAATTTACTATCAGGCCTATATAATCTGATAGATCGTTTTCAACTTTACGAACATTAGCATCTTTTTGCGCAGGAACGCTTGTTTTGCCGTCGCCTGCCTTTATTCTTCTAACCCAATCTTCTGCTTCACGAACAGATAAGCCTTTTTTTACAATTGCGTCCGCAAGCTCCGTTGGGTCAGGGGCAGCAATTATTGCCCTTGCATGGCCAGTACTAATCCTCCCTTTGGCTAGGTATTCTTGAGCAATGGAGGGTAAAGATAAAAGTCGCAGCATATTGGCAATATGCGGACGGGACTTACCAACAGACTCAGCTATCTCTTGTTGAGTTCTTGAAAATTGTTCAGATAATGCTTTATATGCTAACGCCTCCTCAATTGGGTTTAAGTCTGCGCGTTGCACATTTTCAACAACACCAATTTCCAAAACTTCTTGATCCGTTAGATCTCTTATTAATACGGGCATTGCATCAAGCTTTGCGGTTAGCGATGCTTGCCAACGTCTTTCCCCAGCTACGATTTGGTATAAATCTTCATTATTTCTGTCGCTTTTTGATATTGGCCTTACGAGTATAGGCTGAAGAACCCCTTTGTCTTTAATTGAATCAGTTAGTTCTTTGAGTTTTTCTTTATCAAAATATCTTCTTGGCTGGTCTGGGTTACGAATAAGTTGGTTGATGCCAACTGTAGTTACACCGCTTTTAGACAATGAGTTTTTCTTTAATATATTCCCCTGGCCTTTTTTATCCTCAACCCCATTAAAGTCACCCACAACCGCCGAAACACCAACATCAGACATTAAAGCAGATAAACCTCTCCCCAAACCACGCTCTTTAATTTTTTTATCTGACATATTTATAACCTATTGTTTTTATTTGTTTTTACTCAGCGTGTCTTTCTAGAATTTCATCGCCCAAACGCATATAAGCCTTTGATCCAGCACACTTGGGATCATACATAATAACCGGCTTACCAAATGATGGGGCTTCGGCAACCCGAACGTTTCTTGGGATTATGGTTTTAAATACAGCCCTGCCTAAATGTTTTATGACATCGGTAGCAACTTGATCTGATAGCTTGTTTCTTTTGTCATGCATTGTTAGCATAACACCATCTATAACAAGGCTTGAGTTAATATTAGCCTTTGCCATTTCTACTGTTTGTAAAAGCTGACTTAAGCCTTCAAGAGCAAAAAATTCACACTGAAGTGGAACTAAAACTGATTTAGCCGCCGCCAATGCATTAATGGTCAACAAATTTAAAGATGGAGGGCAATCAATTAATATATAATCGTATTCCATTCCCCTTATTGCGTTTTTTAATATTGTGGTACGCCCTTGACGGTTTCCTATTTGTAGTTCAGCGCCAGATAAATCAATATGAGATGGAACAATATCTAAACCAGGTACAATAGTACCAATAACCGCAGATGAAATTGGTGTATTATCGATAAAGACGTCATAAATTGTAGTTTTACACGTGGATTTAGATATTCCTAGTCCAGTTGCAGCATTTCCCTGAGGGTCAAGGTCTATCAGAAGTACCCTTTGGTTTCTTAATGTAAGAGCTGCAGCCATATTTATGGTTGTTGTTGTTTTACCAACCCCGCCCTTTTGATTTACAATCGCTATTATACGCTGCTTGGCCATAGTAACCCTAAATTTAATTACTGAACGATAAGCTCCGTAATTTTTAGCAAACATCCCGTGGAATTTGTTCTACTTTGAATCTTTTCCACGTTAAAACTCCACTTTTTTCTAGCTGCAGTCAACTCCTCTTCAGCAGTTTCTCCTTTTAAAAACAAACCAACCGTGCTTTTCCCCCAGAATCGTTGTGTATAAGAGAGTAACTTTGGCAAAGGTGCAAAAGCACGCGCGCTAATGACGTCATAGCTTTTATTATCAATTTTTTCTACCCTCTCTGTTGAAACTTGGGCTGGAAGCGCCCTGTCTCTTATAATTTTCTTCAAAAAAGCGCCTTTTTTACCAGCTGAATCAACCAAAAGAACATTTCCATGACCCCTATGCTTACAGCTAATGGCGACGGAAAGGCCAGGAAAGCCCGCACCAGAACCTAGATCAAGAAACGTACTTGCTTTCTCAGGTATGTGCGGCACTAATTGCCAAGAGTCATAGGCATGACGCTCCCAAAAAGCACCTAATGTCGAACGCGAAACCAGGTTAATGCTCTCGTTCCAATAGCATAATGTTTCGTACCAGTACTTATAATCATCTACTGTTTCACGTGAAACAGATGTATCACGCTTAAAACTTTCTACATTGTAACTCATTATATAGCTTTGCGCACATGTGCGAGAACTGCCGTTAAAGAACCGGGCGTAACCCCCTCTATCCTAGAGGCTTGACCCAGCGTTAAGGGCCTTACTTTTTCTAATTTAGTTATAACCTCATTAGATAGGCCGCCAATTTCTTGATAGTTAAAGCTTTCTGGTATCCTTAACCCTTCATCCCTACGGAACGCTGCTATATCTCTCGCTTGTCGCTCAATATAGCCAGAATAAACCGCTTCTGTTTCTAGGTGCTCCCAAGCAAAGTCTGGGATATTACTTAACTCTGGCCACACACCTATTAGGCTTTGTTTTGTAATATTTGGATATGCTAACAAATCCATGACCGACCGCCTAATGCCATCTTGATTGACACTAAGCCCATGTTTTTTCAGTGTATTTGGTGTTTCAGATAGATCTCTCACCCTGTTAACAGCTTCCTTAATTTTATCAATTTTGGAAGTGTATTTTGTGTTCCTTAGTTTAGAAACACCCCCAATGGCGCTTGCAATAGGCGTTAATCGTTGGTCTGCGTTGTCTGACCTCAAGATTAACCTATATTCTGCGCGTGATGTAAACATTCTGTAAGGCTCAGTAACTCCTTTTGTTATTAAATCATCTACCATTACACCAATATATGCTTGACTCCGGTCCAACACAAAAGCTTTGGATCCAGCAGAAGCTAAAGCAGCATTAAATCCTGCTAAGAGACCTTGCGCTGCTGCCTCCTCGTAACCCGTCGTGCCATTTATCTGTCCGGCTAAGTAAAGACCTGGTAGCCGTCTGGTTTCAAGAGTTGGCTGTAGCTCGCGAGGGTCTATATAGTCATACTCAATAGCATACCCATACCTTTTAACTTCAACATTCTCTAGACCGCTAATTGATCTCATGAACTTATCTTGAATTTCTACCGGTAATGATGTTGAAATCCCATTTGGATAAACAGTATCGCCGTCGGGATTACCGGGGAGCCCTTCTGGCTCAAGAAATATCTGATGTCTGTCTCTGTCCTTAAACCTTACGACTTTATCTTCGACTGAGGGGCAATACCTAGGGCCTTTTCCTGAGATACCCCCACCATAAAGCGCTGATTGCTTTATATTCTCACTTATAATTTTGTGTGTCGCCTCATTAGTGTGAGTTATAGCGCATGTTACTTGCGGAATAGTTATTTTATTAGTTAAAAATGAAAAGGGCACAGGGCTTTCATCAGCAGATTGCTGCTCTAATGCATCCCACCTTACGGATGACTTGGCTATTCTTGCAGGAGTTCCTGTTTTAAGGCGGCCAATACTGAAGCCCAACTTGTACAACCTATCAGCTAAACCAATTGAAGGCTTATCACCAACCCTACCTGCAGGAATTCTCTTATGTCCAATATGTATTTCACCCCTCAAAAAAGTTCCGGTGGTTAAAATAACTCGCTCTGACAAGAAAGATTCATTGTTTTCATCAACAACACCGGTAACTTTCCCGCCCTGAACCAATAAATCATCAACACACACCTCTTTCACAAATAAGTTTTCATAATTCAGCAATATATTTTGCATATTTGATTTATAAAGATAGCGGTCTGATTGAGTTCGTGGGCCCCTCACTGCAGGTCCTTTGGATCTATTTAAGAGCCTGAATTGAATACCTGATGCATCAGCCACCATACCCATTAAGCCATCCATAGCGTCTATTTCTCTAACAAGGTGGCCCTTTCCGAGACCTCCAATTGCTGGATTGCATGACATTTCACCTATAGTGCTCATCTTATGTGTTAGAAGTAAGGTTTTTGCGCCCATACGTGCGGATGCAGCTGCTGCATCACAGCCCGCGTGACCTCCACCGATAACAATCACATCCCAATATTGAGACACATCACACTCCATATGTTTCACGTGAAACTTAATTTATTAAGCGCCCATATATATGTCTGGTTGTTTTTTGTCGAGAAGAAGTATGGGGCACTAAAATAAAGAGCTACTTTCCTACACAAAACCTAGAAAAAATTAAATCAAATACGCTTTCAATGTCGCTTACGCCCGCCAATTCTTCGAGTGAATGGAGCGCACTGCGTATATCATCTCCTGCTAGCTCTGGGCTCTTATTCAAACAGTCAATAGCCCTGGTTACGGATAAAAACATATCTGATACACAATTTCTGTGCCTAACACGAGTCAAGGTTGGCTCATTACCTAATGTATATTTTTCCGATATAATTCTTTCAAGCAACAGTCTTAAATCGTTTATATCTTCGTTCTTTAATGCACTAATTTTTATCTCGTTAGGGCTATTACTGCTTTTTGACCTTTTTTGTTTTAGGTATTTGTCAACTTTGTTATAAACGATTATATCTTCACCAGATATTTGATTTTTAATATTGTTGTCTGAGCTCTCATCGGTAAGGTCAACGACACGTATTAATATATCGGCTTTTTTTGAAAGCTTTAAGGCGCGGTCAATGCCTTCGGCCTCAATTTCATTTGTCGTATTTCTAATACCGGCTGTGTCGCTTAGTCGAACTGGAATTCCTGATAATATCATATTAATTGATATTATGTCACGTGTGGTTCCTGCGGTGGGTGTGACTATTGCTGCGTCTCTTTTTGATAAAGCGTTTAGTATTGTAGATTTGCCTGTATTGGGGCTACCAATTATAACTATATCTAAGCCATGTCTTATCGCCTCTCCTGTCTCAGCTGTTTTTAAAACTTTTCCGCTACCTTCCAAAACTAAATTAAGGTAAGGAAGCGCTTTGTGTGATAAATTTTTAGGAACATCTTCCTCATCAGGAAAATCAATCTCACCTTCTATTTGAGCTAAGGCATTCAATAAGTTTTTCCTCCATCCCTCATATAAATTTCTTAAGGCTCCATCCATTTGCTTTATTGCTTGTTTGTGTTGACCGTCTGTTTCTGCGTCTATTAAATCAGCTAAGCCCTCGGCTTCTGTAAGATCCATTTTTCCGTTTTCAAAAGCAAGGCGCGTAAACTCACCCGCCTCTGCTTGTCGTAGGCCTAAACTATACAGTTCTAAAGTAAGCTTTTCTATGACAGCAACACTTCCATGCACATGAAGCTCGACACAATCTTCACCAGTAAAGCTTTTTGGGGCCTGCATGTAAAATAACAGACAAGAATCTATTAAATCATTGTTTTTGTTATAAATTTTTTTTAATTTTACACGTCTTGGCTCAGAAAGTGTCTGCCTTGTAAGGCTTTCTAGGGCTTTAAATGCTCTGGGTCCGCTTATACGAAATACTGAAACCCCCGCCTTACCAGGTGCCGAACTTAGTGAAAATATGGTAGATTTTTTATAGTTTTTCATTGTAATAAGCCGCGTGATTTCAACGCCAATATTTATTCCACACCATTTTTCCCCCTAGTGACTTAATATAAAGCCTGTGGGATTTTATTTGTTCAGTCGTTAGGTTACTGGATAGCGGTAAGGGTCGCTCTCTTGTTTCATTATGTATGATGGGCTTTGGGGTTTGATGTGTGCTATTTTTTAGGTCCAGATTACGCATTCTTCCGCCTTTTAACTGCAAGTAAACCTCTGCCAACAGCTCTGAATCTATGATAGCCCCATGCTTATCTCTGGAAGATAAAGATATACCGTATCTTTTACAAAGAGCATCAAGTGAAGCTGGAGAGCCTGGAAATTTCTCTCTTGCCATCTGAAGGGTATCTATGAAGCGGTCATTAGAAAAAATAGGGTGACCTGATTTTTCAAGCTCCGCATTTATAAATGCCTTATCAAAATTTGCGTTGTGTGCAATAAGTTTGCTGTCCCCAACAAACTCGAGAAACTCAGTAGCAACATCTGCAAAAAGCTGTCCATTTTTCTTTAAAAAATCTGTAGTGAGCCCTGTTATTTGCGTTACTTTTTCAGGGACATCTCTTTGGGGGTTGAGATAAGCGTGATATTGGTTGCCCGTTGGGATCATATCGATTAGCTCAATACATCCTAGCTCTGTGATACGGTCCTCACCTTTCGCATGAAAGCCTGTAGTCTCTGTATCAAAACAAACCTCTCTTATGCCGCTCATGTTAATTAACCTTAATGCCCAAACTAGAAATGAAATCTTTTACCTGGTTATCTGTTGTCTCTAAGCTATCATCTGTTTTAATAACAATGTCAGCCATGCTTTTTTTATCGTCATTACTTATTTGCTTGGCGAGCAGCCCGCTAAATATTTTCTCAGTCATTCCCTCACGAGACATAACTCTTTTGTGCTGTATATGATAAGGCGCTGAAACTACAACTATAATGTCCATAATTTTGTTTAGTCCTGTTTCAAATAAAAGAGGAACATCGAAAACAAGAATATTCTTATTTTTATTCATTTTAAGGAAATTATCTCGCGCCTCTCCAACCAATGGGTGAATAAGAGCCTCTAACTCATCTATTCTATCTGGGTTTTCTACTATATAGGAACGGAGTCTCTCACGGTTGACAGAGTTATCAACGACCGCGGCAGGATAAAAGGATTTTATAGCATTTATTGCCGCGCCCCCTTTTTTATAAAGAGCGTGAACAGCTTGATCGGCATCAAATACGGGGCAGCCATAATTTTTAAACATATTAGCAACTGTGCTTTTACCCATTCCTATGGATCCAGTAAGTCCAACTTTGATCACGGCCTGCCGTCCAAGGCTTTTACAAGTTTTTTCCTTACGTTCAAATTTATAGGAGGCGCTTGATTATAGAAAAGTTCAAATGAAGGACGCGCTTGAGCTATCAACATATCTAAACCTCCTAAAGTTTTACACCCTTGAGTTTTGGCGTTTTTAAGTAACTCTGTTTCTATTGGGGTATAAACTAAATCATAAACAAAGCTTTTATTACTACAACTGGATAAATCTAAATCTAACGGGGGCTTTCCGGCCATTCCGGCGGATGTAGCATTGATAATAAGAGCTGGGTTTTGCAAGATGTCCTTTCTTTTTTTCCAGTCAACTAGCTTTAAATTTTTCCTATCGACCTCCTGGATCAGCGACACAAGCTTATCACCAGACCTACCCGTAACATAAATCTCTGGGTGATTAATTGATAAAAGAGCCCAAATGGCGGCTCGAGCAACTCCGCCCGTTCCCATAATGAACGCTGGCATTTGTAATGTTTCTTCATCTCCCAGCTTATTTATTAATGGATCTAAAAACCCTTCAAGGTCTGTATTATGCGCCGTAAGCCGTCCGTCT
>ERZ1047472.2893-NODE-2893-length-11706-cov-4.580809_pt1 | contig 11706 bp, 9 predicted proteins | sample MGYA00383095_ERZ1047472 | MGnify/ENA primary metagenome ERZ1047472 (study PRJEB29581, sample SAMEA5548365) | metagenome | biome: marine; feature: coastal; material: water | depth 1 m | study: Short-term variability in the microbial, nano- and picoplankton...
ATTTCGGCAGTACGGATGAAACATTATTGAAATATGATATTAAAACTAAAATAACGAATAAATTATTTAATAAGAAAATAGAGTTGGATAAAAATTTAATGGTAGATTTTGATTTAATTAATTTATCGAATAAAATCAATCAACAAGCCCAATTAGAAAGTAAATTATATGAAACAGAAGTAGATAAACAGAAACAAGTAGAATTTGAAAAAATAGATAATTTGAATAAAGTTGGAAATATCTACGAACAACAAAGGAATACGAATAATGAACTTATAGAAATTAATAAAATAGAAAAGGAATTCTCCAATATTGGATTAGATATTGTTAATGATATAATTAATCTTTTCGGTAATTTTGGAGAAGAAAGTTTTAAAAACTATATTGAATTTAGTGATTACGAAATAGAAGAAAATACAAATAAATATGTATTACATAAATACCTATATTATTTCAAGCAAATAATAATAATAATAACTAAAGATGGACGTATGTTCTATGTTGGTCTAATGTTTCTGGTAATTTCCTTACTAATGTATTTCATTGAAAGTTCAAAATAATATTTAAATATTTTTTTATAGTTTATATATTAATGAACGACACTTGGGAAATAGTTTATAATTATTTTAGGAACACAAAGAATTATCTTACCAATCACCACCTTGATTCATTCAATAATTTCATTGAAGAAAAAATTCCACAAACATTTCAACAATATAATCCTCAATACATCTACAAGGAATTTTCAAAGGAATTGAATGATTACAAATATACTACCAAAATATATTATGGTGGTATTACTGGCGATGAAATCTTTATTAGTAAACCAGTTGGTTTCAAAGAAGATAAGATAAGTCAATTATATCCCAATGAAGCTCGTTTGCGCAATTTGTCTTATGCTTCCAGTATATTCTGTAATGTTTATGTAGAATATACTATTAAATCATCTGAAGATGCCGAACCTGACGTTTTCACCAAAACATTTGAAAAGGTAAATTTAGGTAAAATACCTGTTATGTTGCAATCCCATTTATGTGTTACAAATGGAACCACACCTGAATTATTAAAACAAATGGGAGAATGTCCATATGACCAAGGAGGTTATTTTATCATAGCAGGTGCTGAAAAGGTTATTGTATCCCACGAAAGAAAGGCGGAAAACAAATTATATATTGTTAAATCGATTGACGATATGTATAGTTTCAGTGCTCAAATAAAATCGGTACCAAATGATACTTTCAAATATGCTCGCACAACCGCAATAAATATTAATGCTACTACTGATAAAATTACGATAAGATTGCCTATGATTCATAGTAAAATTCCCTTGTTTGTAATGTTCCGATTATTGGGTATTCGTTCCGATAAAGAAATTATTGAGCATATACTCTATAATTTAGATAGTAAAAAGGCAGAATTATTCATGGAACATTTACGACCTTCTTTGGAAGATAGTGTATACGTCAAAGATCAAATAACAGCGATCAAATATCTAACTCAACTAACACAAGGGAAAACAACAAGTCATTTGCTTGATAATATCTCAACCGACTTATTCCCACATATTGGCGACAATTTCACACATAAAGCATTCTATTTAGGATACGTCGTCAATAAATTGCTTGAAGTTAAATTAGGAATTCGTGATCCAACAGACCGTGATAGTTTTGAATTTAAACGTGTTGATTTATCAGGATTCTTATTAGCAAATTTATTTCGCGAAAGTTTCAAACAATTACAACGTGATATTAGAATCGCTATTGATAGTGAATATCGTTTTAACAGTAGCGAATACCAAAATAATAAATTCGCCAATATAATCAATAGCGCCAACTACAATAAGATTTTTAACTATAATGTTATAACCGACGCTTTCAATAAATCCTTCAAAATCGGCACTATATTAAATAAAAAGGGTCTTATACAATCTATGAACCGCCTTTCGTGGCCAGGAACCATGTCTCATTTACGTAGAATTAATACTTTAGGAGATATGATTATGATGGGTCAAAGAAAGTTACATAGCACACAATATGGTATGATTTGTCCAGCGGAAACTCCCGACGGTGGTAATATAGGTATTAAAAAGCATATGTCTACTATGTGTCAAATTACATTCGGATGTAGTCCCAAACCAATTATTGATATGTTAGAAGACCTAGGTGTTATTCCCCTCGAATATCTAACTCCTAGTTATATTTTCAACAAAGTTAAAGTGTTTGTTAATGGTAAATGGATCGGGGTACACGTAAAACCACTCGAATTGTTCGATACACTACAAACATATAAACGTAATTCACTTATTAATATATTTACGTCTATTAGTTTTGACTATCAAAATTTTGAAATCCAGATCTTAACGGATGGGGGTCGTCTTTGTCGCCCTGTAGCCATTGTCGAAGATAATAAGAGTCTTATTTCTAGTGATCATATTAAAAAGGCAAAAGAAGATAAAATACAATGGGAAAGCCTAGTATCTGGTAATACTAATACTGATTTCAATAAATACGATTGTAAATACAAGAAACCCAAAGAAAATATGGAAACATTAAAGAAAAATCGTGGTGTTATTGAATACCTAGATGTCGATGAAATTAATGGAACCATGTTGGCAAATGAACCCAGTGATCTTAGCAACGAAAATGTGAATTATACCCATATTGAACTTCATCCTTCTTTAATACTTGGAACACTTGGGTTCACATTACCATATTGTAATAGTAGTCAAGCACCTAGAAATGTCTATGGTACCGGTCAAACGAAACAGTCTGTCGGTATGTATGCTAGTAATTTCCGTAATCGTATGGATGGGACTTCCAATGTATTGAGTTATCCACAAAAGCCTCTGGTTTCTACTAAACTTAGTGACTATGTTTTCAGTAATCAATTGCCAACAGGTATGAACGCAATTGTCGCTGTTGGTTGTTATAGTGGCTATAATCAAGAAGATAGTATTATTATAAATAAAACATCAATCGAGCGTGGATTGTTTAATGGTTTCACATTTAAAACGTTTGAAGCGGAAGAACGTTATGATACTAAAGATAACGTAGAACATATTATAGGTAAAAATCCCGATGAATCGAAACTTAAAAAGGAATATAACTATAGTCAAATTAATAATGATGGTGTTGTTGAAGAAGGAACATTTGTTAATGGTAGCGACATATTGATTAGTAAATATATAAAAAATGACGACGAAACTTTTGATGATAGTGTTGGATTAAAGGCGGATGTTGACGGGGTAGTAGACAAGGTTTTTATTGATTATATGAATACCCATAAACATCGTATATGTAAAGTTCGTATTTCTAATAAACGTAATCCAGCATTGGGTGATAAATTTGCCAGTAGACACGGTCAAAAAGGTACCATTGGTATGGTATTACGTCAAGAAGATATGCCTTTCACCAAAGATGGTATTTGTCCCGATTTAATAGTTAATCCCCACGCATTTCCAAGTCGTATGACATTGGGACAATTTATAGAAGTCATTCAAGGTAAAGTATGTTGTGATATGGGATTCTTTGCCGACTCAACACCTTTCAATCATATTTATAGTGAAGACGTCGCAGAAATGTTAGAGAAAAAATGTGGATTTGCTAAGCACGGAGATGAAGTATTATACGGCGGTATATTTGGCAATCAACTCGAAACCAAATTATTTATTGGTCCTACTTATTACCAGCGTCTTAAACATATGGTAAAGGATAAGGTCAATTCACGTAATACGGGTAAATATACATTGAAAAACAAACAGCCTCCATCTGGTAGATCAGCGGGTGGTGGTTTACGTATAGGTGAGATGGAACGCGACGCTATATTATCTCACGGTATGATGGGTTTCTTAAAAGAATCTATGTTTGAACGTAGTGATAAATATGAATATCATATTTCCGACACAAGTGGTATGATCGCAATCGCAAACCGTGACCAAAATCGCTTTATTGATCCAAGCGCAAGTGGTCCATTGGAATTTGATAGAGACTTGAACCTTTTGAACTATAATTCGCAAAACGCGCAAGTAGTACCTATAAGAGTTCCATATAATACAAAAATGCTTACACAAGAATGTGAATCAATGGGTATATGTATGCGTTTGATTCCACGCGAAGATGCTTCTTATAAACCAATGGAAATGGGAGAAAAAACATTTGAACCTCAATTTACTAAGAAAGAAACGCATAAATCGAAAACTAAGAGAGTTACATATGACAAAATACAAGTACCTATTATTAAACCAAGTGGTATTGTTACAGATGAATATTACAAGAAACAATTAATGACGCCGCTAACAGAATTTGAGTTGAATAAATTCATAACGAAATTGAAAGATGCAAATGAAACTTCTAAGGAACAATTGCGTAGTGAAAAGAAATTAATAGTAACTAAATTAGAAAACAACCAATATCTAGTTAGTGAAGAAGTCAATCCAAGTTTTGAAACTGTTTCTGTCAATTTAGTAGAAAATTACGGTGAATTATTAGTAGGTGATAAAGTAGATGCGTCTAGCTTACTTGAAACTCAATATCCAAGCCACAATTTCAGCTATTATGATTATGAACCTAAAAGTCCTGAATATGTACCAGAAAGTCCGACTAGTCCATCTGAACCCGCACCGACCTTCGAATATAATAGTCCAGTATATAAACCGGATGCTACATTTGAACCAAGGAGCCCGCCGTATGAGCCACAGAGCCCGTCGTATGAGCCACAGAGCCCGTCGTATGAGCCACAGAGCCCGCCGTCATTCGGTTATAATAGTCCGGTATATGTTCCCGACAGTGCGCCATCTTTATCACCTATAGTTCCTGAGCGTCCTTTGAGTCCAGTTCCACAAGAAAAGGCAATTATTAACTTATTACCATCACCAGAAGAGAAGCCACTATTTATTCCTAGCGAGCCAACCAATATTAAACTGGATGATGATGAGGATATTACAATAACACCAGATTATGCTCCTGTTAGTCCGGAATACCATCCAGATGGAACATTTGGACCAGAACCACCAGGTGAAAGAACAAAGGGTTATGAAACAACCGATGATGGAAATACACGAATTTTCAAATTAGATTTACCAGAAACAATGCCAAGTATTGATGACCTTGAAACTACATCGGAACCTATTAAATCGGATTTCGATATGGCACTTGAAGATGCTGAATTGGATTTCGATAATATCCCGGAAATATAATTGTCGTATTATATTGTTAAATTTATTCTTATTTTTTTTTAATTATGACTTCTAAAAAATATTATTCGTTTAATGATTATTTAGATATGATGAATATAGAAGATTCTAATATATACACTTGCGATATTCAATCGTATATAAATAATCCCAAATATAATTTTGTCTATAATAAATTGTTTGTTTCACAATCTCAGAATGTACCCTGTGCTCCCCTTGGTATTTATCCCAAGACATATCCAGTAATTTTTAAACCGATATATAACCTACACGGTATGAGCAGAAGTTTCTACAAAATACATAATGATGAAGAATATGATACCTATTTTAAAGATGGGTTATTTTGGCAAGAATATTTCCCAGGACCACAAGTAAATTTGGATGTAGTTTACAATAAAGACCAAATAGTCTTCTATTCTGCTCTTCAATCAATATCTGGAAATCAAGGTTCATTTAAGAGTCACGAAACACTTATAGATTATGTTATCCCTAGTAAAATAGAAAATTGGATACACACGTATTTGAAGGACTATAAGGGTTGTTTAAATATTGAAATAATCAGTGGAAATATAATAGAATGTCATTTGAGACTCAATGGCGATTTCCATTTATATAATCCGGAATTTGTTGGCAACTTATATGAATTCTTTCGTGGAAATATTGATACTATTAATTACATCGTTCCATATACTTGTATGTTTCCTTTATTTATACATAGAAATCTAATCAATAGTTTAAAAACTAACACTGAAAAATTCACACGGTTTTTAATGAAAAATCCTAAGGTTATTACATTTTATTATGACAAACTAGATTCAATACAACAATCACATTTATTACGCGCCATGATGATAGAAGTAAATGATTATTCTCACGGTGAAAAGATAATAGAATTATTTCAGAAAACACTAAATGAATAATTATTATAATCGTCGTATTAAATTTATTCTCAATTGTATATTATATAATGGGAAGTTCTGGTAATGATAAATGTTCGTGTACTAGAAATGATGATAATCAAATGGTATGTGGTTCTGGATGCGTTAATAGCGGCGAAAGTTGTAAAAAACCTAGCGATTGTAAATCACCCAAAAAGGTAAAAGTATCTAATGGTAATTCTAAAAACAAAACAAAAAAAGTCAATGTAGTTATGAAAGGGAAAGAACCCACGAAAAGGACACTAACGGGCGGTAAAACAAAGAAAGCACGATTTAACTACGGCAAAATGACCAATCTCATCTCGCGTAAAAAGGCTAAAGAAATCGGCGTCGTTCACGGGATACCAAGCATAAGCGAAAAGGACGCAAAGGGCAATATTTTAAGCGTTACTTGGAATAATATAGAAGGACACCATAGCGTAACCGTGTATAATGATATATATAGAAAATGGCACCCACATCCTGCTGTAGTATATGTTGTGTCTCGTAGATTAATAAAAGTCCCTGACCATTTAATGGGTCCATTGAAATACGCTAGTGAAACTATAAACATTGAACAAATACGCGCAGTTAAAGAAGAAAATTTCCGCTACGGTAAAACAGGAAAAAAAGGACATTCACTTGTTACTGGTTCGTGTGCTTCTATAAGCATCTCGGCAATTACTTTGAAATTTGTAGAAGATATGTGTAAAAAATACAAAAAAGGTGTATCGAACCCATATAAATTATTCAAAGAATTCCGTAATGAATATGATGTCCGCGTAGCAAATTACCTTCAAGGAAAAGGGATGAAACCAAAAATACCTTGGTACCCTAATATATTGGAAAAAGACCAAGAAAAAGAAGTAGTAATTGAAGCAAAATAAATAAAATAAATCCGTAAACAATGAAAACTAAATATAATATTATTATAATCATGAGTATGGCACAAGTAAATCTTCAGCACGTATTTTTAGTTGGTCCATTATTGTTTTATATTGGAACCCAAAAAGAGAATACCCCAAAATGGGCGTTCATTTCACTAGCAACACTTACAACTATGATTCCTTTTATAGTTTCATATAATTATTCCAGTTTATCATATAGAGTCATTGTTAATGCTAGTCACTATTTATTTTGGATACCATTATTCGGATATATAGCATACGCAGGATTAACTAAACGTCTAGGAACATATATGTACCCATTATTACAATTACTTGGATTAAGTGCGATTACAATCCATCTTTTCCTTTTTTCACAAAAAATGAATTGGATAAATTAATAATATGATTATTAATATATTATAGAGCAATTCGGAATCCAATATATTGGTTCGTGCAATCGGGATATTGAGCATTTCTATAACTCGGATAGGCCAATTCTTTCGCTGTACCCCATGACGCCCCGCGACAAACACGTTTGAAACCGAAAAATGGATAACTCATTTCGCGATACAATGGGTCTATCACAAACCCATCATATGGATATATGGTTTCTTGACACCATTCATAGCAACTACCCATTAATTCATTCATATTATCTTCATTTGTATATTTTTCATTATATTCAACTATATATTGATTTCTATAATCTATATTCAGGTCTTCATAGTTAATATGGGATTTTTTTGCCATATATTCCCATTCGTCTTCGTAAAGCATTCGACATTTCTTCCAATTAGCAAACGCTTCGGCTTCATACCAGGATACATTAATTACAGGATAATTATAAAGACATTCAATGGGAACTAATTGGTGAAAATAATTAATAGTAAAACTATTTTCGGTAGTTTTATTCCAATAAAGTGGGAAATCGTTATTCTTGTTTTTTTTCCATCGCAATCCATTTGGACTCCAATGTATTTCGTTGTCATAGGCACCATTTTTTATAAAGTTCATAAACTCATAAAACGAGATTTTGTATTTTGAAGCCCAGAATTTATGAATAATTTTATTGAATGAAGGCTTTTCATTATCAAACCCTATACTTTTAACATTTTCGGTATATCCCTGTGTAAAATGTCCACCGTTTATTTGAACCATTATATTTTCAATAATAATTTCAGAATTTGGAAACAGTTTTGAATTATAAATATTAGGTAACTGCCGATAGACTAATTGGTTCGTAAAAAGGAAACTTTCAAGGTGCATATGAATATGTAGTAAAACAAATGATATCATATAATTAATGGAAACATTCGCGTTTCCCATTTTTTTTATTATAATGTCTAATTTATTGAAAATACTATCTTTATAAACTATTAATTCATCTATATCTACTAAATCTGCTTTGTATCTTTCAGGCGCACTCAATTCAAAGCTATCATATATATCATTATTAATTCTAATATTAGAAGGAAAGGTGTAATCCATTAGTATATGTCTAAGAGCGTGTTTCTCAATAAAAAACAAAGCATGTCCGATTTCCCATAATAAAGGATTATGTTTATAATATAATGACTTCTCCATTCCAGTATGATTTACTAGTATATCAAACCCAAATTTATCTAGTAAATACTCTGTTTTGTTTTTCAACAGAAGTAAATAATCGGGATCATATATTGGTTTAAAATTATGTAATTTTTTGTAAATTTCCAATGTGGATAATTCCATTTTTTATAATATTTAAAAACATAATTAATGTTTTAAGTATACGAAAACCACGAGATATGTTTAGATATATAGCAACTGGATTTTTATTTGGAATTTTAGGAGGACTGGTTTATTATAGCAATGAAGTGAAAGAAAGAATGATGCGTTATATTGTAACACTCGTAAATAGTAGTCGCGATTATAGTGTTAAAGACACCTCTACTAATACCGAAGTCATTTTATCGAGGACTTGTCCTCACGCTGGGTGTGAAGTAGACTATAAAGAAGGTCAAGAAGAATTTGAATGTCCTTGCCACGGTTCGACATTTGATATGGATGGAAATGTAGTTTCTGGACCTGCAGAAGAAAATTTAGATAAAAAGACACAATAATAATAAAAAATACATTTTTTTCTTTTACTATTATATAAAAATGCCTTCTTCTGTTGCTCCTATCCCTAAAAATCTTTTAAAAATGTCTAGAAATAACGCCAGAAAAATGGAACAAAACAAACGTAATACGTTAAAACGTAAATTAAGAGAAGCAAGACGTGCTGCGGACAACAAAGAACTTGTTGAAAAAGCGTATTCTAAACTTCAAGCACGTTTAAATGCTTTGAAACGTAAATCGTCTAGCAATTTTGTCAAGGTTACCAATAACAATCTAAAAGGATACAAAAAAACCAAGGGTCGTTCAACAACCTTAAACCGAATTAAAAGAATGACAAAGAAAGCAAGTAAGGCATTAACCAGGAAATAAATGATATTATTCAAGTGGATTGTATTCGCTATGTGTTTTTGTTAAAATACTTATAATTCCAGATAAAACAAAACTAACTATTGTATATATTATACCACACGCTATAAATATTTGATTTCCATAGAAATATGAAATGAATAATCCGATTGAGGTTATTAAATATAGCATACATAAAGATGATTTTATACATAATGGAGAAAACCTTTTATAAAGTAAATAACTATTGGTGGCATTTATCCAAGAATAAGTAGAAATGGAATATAAAGCTATAATTATGAATTTAAATATTATTTCATTAAACAACATAATTTATATATTTTGTTGTTATTTTCATTTAAATATTTTTAGTTTGTATATTGTATAAAATGTCAACTTATTTACAATATAGTAGTACCGATAATTTAAAAGTAGGAAACACATTAAGTGTCGGATGTAAAAAATTCACAAGTTTCGCGGGTTCATTAGAAAATACAACCGCCGTTGCTACCGCTTATGGCGATAATGATGTGTTAGTTGAGCTTGGAACTCTTGATATATCATTGCCATCAAATTTCGACAAAACAGCGCGAAAAATAGTCATTGAAAAAATTATAGTAAATGTTGAAGTAGCAGCAGGACAAACATTAGATGGAAACATTTCAGCAAGTGCTACAACAGGAACAGCAACAAATAGTGCCGTTGCTACACCAACCGAATTATTTGGAGCAGGTGCAACCCAATTATCTCCAGAAGGTTATGCATTAGCCACCACAGCAACAGAAGCCGATATTGATTTTAATTCCGCTGGAGTTACATTTTGTTCTCCTGGTATTGTTATGGCACCTACATTAATTCATATTTATGCATGTACTCGCACAGCAATTAATGCTGATATTACAGCAGGTCGGTTCAATGTTATGGTAGAATATACAGTCGTATAATTTATTTATTGTATAAATTATATCTTTTTTTAATTAAAAATATTTTTTTTTTATTGAAAAAAAAAAGAAAAATAGCGTTATGTCGCTTAATTGGAGTAAGAACTTGCTTACTTAATTGGAGTAAGAACTTGCTTACTTAATTGGAGTAAGCAAGACCTCCCATACCACTCATGACACGAAGGACGTTGTAGTTAAGGGCGTAGACATTGGCAACAGTAACACTTGCGTCGAATTGAAGTTTGGCAGTGTCAATTCTGGAGAAGTTGCATGTTCCAGATGGTTGATGTTCTTCTGGTTTAAGTGCGAATGAGTACATGTTGATTTTGTTAGACATATTTGATGTGCGTGCTTCAGTTGTATTTAAAACTCTAAAGCCTTTGATTGTGAAATCATCAGCACCATCAATTTCTGCTCCAAGAGTACCTTCACATAATGTATGTGCTAATTGAATATGATAATTTAAAGTACTTGCTAGATTAGTTATAGCTCCTGATTTTACACCTGTAACTGTGGTTCTTATAGTTGTTGTATCTTCTGCTGTTACACCATTTGTACAAGACGATATACCACCTACATCTACTTCAACAATATCACCAACAACTGGTAAAACCTTCAAATCACTTTCAAGGAAAGAATAAATAAGGGTAGCCGCGGTTTCTGCTTCGGCTGCTGTTACTAATGCTGCCGCTCCGGCTAAAGTAGCAGAACCATCACCACCTTGTGAAACAATAACATCACCAGATGTTACAGCAGCATCAGCAAAGTCTTGAGCTTCAAAAGTTGTCGAAGCAAGGGTTCCTGTTGCAATATCAACAAAAGCACTTGATAGTTGTCGTGCACCTAATGGTAAATTTTGTCTTGGGACTGCGGTGTGGCATTGGTATGGTTGACGTAATTGGAAATATTCTTTAGTTTGATAAGAGAAACGATCGTGTCCATTCAATGTTAATTTAGCTTGTTGTGTGGTAAGGTCGTTTGCAGATGTTGTTGTCCAGTAAATTGCTTTGACTGGGTGGTTGAAGTTAAGTTTTTGTGAAGTATCGGCTGAACCAGTTTCAAGTTGAACTTGTTCAATGAGGTATTCGTGTGATACTTGTGCGAATCTACGACGTTCATCGGTATCAAGGTATACGTAATCAGCAAATACTTGGCATGTTGGTGCTGTTCCAATTGTTCCAGCATCACGAGCAATTTCTGTTGTGACACCCCATGTGAATTTAACTTTGACTTCGTGGTATTGAAGGGCAATAAGTGGTAAATAGCAACCTGGGTTACGGCAGAAATAGAATTGGAGTGGTACGTGTACTGCATTTTGTGCGGTTTCA
>ERZ1047472.2894-NODE-2894-length-11704-cov-65.399777_pt1 | contig 11704 bp, 10 predicted proteins | sample MGYA00383095_ERZ1047472 | MGnify/ENA primary metagenome ERZ1047472 (study PRJEB29581, sample SAMEA5548365) | metagenome | biome: marine; feature: coastal; material: water | depth 1 m | study: Short-term variability in the microbial, nano- and picoplankton...
TCTGGCGGCATGTCAATCATGCCAATGATTGGACGCGCAAGATTACTCAGGATGTGGGGAGGTGTAATGGATATGTCCATGGATGGCTCACCATTTATTGATAAGACGGGAATTGAAGGTTTATATTTTAATGGCGGTTGGTGTTATGGTGGCTTTAAAGCAACGCCAGCTTCTGGCTATTGTTATGCTCACCTACTTGCAACTGATACGTCACACGAGAATGCTAGTCAGATGCGTTTAGACCGTTTCATTCGAGGCAATATGATTGATGAAAAGGGCGTTGGAGCCCAACCGAACTTACATTAGGGGAATTTTGAAATGATTATCAACCATCCCTTATTGGGACCACGCGACGCAAATGAATTTATACATCTAGGGGATGCGTCAATGATTGATCGTCCAGATGGTATGGATGAACATGCAGCAAAGAGTTTTCACGATTACCTTTATCTGCGCGATAACCCAGCAGGAAAATATCGTGAGCTTTGGTATCACGAGGCGGGTGATAGATCTTGGTTAGTAGTAACCCGCGATACAGTTACCCACGAAATTTTTAATGTTGAATTGGCGCGTGACGTAGCCCGATCACGGGGGCGTTCAAAATGAAACAGGCATATAGAATTAATGGTGGGCTGGTAAATAAAAGCAAACCAATCAAATTCACATTTAACAACAAACAAATGACTGGCTATGAGGGCGATACCCTTGCCTCAGCCTTGTTGGCTAATGGTCAACGCTTAGTGGGGCGTTCATTTAAATATCACAGGCCACGAGGTATTTTTAGCTCAGGTTCAGAAGAACCAAATGCATTGGTTCAATTGCGCTCCGGCGCACATCAAGAGCCAAACACGCGAGCAACTGTCGTTGAGCTTTTTGATGGCTTAACATCAGAAAGCCAAAACCACCGAGGTTCACTTGATTTTGATATCATGTCAGTGACGGATTTATTGTCACCATTTTTGGGTGCAGGCTTTTATTATAAAACATTTATGTGGCCAAAAGCATTTTGGGAAAAAATCTATGAGCCCATAATTCGATCAAGTGCAGGATTAGGTAGCTTATCAAAATTAGAAGACCCAGATAAATATGATAAAGGTTTTTTACATTGTGACTTGTTAATTGCTGGAGCTGGTCCATCAGGATTAACGGCAGCACTTGCAGCTGGAAGAGCAGGCGCAAGAGTTATTATTGCTGACGAAGATTTTCTTCTAGGCGGAAGACTTCTTGAAGAAGAACACACTGTCTCAGGCATTTCAGGCCAAGACTGGGTGCAAAAATCAAAAGATGAATTAGACGCAATGCCAAATGTTCGTATTCTCACTCGAACAACAGTTTACGGCTCTTACGATCATGGCACTTATGGTGCTCTTGAGAGAAAGACTGATCACTTGGCAGACAGTGGAAACAAACCACGACAAGTATTGTGGCGCATTTACTCTAAACGAGCGATGATCTGTGGTGGAGCAACTGAACGCTCAATTGCATTCCCAAATAATGATCGACCAGGGATTATGCTTGCTGGATCTGTAAGAGCATATGCTACAAGATATGGTGTAGCTGCAGGTACTAATATTGCCATTTTTACAAATAACGATAGTGGTTGGCAAACTGCGGTAGAACTAGTTTCTAAGGGTATAAATGTTACTGCTGTTATAGACCCTAGAGACACTGCCCCAAGGGCTCACATACCCGGCGTTGCAATGATAATGGGGGCAAGCGTTTGTGACACACAAGGGCGTAAAAGTTTAAATCGAATTACTCTAACAAACGGCCAAGTCTTAAATGTAGATTGCCTAGCAGTTTCTGGTGGTTGGTCACCAAATGTTCATCTTACATGTCACCAAAGAGGGCGACCTATTTGGAATGATGAGATTGCTGGTTTTGTTCCAGGCGGTAATTTACCTGTTGGTCAATCAATTGCAGGTGCCTCAAACGGTGAAATGACACTTGGTGCAGCTATCAAGTCTGGTCATAAAACTGCAAATGCTATCGTAAAAGAATTAGGCTTAAGCCCTTCTCGTTCGCAAGCCCCTAAAGCAGAGGATGAAGGCTTTGCAATAATGCAATATTGGCATGTGGCAGGTTACAAGCAACGAGCGTGGATAGACTTGCAAAATGACGTTACATCAAAGGATGTAAAGCAATCTCAGGCAGAAGGTTTTAAATCAGTTGAGCATTTAAAACGTTACACCACTCTTGGGATGGCTACTGACCAAGGTAAAACGTCAAATATCTTAGGCCTTGCAGTCATGGCAGAAGCTACTGGCAAAACAATTCCCGAGACAGGTACAACCATATTTCGCCCACCTTATTCACCCGTTGCAATTGGTGCATTTGGCGGTAGAGAGCGTGGTCAACACTTTCATCCAACTCGCCTAACGCCAAGCCATAACTGGGCGGACGAGCAAGGTGCAGAATTTGTTGAAGTTGGTAACTGGATGAGGGCGCAATGGTTTCCAAAGTCAGGTGACAAAACATGGCGTGATAGCGTTGACCGTGAGGTTACAAAAACACGCAAATCAGTTGGTGTTTGCGATGTATCAACACTTGGAAAAATTGATATTAAAGGTAAAGATGCCGCTGAATTCCTAAACAAAATTTACTCAAATCCATTTGCTAAGGTTCCTGTTGGCAGAGTGAGATATGGCCTTATGTTACGCGAAGATGGCATCTGCTATGATGACGGTACAACTGCACGTTTGGCTGAAGATCATTTTGTAATGACAACCACAACAGCTAATGCAGTTTTAGTTTACAGAAATATGGAATTCGCACGACAGTGTTTATTCCCAGATCTCGATGTTCATCTTATTTCTACAACTGACCAATGGGCGCAATTTGCAATTGCTGGGCCTAATAGCCGTGCTGTTTTATCTAAAATAATAGATAAAGTGGACATGTCTAATGATGGGTTTCCATTCATGGCTTGTTCTGATGTTACAGTTTGTGGCGGGACACCAGGGCGATTATTCCGCATAAGTTTCTCAGGGGAACTGGCATATGAAGTCGCCGTTCCAGCAAGGTATGGAGATGCTTTAATTCGTGAAATTATGGCAGCTGGCGAAGAGTTTGATATTACTCCATATGGCACAGAAGCCTTGGGTGTGATGCGCATAGAAAAAGGTCACGTTACTGGCGCTGAGCTTAATGGCCAAATGACAGCATTTAACGTCAATATGAATAATATGGTTTCAGTGAAAAAAGACAGTATTGGATCAGTACTTTCACGCCGAGAAGTAATGGTTGCAGATAACCAAGTTCGCCTTGTCGGAGTGAAAACTGTTGAGAAAACTGATAGCTTATCATCTGGCGCTCACTTTCTCGCTAAAAATGACAAACCAACAACAACAAATGACCAGGGCTGGATTACTTCAGTATGTTATTCTCCCCACTTTGAACAACATATTGGCCTTGGGTTTCTTGAAAGAGGTCATGAGCGTCACGGTGAAATCATCAGAGCATGGGATGGCGTAAGGGGTACAGATGTACTTGTAGAAATTGTGTCTTCACACATGTACGATCCAGAAGGAGGGCTGCAACGTGGCTAAATTATCAGCAACTGACTCCTTGGGTGGATATGACAAAGAGATTGGCAACATACGCTTGCGTGAAATTACAAATCAAAGTCTTATTGCAATGGCTATTCCTCAAGGTGAGGAAACTAAATTTAAGAATAATATTAAAAATATATTTAACCTTAAAATGCCATCACCTACAAAATCTGTGAAAAATAAAGATACTCGTTTACTCTTTACTCAGCCTGATCAAATTTTTGTATTAACAAAAAGAGCAGAAGATCCTGAAAACTCAATGGCAATTACATTTAGTGAAAGTGCTTATATTACAGATCAAACGGATGCTTGGGTTATTTTGGAGATAAGCGGTGAGTCATCACGTGAAGCCTTGGAGCGCATTTGCCAGGTAGATCTAGACAAAAACGTTTTTCAATTAGATGGAATAGCTCGAACAAGTATGGAGCATATGTCAGCAATAATTATCAGGAAAGCAGATGATACATTTTATTTGATGTCAGCAAGTTCTTCCGCAAAGTCATTTCTGCATGCAGTTGAACTGTCAGCTCAGCACGTATCTTAGAAAAAATTAAGGCCTCAAATAATAAGAACGTAAACACAAGTTTGCGCTCTTATTATAATAAATAACTATCCACGTTTGCCATAATATAAGCCAACGACATGCTCTGCTTCAGCAAAGAAAAGCCACCGCGATGCAAACACGCCAACTAAATGAGAAAGTACGGCAACAATTGCTTTAATCCCATGCTGAGCTCCCATACCAAGCATCAATACAGGGATCACGACCATAAGAATTATCGCTAGTAATCTCAACTTTGCAGCATGCTTACGTCCAATCTCATAAACCATTTCTTTAAGTAAATAATTGGTGCCAGTGTGAGGTGGTTCAAACATTCTAACTTTACCAATATTACCCAAACCCGTGGCTGTTTCGATTGTAGAGCCACTGTTCGCAAAGCGATTATCACTTGTGAACCATGCGATTAATTGGATTAATCCAACAGCAACAAAACCATACATTGCTACGGTCACTTGGCCAGTCATGAGGGCACCGCCAAACACAGACAAACTCACAAATAATACTGGTGTAGTCCAATGGTTCCATCTTGGAACTGTTTTTAATTGTGCATAAATCATCGATGTAGTGAATACTGTAACTATTGATAATATCGCTCCGATACCTCCAATAATAACCCAATGAGTTTCAAAAAATATTGCTCCAATTGCATAAATGCCCATGATCATTAATGCAGCAACTGCACAACAACCTTCACGGCTAAGCCAACTTGTTCGCCATTGGCTAAATGCTTTTAATGAGTTTTTAGGGTTACCTAAGTGGAATGTTGCGGACAACAAGCCTCCAACTGCTAGGGCATAGGCTATAAAGAAAAATACAAATGCAAACATGCCCGTCATTGGCGGCTTGCCAATTCCTAACCATGCCAACATGCCAAAACCTAGGCCAGACAAAACTGAAAAAAGAATTACGGATGGTGCTGGATGCATTAGATTTTCTCCAAAGTACGATCAAGCCATCCTAGGAAGCCAGAAGTTTCAGTCGCAATAGGTGCCAATAACGGCGCCAAAATATCAATTTCATTTCCTTGATCTTTGGGTCGTGGAGGTAAATATTTATTTACTGGCTTAGTTCCAAGCTCTGGCATTAAGTCCATACCACCGCGCTCTTGAACTAATTTTGATACATCACTTTCTGCATCACCTAAGTCACCAAAATGCCTTGCACCTGCAGGACATGTTCGAACACATGCTGGTTCACGATCTTCTTCAGGTAAATTTTCGTTGTAAATCCTGTCAACGCAAAGTGTACATTTTTTCATAACACCAGCTGCTTGGTCAAGTTCACGTGCACCGTATGGACACGCCCATGCACAAAGACCACACCCAATGCATGCATCTTCATTTACAAGAACAATACCATCTTCGGCACGTTTGTAACTTGCTCCAGTCGGACACACAGTCACACAAGGCGCATCTTCACAGTGGAGGCATGATTTAGGAAAGTGTATTGTCTGTGCCGCACCCTGTTCAGGTTGAACTTCATATGAATGCACACGATTTAAAAAAGTACCTGATGGATTTTCACCGTAAGCATCTTGATCAGATAACGGTGCTCCATAATTTTCAGTATTCCAACCTTTACAAGACACAACACATGCGTGGCAGCCAACACAAGTATCAAGATCGATTACTAAACCAAGTTTTACATCAGATTTAGGGGGTAATGCGGTCATGCTCCCACCTTCCAAGTTAAGTTTTTTGGGCCTTTACCAACTGGTGATTTCTGAGCCGGTATATTTGGCTCACATTCAGCTGGTGCTTCCACTTTTTCAATTGCAACTTTCAAATCAAACCACGCAGCCTGTCCAGTAATTGGATCAGAATTTGCCCATCGCATTCCATCACCTTTTGCTGGCATTAGCTCATGTATTATATGATTTAATAAAAAGCCTTTGGTTGCTTCTGGTGCCTTTTCATCTAATGCCCAAGCGCCTTTACGTTTACCAATTGCATTCCATGTCCATATGGTATTTTCATTTAACGCTGCTTGATGTGCCACTGGCACAGTGATTTCTCCATGTGGTGATGATACCTTTGCCCAATCACCATCTTTAAAGTCATTTTGTTCCCAAATTTTTGTTGGAACATATAAAGGATTTACGCCATGAATTTGTCTCAACCACGCATTTTGTGTTCCCCATGAATGGTACATTGCCATAGGGCGTTGAGTAAGCGCATGAATTGGGTAATCTTTATCAGTTGAATTACTCCAAACTGGAAGAGGATTCATTGTCTCTCGAACTCTCTCACGTAAATGTTCTGGAGGTTGTCGCTCGCCGTGGCCTTCTGCTGCCAATTGGAATTTACGCATTGGTTCCACATAAAGCTGGAAAAGATATGGTGAGGGAGCATCAAATAATCCCATCTTCACTGCCCATTCTTGGTAAGCCATATTCCAAGGCTTATAATAGGATGCATCTTCATTGATATGTTCAACAAAGAAACCACCATTCTCAATATATTTATCAAGTTGATTAGGGTTTACGTCCCCACGTCCTGAGTCTGAGCCATCACCGCGGAAACCTGCAAGCGGACCAATTCCAGGCTTTCTCTGATGATTAACAATATAATCAGCATAGTCAGCAAATTTTTGGGAACCGTCTTCATTCGTAAAGTTTGGTAATCCAAGTCGTGCTCCCAAGTCACATAAGACCGATTGGAAACCACGTACGTCTCGATCTGGCTCTATGACAGGCCAGCGAATGGCATCCGCCGCGCCATCAGCTTCACAAATTGGACGATCTAATAGTGAAATACAGTCATGGCGTTCAAGGTAAGTCGCATCAGGTAAAACAAGATCTGCATATGAAACCATTTCAGATGAGTAGGCATCCGAGTAAATTATGTTTGGAATGACGTAGTCACCATTTTCGTCTTTATCTGTCAGCATCTTCATTACACCACTTGTGTTCATTGAAGAGTTCCAAGACATATTCGCCATATACATAAACAATGTATCTATTTTATATGGATCACCAGCATGAGCATTTGAAATAACCATATGCATCAATCCATGTGATGACATTGGGTTTTCCCAAGTAAATGCCTTATCAATTCTTGCGGCCGTTCCGTCTGCCTTTAGAGCAAGATCTTCTGGGCCATGTGTGAAACCTAAGTGTGGCCCATCAAGTGGTTTGTTGGGCGCATATCCATAATGTGGCTTTGGATGGATTTCAGATGATTTTGGATATGGAGGCTTAAACCTGAACCCACCAGGCACTTCAACGCTTCCCAAAATAATTTGAAGTATATGCAAGGCACGACATGTCTGAAAACCATTCGCGTGCGCGGAAATTCCTCGCATTGCGTGGAAAGACACTGGACGCCCTGTCATTTTTGTATGCTTTTCACCACGAAAATCAGTCCACTCAATTGGAAGGCTAATTTCTTGCTCAAAGGCAACATGTGCTAATTCGGCAGCGAGGCGTCGAATTGTTTCTTCTGAAATACCACACTGCTCAGCAACATTTGCGGCGTCATGCTCTGGCGCCAAGTATGTCTCAGCCATTTTATGGAAAACAGTAGTGTGAGTTATTCCCGCTTGTCGGATTGACCCATTTAAATCTGGTTTAATACCTTTTTTATCAAAGGCTACTTTTTTACCAGAATTCAAATCAATTACTAAAGGCTTGCTGTCTTTATCTCTCAAAAACAATCCAAAGCTTTCACTTGCAGGATCACTGTCCAGTAAAACTGGGGCGTTTGTGTATTGAGCAAGATAGTGAAGATCAATCTTCCCTGCTTTCATTAATTCATGAATGAGAGCTGTGATAAATAATCCATCAGTACCTGGGGTAATACCAACCCATTCGTCAGCAACTGCATTGTAACCTGTTCGAATTGGATTAACGCCTACTACTTTGGCACCACGCTTCTTTAATTTTCCTAAACCCATTTTAATCGGGTTACTGTCATGATCTTCCGCTACACCGAAAAGCATAAACATTTTAGTGTGATCCCAGTCAGGTTGACCAAATTCCCAAAATGCTCCACCCATAGTGTAAATGCCTGCAGCGGCCATATTCACCGAACAAAAGCCACCGTGTGCAGCATAGTTTGGCGTACCAAACCCCTGCGCCCAGAAACTTGTGAATGACTGTGACTGATCTCGACCAGTAAAAAATGCTAATTTAGATGGATCATCTGCCCGAACTTTTGCAAGTCGCGTTGATGCTATCTCTAATGCTTCATCCCAGCTGATTTCTTCAAATTCACCAGAACCTCGCTCTCCGACACGCTTTAAAGGCGAACGCAAACGAGAGGGAGCATTAACCTGCATAATACCTGCAGAGCCCTTGGCGCATAACACACCCTTGTTGACTGGATGATCACGATTGCCCTCAATGTAAGCAACTTTCCCCTCCTTCATGTGTACATTTATGCCACAACGGCACGCACACATATAACAAGTTGTTTTTCTAATCTCATCAGATACTTTTGGAGAAGTGTCTATTACAGGTTGAGTATGATTCATTTTGCCTCCTAAACGTACCCCTAAATAGGATAACGTTCTTATCAAAACAATTACTATTTTAATAATAGAAAGTAGTCTTCGAGAAAGCCGACAGTAAAGGCATTTTTACGACACTATGTCGTTTTTAAAACAACCTGACACCCAATGGAACATCACTGTCTGGCGCAATCAAAACTACAGATCCATTTTCATCTGGAACTCCAAGAACTAACACTTCAGACATTACTGGCCCAATCTGCCTAGGTGGAAAATTCACCACAGCCATTACACGCTTTCCCAGTAATTCCGAAAGGCTATAATGGTCAGTAATCTGTGCAGAAGATTTTTTCTCACCAATCTCATCGCCAAAGTTCACCCAAAGTTTATAGGCAGGCTTCCTTGCTTCGGGGAATGGTTCTGCTCGTACAATTTCACCCACACGAACATCAACCGCCATAAAATCATCAAATGAGATCTCACTCATGACTTACCTAATTCCTTACTACGATTAGCAGCCGCACTGACGCCCTCTGACAAAATCTTTGGAAAACCAGTTTCACTATCCATTAAAACATTCAGTGCAGCTTGGGTCGTACCCCCAGGTGAGGTCACATTTATCCTCAATTGCTCGGGGCTTTCTTCCGATTGAAATGCCAAAGCACCCGCACCAGCAACAGTTTTTTTGGCCAAAGTCATTGCCAAATCAGCTGATAATCCCTGCGCTTCCCCCGCTAAAGCCAAAGTTTCAATTAGGTGGAATACATAAGCTGGCCCAGAGCCTGATACTGCTGTTACTGCATCCATTTGTGCTTCTGTATCTAAAATAACTGTGTCACCAACAGCTTTTAAAAGTATTTCGCACAATTCCACATCTTCATTTGATGTATTATTATTTCCTATAAGCGCTGAAATCCCCTGCCCTATAGCGGCTGGCGTATTGGGCATTGCTCTTACAATTTTACATTTTGACCCCAAAATAGATTGAAAACTTTCAATGGATGTGCCCGCAGCTATTGAAAGAAATATAGTATTAGTTTCTGCAATTACTTTGAGTGAAGGCAAAGCTTCACCCATCATTTGAGGCTTAACAGCAATAATACAGACTGCCGGGTCTCCGGGTAGAGGTTTGTTTAGATTTAATCCCTTATCCTCAAGCTCTAACAGCCATTGGGATGGGAAAGGGTCAAGCACATATACAGAGCTTGGGCTTAAGCCATCAGCCAACCAGCCTTGTAGCATGGCGGAACCCATCTTACCGCAGCCCAGTAAAACCAATCCTTTTTCAGATACAGTTTCTAAAGCCATAAAATCATCCTTATTATTTAATCCAGACTATGCGTGACCATACGCTTCAGCAATAGCTACATCCATTGCTGAACTTGGAGTTTGATCACCCCAACACGCCAGTTGAAATGCTGGGTAGTAACGCTCACAAGTTGTGGCCGCCATATGAAGCAAATGGTCAATTTGATCTTCACTAACAATAGCACCACCAGACAGAACCAAACCATAACGAAACACCATCATTTTGTGGTCTTTCCAGTAAGAAAACCCACCAGTCCAACAGTCGTCGTTCGCGAGATTTAAGGCTTCAAATAATTCAGGTAATTTTTCTTTGGGAGGATCCAGATCAAATGAAGATATTAATCGAAGCGTTTCGTCATAGGCAGACCAAGCTAAATTAACAGAATAAGTTCTCCACTTACCCTCAACCATCATAGCTATCTGGTCGTCCCCAACACGATCAAAATCCCATGAACGGTTCTTGATTAAGTTTTCAACTATATCAATTGGGTGTATTTCACTATCACTCAAATAATGCTCTGTATCTGCCACTTATAGCCCTCTTTTTAGGAGGAAAACACGCCACTAAATGCAGGTGTTAACCCAATGAGTCGAGGTTTATTAATTACCCCTTACTATATATAGTGTGCCAGCAAATACATTCTGTAAAGATATTTATTTACAAAAAAACAAACTATCCCCAACTAAATTTGGTTATCCACAGATATTTTATGTTTATTTTTTACGATCAGCTATCCGTCAGCCAATAGCCAGTTTAATTTATAAAAAACTTCTACTGCATGTCATTTTATTAGAATCAATAAACAATTATTTTTTTGCTTTAGGAGCCTTTTTCTTTTCAAGAGCATCAAGACGTTTTGATAGAGCAATATTCTCTTCACGGGCTTTTTGAGCCATTGCCTTGACTGCATCAAACTCTTCACGCGTTACAAAATCACGATCAGCGAACCAACGATCAATCCAACTTTTCATAGTTGTTTCCGCTTCTTCCTTAGCACCTTGGGCGACACCCATTGCACTTGTCATGACTTTTGACATGTCATCGAAAAATTTATTGTTGGTTTGCATATTAAAGCTCCACGCATTGTACTATATCTTATATATGGTATTTTTTTACAACTTTGCCAATGGTAGCTTGACACTCTGGGACACCAAACCGCACAAAGCACTAAAAACGGATGGAATAAATGCTCGCAATATTGCCTTTTCCTAATATTGACCCAGTTCTTGTTTCTTTTGAAGTCATGGGGCGCACTCTTGCAGTCCACTGGTATGCCATTTCTTACATAGCTGGATTTCTTTGCGCATTATCATGGATGCGCTTTGAAGTCAGCAGAGTTGGCTTGTGGAAAGATAACACCGCCCCACTCACAAAAAATAAAATTGAAGACGTAATTACGTGGATGATTATTGGGACTATCTTAGGCGGCAGGTTAGGATATGTATTATTTTATCAATTTGATGCATTTTTATCAGATCCACTGAGAATTATTCGTGTCTGGGAAGGCGGCATGTCATTTCATGGTGGCTTTATAGGCGTCATAACAGCCGCATTACTTTATTGCAGAAAAACAAAATGCAATCCGTGGTCTGTTGGTGATTTAATTGCTTCTAGTAGCTGTTTTGGATTGCTCTTTGGCCGTATTGCAAACTTTATTAATGCAGAATTATGGGGCCGCCCAACAGACACGCCTTGGGGAATTGCGTTTCCCACAGAGGCAGCACAAAATTGCGGCCAAGCCCTTGGAGAGATTTGCGCTCGCCACCCATCACAATTATATGAGGCGGCACTGGAAGGAATAATTCTATTCATAGTAATGACCTACCTGATATT
>ERZ1047472.2896-NODE-2896-length-11699-cov-7.067417_pt1 | contig 11699 bp, 9 predicted proteins | sample MGYA00383095_ERZ1047472 | MGnify/ENA primary metagenome ERZ1047472 (study PRJEB29581, sample SAMEA5548365) | metagenome | biome: marine; feature: coastal; material: water | depth 1 m | study: Short-term variability in the microbial, nano- and picoplankton...
CTAACTTGCTTGAGGAAGAAGGCCAACGAATTATTAAATTAAATATTGGCAATCCCGGCGCATTTGGACTCGACGCACCGGATGAAATCATGCACGACGTGATTCACAATATCCGCACCGCTCAAGGTTACTGTCATTCAAAAGGCCTGTTTGCAGCGCGCAAATCAGTGATGCAGCGCGCTCAGACTCAGGGTATAAAAAACGTTGTCGTCGATGATGTTATCATGGGTAACGGTGTCAGCGAGCTTATCGTTATGTCGATGCAGGCACTGCTCAATGACGGCGATGAGATACTTATACCCTCCCCTGACTACCCGCTGTGGACAGCTGCAGTCTCCATGGCCGGGGGCACGCCAAAGCATTATCTCTGCGACGAAGCGGATGACTGGCAACCAGACATTGCCGACATCGAAAGTAAAATCACCCCGCAAACCAAAGGTATTGTGGTGATTAACCCAAATAACCCAACCGGTGCGGTATACAGCGAAAACAATCTAAAGCAGATAGTCGCCCTGGCAGAAAAACATAATCTTGTGGTGTTTGCCGATGAGATTTACGACCGCATACTCTACGACGAAGCACTGCATGTACCTCTGGCCAGCCTGGTCAAAAATGTTCTCTGCCTAACCTTTAACGGCCTCTCGAAAACCTATCGGCTAGCGGGTTTTCGTTCTGGCTGGGTGGTTATTTCGGGCGCTAAACAGCGCGCTAGCAGCTATATTGAAGGGTTGGAAATGCTTGCATCGATGCGGCTCTGCGCCAATGTACCGGCGATGTTAGCCGTACAGACAGCACTGGGTGGCTATCAGAGCATTGACGATCTTATTCTTCCCGGCGGCAGACTTTTAGAGCAGCGAGATCTGGCCTATGACATGATCACCCAGATCCCGGGTGTTAGCTGTGTAAAACCAAAATCTGCCATGTACCTGTTTCCAAAACTGGATCCAGAAGTCTACCCAATAGTCGATGACCAGAATCTGGTACTTGAACTGCTTAAGCAGGAGCGGGTTTTGTTAGTTCAGGGCAGCGCCTTTAACACTGCCGACAAGCAGCATTTCCGCATTGTCTTTCTGCCGGATAAAGACCAGCTCACCGCGGCAATTGAACGCTTGGCAGCCTTTTTGGGACGTTTGCGAAAACAATAAAAGCAAAGGGGAAATTTTTGAGCAGCAAAGATATGTCAGCAGACAGAGGCGAAATCAGCTCGATACCGAACTCAGAGCAGGCGCCCAACGATAATTTAAATGGCGCGGCAATTATTGATAAAAGTGGTCAGGAAGTGCCTATAACCGAATCAATGATTGCCGATGCATTTGATGAGATTGCGAAATCAGACAAATCCTAATAATTTCGTCTGATCACTTATGGCGCTCGGCACCTCAGCACTGAAGTGCGTAAACTCATGGCGCTGGGGATAGTCTTTACGCAACCGATCAAAGCGCTCTGCAACTGAATCGGGCTGTGAAGATGCGAGCACAGTGGCCATAGCCTGGCGCATTCGTCGATCATCATCGGCAACATCATAGGCGGCGAGAATAATCTGCGATAAGCTTTCACCGCGAACAGAAGCTCTATGACTATCAACGCCGAGCGTTTGCTCAACCGCGGCTCTATGGCGCCATTGGCAGTAGTCCTCCGCCAACATCTCTGTGCCCCTTACCTTACCCTCACGGCTGTAGCCGGCAATATGAGGCGTTGCCAGTAACACATGCTCTAGTAACTCAAGGTTAATATGCGGTTCCGGCTCCCAGACATCCAGCGCCACCCGCAAGCCCGAGCCGCCTTTAAAGCGCTGTAAAAGCGCTGCATTATCAATAACCGCACCACGACCGGCATTAATTAGCAAGGTATTTTCCCCAAGCGCTGCCAGTACTTCAGCATTAAACATATGCTTTGTGGGAAATGGCCCATCCGTAGTCAACGGTGTATGGACACAGATCACATCTGTCGCCAGCAATGACTGAAAATCCACCAGATTGGGAATGTCTTCAACACTTAGAAATGGATCGTAGACAGAGCACTTTACGCCAAGGCTCTTCAGGGTGCGATAGAGTCTTACACCCACATTACCGCAGCCAACAATCCCCACGCTAGAGCTCTGCCAATCGGGCTGAAGGCGACTCAACACCGAGAGATCGTATTGAACCACCGCATTGGCATTGCAACCCGGCGCATGGGCAAAGCGAATCCCCTGCTCCGCGAGGTAGGTTTGATCCACATGGTCTGTACCGATGGTCGCAGAGCCAACAAAGGCGACCGAGGAACCCTCTAGCAATGTCCTGTCCACTCGGGTCACCGAACGCACCAAGAGTAAATCTGCATCGGCAACATCGGCTGCAGAAATCTGTCGTCCAGGGAGATATTGAATGCACCCCAAATGGCCAAAAAGCTCTTCAACCATCAACATATTTTGATCAGCTACAATTTTCAGCGTGGAATCCCCGTACGTTATTTCTGTTAATTCGGCTACCAGTTAACCGCTAGCTGACGAGACTTTAACTGTCTGGCACGGTCATTAAACCTGTTGCCAAAACCCATCTCCTCGCAAAACAGTTCAAAACCGTCCCTATGGATACCCTGCCAGCTAATCTGCGACAGCTCTGGTGCCTCATCAATATCGGCAACAATCGTCGTCAATTGCCTGGACAGTAACAGCTGCTCGCGACCATTATCCAACTTGTCAGCTAAATTTGCAGCACCGCGAATCGGCAGATCCTGCAGCTGGTCAAGATGCTCCAGTATGGTTGGTATATCCGCATAGTGCATTAGCAGCTGTTTCGCGGTTTTGGCCCCAACACCGGGAACACCGGCAATATTATCACTGCTGTCCCCGGTCAGGGCGAGAAAGTCGGCCATTTGCTGACAACCCAGCTTGAGGTCTTTCTCAACCTGGCGCTGAGTCTTGGGCGGCGCCTTGCCAAAATCCCAGTACAGATCCTCGGCCTCAATAATCTGCGTGAGATCTTTGTCTCTGGTAACAACGACTGGCTGGACATTTTCCAACCGCACAGCGCGAGCCACAGCGGCAATTAGATCGTCCGCTTCGTAGGTGGTCGACGCCATCTCGGCAATCCCCAGGACGCGACATAGCTGGCGGCAGGCATTTAACTGAAAAGCCAGGGCTTCGTCGGGAAGTTCACGATTGGCCTTATAGTCAGCACAGAGCTGATGGCGAAAACCACTGCCGAGACTTTCATCAAAGGCACAGAAAAGATGCTCGGGATTTTTATTGCGCAACAGGTCGAGTAAAAAACCGGTAAACCCGAAGACCGCATGGGTGGAATAGCCTGAATCCAGGGCTCGCCAATTATCCGGCAACGAAAAATAGCTGCGGAAAATATAAATGGATGAATCTATTAAGTAAGCCTGCATGATTTTTCTCCGCGATCCTGCGTGTGTCAATGAGTCCATTGCGTTAATTTAGCTAAGTGCAGCCACCAGATACAGTGCTGAACAGCGAATATTCCGCTGCCCAAACTGTGCAGCCAGAGCGTTGACAAACAACTCACCGCGGGTCGGCATAGGACCCTCACACCAACTCTGGGCCTGGCCCGCAACAGCCTGAATAAAAACGTCACTGGCAGCCATATTGGCGCTCAGATTATCTGCACTTATACGAAACTTTTGCCCACAGGCCAGCGAAAACATCCACTCAAGGGCCTGAGGCTTTGTCTCTACCTGCTCAAAAACTCGCTGCTGTTCATCACTGCGGCCATCGGGTTTGTACCAATAGCCAAAATCCACTTGCAGCCGCCGTTGAGCTCCGGCAATACACCAATGGGCCGCTTCATGCAGTGCGCTGGAAAAATAATCCTCTCGAAAATAAAGTCGATGATAGTCGCAGATGTCGGGGAGATTATTACCCGCAATAGCACCAGCTGCCGAATGACCCGCTGGTATATAGACAGGTTCGGCAGCACCAGCCAACAGGCGGGTATTAAACTCCGAGACAAAGAGATTATCGAATACGGCAATAACCTTTTCTAAACGCTGCTCAGCTGCTATTACTAAATCCATAACCCTTTTACTTTAATTCACTTGATGCGGAGAACAATTTTCAATAGTTTCTACAGCGTAATTATATAGACGTTTTGGTTATACAGCACAAAGTGTTGTGCTTTTAAATATTCTGGGGTACCTTATGTAGTGTAGCTGCCTGTTGTCGGCTAGGGTTTCCTTCCAACCCCGTTAAGGAGATGCAACTTATGTCCACATCAATTTCCAAATCAGTGAATGCTCATTCCCACGATAATGTAATTGATATTTTTACTCGCAAACCTCTCTCCGAAAGTCTCAGCAATAAACTTATTCGTATCGCTCCTGAACTGGATGGTCTCGAGATGCTCTACTGCAACTCGGAAAATCAGGATAAGTTATTTTCAATCAAAATCCTCGCCTGGGGACTACGCACAAGTGGCGAAGTTGTTGGCCTGGTGCCATGGCTCGACCAGCTAGTTGCCTGCGATGAAATCAACGATCCATTAAATGGTCAGTGGCAGGGTTATTATGATGAGGGTGTTGATGAACTTTTTTTCAATGCTCCGCTGCACAAGATTGTCGAACTTGAAACTGCTGCAGACTACTACGAGTACCAATGTGATTCGGAACTGGAAATTATTCAGGAAATTCCCGATACCATTGGCACCCATGCGGTGCTCTCCGCGGACAAATTTCACAGTATCACTCTCAAGGAAGTGGTCAGCTGGCGATTACTCCAAGATGGCACTGTCTGTGGCATGTTAATCGATGACAGGAAAATCCACAGCACGCCTGTACTGCCGGGAGATGACTGTCTTTTTGAGGCGGATAAGAGTGAAGATTTTCGCTATTTCTTCCAGCACCATATAGCCAATAAACTAAAATCCAAAGATCCTGAGGCGCTGGCGGCCATTTCTCTTTTAGTAGAGAGTTAATAAAACGGGCAGACAAAAAAAACCGCGTAACGATGAGTCATTACGCGGTTTTTTATGACCTGAGGATTAGCTAGTCAGGTTGACCGTAGGACATTAGCCGCTCAAAGCGCTTTTCCAACAGCTCGTCGACAGGCACGGCTGATAACTCATCAAGCTGGCTGCTCAAGCTATCTTTTAATGTTGTACACATGGTCTCGATATCGCGATGTGCGCCACCCATAGGCTCGGGAATCGTCTGGTCGACAATACCCAGCATCTCAAGGTTACCCGATGTTACACCCATAGCTTCAGCCGCCAGGGAGGCTTTTTCACTGGTCTTCCAAATAATATTGGCACAGCCCTCGGGTGAGATAACAAAATAGGTGCTGTACTGCAGCATATTCAATCGATCGCCAACACCGATCGCCAGTGCGCCGCCGGAGCTGCCCTCACCGATCACAGTACAGATAATCGGAGTTTTAAGACGTGACATAACGGCCAGGTTACGGGCGATTGCCTCGGAGATATTGCGCTCTTCCGAGTCGATACCGGGATAGGCCCCCGGGGTATCGATAAGCGTGATAACCGGCAGTTTAAAGCGCTCGGCAGTCTCCATAAGACGCAGGGCTTTGCGATAGCCCTCGGGCTTTGGCATACCGAAATTACGCATCACCTTGTCATTGACACCGCGACCCTTCTCTTCGCCGATAACCATTACCGGCTTGCCATTTAAGCGGGCAACACCACCGACAATGGCATTGTCGTCACCAAAGTGGCGATCACCATGCATCTCTTCAAAGTCGGTAAAGATGCGCTGAATGTAATCAAGGGCGTAGGGACGTTGCGGGTGACGGGCAACCTGAACGACCTGCCAGGGGGTCAACTTGGCGTAGATTCCTTCGGTTAATTTCTGGGATTTGTCACGCAGCTTGGTCACTTCATCGGCAATATTCAGATCATTGTCATTGCCGACCAGCTGTAATTCTTCAATCTTTGCCTCAAGCTCAGCTATCGGCTGCTCGAAAGAGAGATAGTTCAGATTCATAGGTATAGAAATCTCGTAGGTTGACAAAATGGGGGCTGCGCGCATTCTACCACTTATAAAAATCTACGCTAGACATCTGTTGTGGCAAATACAGCTTTTCAGCGCTTAAATTTACTGTAGTCTCGCTTTAATCTCACTCTAATCATAGATCAGTGAAACGCTGTTCTTGCCAAATTCGTCCCGCAGGCGACCTATCAGCTCGTCTTTAGGTTGAACCCGCCACTGGCTACCCAGCTTAAGGAGACCCCTGGCACTGGGCAGTGAGTAATTGATCAAGAGACGACAGTTGCCATCCAGATAGGGATTGATACTGTTGTGAAGGCGCTCAACCCAATCCTGATTATGCTGATCGGGATCACCCGCTATTTGCAATTCAAGATTGCTTATCTTGCTACAGCGTGCCTCGTAGATTGACTGAATAGATTCGGCAAGCATTTTTAATCCACCAGTAAAACTATCCTCTGAGACACCGCCCTGAACCACTAACAGCGCATCCTTCACCAGAATCTCGCGGTAGGCATTGTATTTCTCGGCAAATACAGAGACCTCGAGGCGACCACTTTTATCGTCCAGGGTCAGGAAGGCGAAATTCTCACCGCGCTTGTTTTTCATAATGCGCATACCCACAACCATGCCGGACACTGTGGTGGTATTTTTGGCCGGGCGCAATTTCGAGATACGGTTGGGGTGCATCTGCGACAGCTCTTGTTCATACTCATCGATCGGATGACCGGTGAGATAGAGCCCCAGCGTATCGCGCTCGCCATTTAATCGCTCTTTGGGCGACAGCGTTCGCGCCGCGCTATAACTGTTGTAATTAATATCCGAGGCACTCTCGACAATTGACTCACCAAACAGGTCACCCATGCCGCTACTGGTATTGCGCGCGTGCTGCTCGGCGAGCTTAACCGCCTCTTCCATCGCCGCCAGCATGACGGCACGCCGATAGCCAATCTCACCCTCAGGACCAATCTCGTCAAAGGCACCGCTGCGAATTAGGGCTTCAAGGGCGCGCTTATTGACCTTGCGACCATCGACACGGGCGCAGAAATCAAAGATATCTTTAAAGCGGCCACCCTCATTGCGGGCGGCGAGAATATTTTCCACCGGGCCTTCACCCAGACCTTTGATAGCACCGAGACCATAGATAACATTGCCCTCTTCATCGACACTAAACTGAAACTGGCCACGATTGACATCCGGCGGCAACAGCTCGAGACCCATAGCGCGACATTCGTCGATAAAGGTCACTACCTTGTCGGTTTTATCCATATCCGATGAAATCGTCGCAGCCATAAACTGCGCCGGATAGTGGCACTTAAGCCAGCCGGTCTGATAGGCAACCAGCGCGTAGGCGGCCGAGTGTGATTTGTTAAATCCGTAGCCGGCGAACTTTTCCATCAGATCGAAAATATTCGAGGCGAGATCTTTGTCAAAGCCTTTTTCAAGGGCACCCTGCAGGAACAGGTCGCGCTGCTTGGCCATCTCATCGGCATTTTTCTTACCCATAGCGCGACGCAGTAAATCCGCACCACCGAGGGTGTAGCCACCCATCTCCTGGGCGATCTGCATCACCTGCTCCTGATAGAGGATAATCCCGTAGGTAGGCTCCAGGGCAGGCTTTAGACAGTCGTGCTGGTACTGGGAATGGGGATAGCTGACTTCCGCATTGCCCTTTTTGCGATTGATAAAATCATCAACCATACCCGACTGCAGCGGGCCGGGACGAAACAGCGCCACCAGTGCGACAATATCTTCAAAACGGTCGGGACCAAGCTTGCGAATCAGCTCTTTCATACCGCGGGATTCAAGCTGGAATACAGCAGTGGTCTCGCCGCGCTGCATGAGTTCATAGGTGGCTTTATCATCCAGAGGGATCTTATCGATCTCGAGAAGTTCTTCGCCGGCGGCACTTCGATCCGCATTGATCATGCGCACGGCCCAATCGATAATGGTCAGGGTTCGCAGTCCCAAAAAGTCGAACTTAACCAGACCGGCATCTTCAACGTCATTCTTATCGAACTGGGTTACCACCCCTGCCCCGGCCTCATCACAGTAGATCGGCGAAAAATCGGTGATCTCTGTGGGAGCAATAACCACACCTCCAGCGTGCTTACCGCAATTTCGTGAGACACCCTCAAGTTGCAGGGCCATAGACCAGATCTCGGCAGCCTCATCATCCTGCTCGAGAAACTCTTTAAGGTTTTCCTCTTCCTCTACGGCTTTTTCCAGGGTCATGCCCACTTCAAAGGGAATGAGCTTGGAGAGCTTGTCGGCGAGACCATAGGATTTACCCTGCACCCGCGCTACATCTCGCACCACCGCCTTGGCTGCCATGGTGCCAAAAGTCACAATCTGCGATACCGCATCGCGGCCGTACTGTTCGGCCACATAGGCAATTACCTTATCGCGGCCTTCCATACAGAAATCGATATCGAAATCCGGCATCGAAACACGTTCCGGATTGAGGAATCGCTCAAACAGCAGATCGTATTCGAGGGGGTCCAGGTCGGTAATTTTTAAGGCGTAGGCAACCAGGGAGCCGGCACCGGAACCACGCCCGGGACCGACAGGAATAAGGTTATCTTTGGCCCAGCCGATAAAGTCCATCACAATCAGGAAGTAGCCGGGAAACCCCATCTGGATAATAATTTTCAGCTCAAATTCGAGGCGCTCGGCATAGCGCTTTTGCACCTCGGGAAAATCGTCTGCAGAGGTATCGTAGAGAACCTCAAGGCGCTCCTGTAGCCCCTTCTCAGATTCAAGGGTAAAGAACTCATCCATGGTCATCCCATCGGGGATCGGATAGTCCGGCAGAAAGTACTCACCAAGACGGATATCCAGGGTACAGCGCCTGGCGATCTCAACACTGTTTTCCAGTGCCTCGGGAATGTCCGCAAACAGCTCGCACATCTCTTCGGGGCTGCGCAGATACTGCTGCTCTGAGAAACGCCGTTCACGCCGTGGATCATCCAGCGCCCGCCCCTCGTGAATACAGACCCGCGCCTCATGGGCCTCAAACTCGTCGTCGTAAATAAAGCGCACATCATTGGTTGCTACAACTGGACAATTTTTCTCGGCGGCCAGCGCTACAGCTGCATGCAGGTAATCCTCCTCTTCGGGTCTTCCGGTGCGCTGCAGTTCAAGGTAAAAACGGTCGCCAAACAGGGCGATAAACTCTTCCAGCGCAACAGCGGCATCGGCTGTGCGACCCGACACCAGAGCCACACCAATTTCACCGCAGCGGCCACCTGAGAGCGCGATCAACCCATCGCTGAATTCAGCCAGCCAGGATTTCTTGATATAGGGAATACCCTGGCGCTGGCCCTGCTGATAGGCTTTGGAGATCAGCTTGGTGAGGTTTGCATAACCTACCTGATCTTTAACCAGCAACACCAGCTGTGTGGGACTGCCCTCACCGCTCTCATCGAGAACCAACAGATCTGCACCGATAATCGGTTTAACGCCTGCAGCCTGAGTCGCCTTGTAAAATTTCACCGCAGCAAAAAAATTGTTAAAGTCGGTCAGTGCTACGGCAGGCATACCCAGTTCGGCGACTTTTTTGGCCAGCGGTTTTATCCTTACCAGCCCGTCGACGAGTGAGTATTCGGAGTGCAGCCGAAGATGGACAAAGGCGGCGGTTGTGGATGAAGTAGCTATTGGAATTACCCTTTACTTGGTAGTGCGCTTAATAAATGAGTGGCATCAACGCCGTAGTGAACAAAACTATCGGCCATCAAATCAAAAACGGTGCCTTCAAAATCGGCAACAGCCGCATCGGAATCAGCCAGAGGTTCGATTCGGTCAGCCCATTGAATAATACCCGCCCCACAGGTGAGGCCGGCACCAAAGGTGGCGGTAAGAATCTTCATACCAGGCTTAACTCGTCCCGCCTCAAGGGCGTCACAGAGCGCCAATGGTATTGACGCTGCCGATGTATTGGCATATCCCTCGATGGCAACGACCACTTTTTCCATAGGGAAATTCAAGCGTTTTGCCAGTGTCTGGATAATCCGAATATTGGCCTGGTGCGGAATAAACAGGTCTATCTCTTCTGCGCGAAGATTGTGCTTGTCCAACACATCGGATATAGCATCGGACATGCCTTTTACGGCGCTTTTAAATATCTCCTGACCTTCAAAATCCAGCGAGATAAAGAACGCTTCACTAAAACGGGCTGATGTCATTCCCCAGCCCGGCAGACGCAGGCACTCGCGACTGTCGGGGACACAGCTGAGCTTAGACGCCAGTAGCCCAGAGGCCTGCTCAGAGGCCTCAATCAGCACAGCGCCAGCTCCATCGCCAAACAGAAAACAGGACTCGCGCTTCTTCCAGTCCATGGCCAGAGAGAGACGCTCCGAGCCAATTACCAGCGCTTTGTTGATAGAACCGGCCCTGACCATATCTGTGGCTGCATTTAAGGCGTAGAACCAACTGGTACAGGCGGAGTTGAGGTCAAAGGCGGCGGCGTTTGAAGCGCCCAGTTTATTCTTGATATAGCTGGCTGTATTTGGACAGATCTCCTCCGGAGTCGTTGAACCCAGGATAATCAGGTCTATATCATCAGCAGCGGTATCGGCAGCGGCCAGCGCTTTTTCAGCGGCCAGCCAGGCCATATCACCTGTAGAGATATGACTGTAGTGACGCTGGCGTATACCTGAGCGGGAAAAAATCCACTCATCACTGGTATCGACAATTTTTGCCATATCGTCGTTAGTCATCAACAGAGGGGGTGCATATTTGCCCCAACCGGTTATCTGTGCATATCTCAAAATAAAATCCTCGCTGACAACGCTGTTTTTATTATTTTTTACCCGGACAACTATCTCATCATTGGTCGAGCATTAAAGAACTTATTATATCGATTGTAGCCGCCGCGCGTTAATCAAAAAAGCGCGGTCTGGGTCAGTTCGAGCTGCTCGCGAACCGGGGCAAAGGTTTGGCGATGAATTGGCGTGGCACCCAAGCGGCCGAGTGCCTCGAGATGCTGGGCCGTGCCATAACCTTTATTCTTGGCAAATCCGTAACCGCGGTATATCTCATCAAAAGCTTTCATCTCAGCATCGCGAACCACCTTGGCAATAATTGACGCAGCACTGATCACCTCTACCCGTCCATCCCCTTTAACAACAGCCTCTCCGCGATACTCCCACTGGGGCAGGCGATTGCCATCAACAGCGACAAAATCAGGTTGCTGGGAAAGGCCCATCACCGCTCGGCGCATGGCCATCAATGTCGCCTGCAGTATATTAAAACGGTCAATTTCAGCCACTGTAGCACGGGCGACAAACCAGCAGCTGGCGCGACCAATAATATCCTTGTAGAGGTTTTCCCTCTGCCGGCTGGACAGCGCTTTGGAATCGTCTAAACCTTCAATACCGTGATTATCCGGCAGAATAACCGCCGCGGTTACCACATCCCCAGCCAGTGGCCCACGCCCGACCTCATCGACACCAGCGAGACACTTCACCCCTGCAGGAGGATTCCAGGGTTTCATTGGACAACCCCAGAGGCTGGCGACTGATTTTCTACCTGGCTATCAGGCTGGCCAACCAGCTGAGCTATCGCTGCCGCAGCGGCGTTTCCGGAATCCCTGTTGATCTGCTCATGGAGTTGGTCAAAGCGCGTCTCGAGCTGATGACGGCGACTACCGTCGAGAGCATCAATAACCGCGCCGAGCAGATTTTCTACCGTGGCGTCCTGCTGGATTAACTCCGGCACCAGCATTTCATTGGCAAGCAGGTTGGGAATTGAAGCATAGG
>ERZ1047472.2897-NODE-2897-length-11699-cov-6.065441_pt1 | contig 11699 bp, 8 predicted proteins | sample MGYA00383095_ERZ1047472 | MGnify/ENA primary metagenome ERZ1047472 (study PRJEB29581, sample SAMEA5548365) | metagenome | biome: marine; feature: coastal; material: water | depth 1 m | study: Short-term variability in the microbial, nano- and picoplankton...
GCGCGGCGCCAAAGTGCGCGATGCGCTGCTGTGGAGTGACTATATAGGGCAGTCGATCGATCGCCTGGATGATGTCGAGATCTTTTTTAACAGTCACCACTGGCCGACGTGGGGTCATGATCGAATTATTACCCAGATGCAACAGCAGCAGGATATGTACAAGTTTATCCACGATCAGACTGTGCGCCTGGCCAATATTGGCTATACCCCGAGAGAGATTGCTGAGCGTCTAAAATTGCCCGAGAGCCTAGCCGGTAATTTTCATATACGCGGTTATTACGGCACCCTTAGCCATAACAGCAAGGCGGTCTATCAGCACTATTTTGGCTGGTATGACGGCAATCCAGCTCATTTAAACCCACTGCCACCTGAGCAATCGGCGATTCGCTATGTGGAATTTATGGGCGGTGCCGAGGCGTTGCTGGAAAAGGCCGCTGTCTATCAGGCCGAAGGTGAATATCGCTGGGTCGGTGAAGTTCTCAATCACCTGGTGTTTGCCGAGCCGGACAATATCACCGCCCGCGAGATGCTCGCTGAGGCCTATCGTCAGATGGCCTACCAGGCAGAGTCCGGTCCCTGGCGAGATATCTATCTGTCCGCGGCCGATGAGTTAATTCGCGGCGCTGTGGTTCCAAATAATGTCGCCATGTCATCAAAGGCGTTTTTGCAGCAGGTGCCGCTCTCAGAGTTTATGAAGGCGCTTTCGGTAAAGCTGGATGCAGAAAAAGCCGAGGGTGAGCGTTTAAAGATCAATGTTCGCTTTACCGATAGCGATACCAATTTTGTGCTGTGGGTCAGAAACTCGGTGCTTTATTACCAGCAACTGCCCGTCGACACTAGCGCCGATGTAACTCTGAATCTTACCCAGGCGCTGTTTGTCGATATTTTGCTCGGCGAGGCCGGTATTCGGTCATTGATCGGCTCCGACGAGCTGTCTGTGGAGGGCAGTTTGCTTAAGCTGTTTACATTCTTTTCTCTGCTAGGCGCGTCAAATGATGACTTTAAAATAGTCCTTCCCTAGGCCGTCCACTATAAAAATAATGAGAGCTGTGTCCTATGACTGAATCAGCCGCTTCCTTTTCGCAACAGATGCTTTCTGAACTCAATCAGGCGGGTTATAGCAGCCTGTTGGATGCGTTTAATCACAGCTGTGATGAATTTGCAGATAGACCGGCATTTACCTGTCTTGGCCAGACCCTCAGCTTCAGTCAAATGGACGTTCTAAGCAGGCAGTTCGCCTGCTATCTGCTTCACAGCTGTGGACTGCAGCCGGGTGATCGTATCGCCGTCCAATTGCCCAATCTCAATCAATACCCGCTGGTAGTATGGGGCGCGCTGCGCGCTGGACTGACGGTGGTGAATACCAATCCTATGTACACACCGCGCGAGCAGTTGCACCAGTTTAATGACTCCGCTGCCAGAGCCCTCGTGGTGCTTGGGGATCTGCTGCCTTTAACCGAGCAGGTTGTTCCCGAGACTGCTATAGAGACTGTGATTGTCACCCATGCGCTGGATTTGTTGCAGCCGCAACCCAGACCCGAGAGCAGCCTTAAAAATCTGCTATCCCTGCCTGAGGCCTTGGCGCTGGGCGAGGGCAAGGCGTTGCCGGTGATCGACTGTTCAATGAATGATTTAGCGGTGCTGCAATATACCGGCGGCACGACGGGCCCTGCTAAGGGCGCGATGCTCAGCCATGGCAATATCTATGCGGGAATGCGGATGTCTGAGTTAACCCTTGGTCTGATCTCGGATGACGAGGATATCTTGATTGCCCCTATGCCGGTCTACCATGTGTTTGGTTTTACCATGAATTTGATCGGCGGATTTATTCAGGGCTGTCACTCGGTATTGATTCCCGACCCGCGGAATATCGACAGCCTTATCGCGGTGATGAAGCAGTATCCATTTACCGCCATGGCGGGCATCAATACGCTGTTGCAGGGAATGATGATGCATCCGGAATTTGCGCAGATAGATTTTTCCAGGGTTAAGGGTGTTATTGCCGGTGGAGCGGCTCTGGTTAAAGAGATTGCCGAGGAGTGGCAGTTGCGCACTGGATCCCTATTGCTGGAGGGTTACGGGCTCTCCGAGACCGTCGCTGTTTTAGCCTGTAATAGGCCGGAGCAGAATCGCGTTGGCACTGTGGGTCCAGCGATGCTCTATCAGCAGGTCAAGTTGGTCGATAGTCAGGGAAAGGCCATTGCTGCAGGTGAACGCGGTGAGATATGTGCCCGCGGCGCCCATATTATGCGCGGTTACTGGCAGCGCCCAGAGGCCACGGCCGAGGTGATCGATGGGGAGGGCTGGTTTCGCACTGGTGATATTGGAGTGATGGACGAGGATGGTCTGATCAGTATTGTCGATCGACTAAAAGATATGGTGCTGGTGTCTGGCTTTAATGTTTACCCCAATGAGATTGAAGATGTGGTCTATAGCCATAAGGATATTATTGAATGTGCCGTCGTCGGTGTGCCGGACGATAGGACAGGTGAGGCGGTTAAACTGTTTGCAGTCTCCACCAATCCACATCTGAGCGAGCAACAGCTGGAGGAATTTTGTCGCGATAATCTTACCCCCTACAAAGTCCCCCGACAGATTGTTTTTAAAGATGACCTGCCCAAGAGCCCTGTGGGGAAAATCCTCCGCCGTGAGCTGAGAGAGGACTAAATCTGTCTATGAGCAGCAAAAATCAAACCCAATTTGTCCGTGCAAACGGCTTGCAGATTGCCTATGAGGAATTCGGCAGTGCCGATGACCCGCTGATACTGCTGGTTGCCGGTCTTTACAATCAACTGGTGCGCTGGCCGGTCGAGTTCTGTGAACTGCTGGTTGCCAGAGGCTTTAGGGTTATTCGTTTTGACAACCGGGATATCGGTTTAAGCGATAAGATGGACGGTCAACGGGCACCTGGTTACCTGCGCCTGTTTCTAGCCTCGACATTTGGTGTTGGGGTTAAAACCCCTTATTCACTGGACGATATGGCGGAAGATACCGTTGCTATTCTCGATGCCCTAAAGGTGCGGAGGGCGCATATTGTCGGTATGTCTATGGGCGGTATGATCGGCCAGATTGTCGCCGCTCGCTTTCCCCGGAGGGTTCTCTCTCTGACATCGATGATGTCCACCTCTGGTGTCAGGGGTAAGGGCGTAGCCTCAATTCCGGTGTCATTGCAGATGATTAGGCCGGTGACCAAAAATCGCACGGCGCTGGATAATTCCGTGGCTATCTGGCGAATGATTGGCAGTCCTGCCTATCCTCTCAGTGATGATAAAGCGCGAGCGATTCTTAAAGCAGAGTCACAGCGCTCGAATAATCCTGCCTCTTATATGCGTCAGATTGCGGCCATTAAGGGCGCGCCTAACCGTGTTGCGCTGCTCAATTCAATCAAGGTGCCGGTGCTGATTATTCACGGCCAGCAGGACAGGTTGGTCCCGGTCTGTGGTGGGATTGATACCGCGAAACATATTCCCCAGGCTAAGTTGCATCTGTTTCCGGGTATGGGCCATAACCTGCCGCAGCCTCTCTTGGAGGAATTCGCCGAGCTTATCTACAAAAACTGTCTTGTGCCTGAGGCTGAGCGATCTGTAAGGCATTAAAAAGGGGCCCCACATAGATAATCGTAAGGCCCCCGAGGGGAGAGCTGGTCCGTGCTCTGTACTCAATCCCCGTTGATTTATTGATGTAAAATTAATAAAAAACAGGCGGTTATCTTTCCAGTATGGCGGTGACTCCCTGGCCACCAGCTGCACATATAGAAATAAGACCACGACCCTGTCCCTTTTGTTCCAATAGTTTTGCCAATGTCGCCATTATTCTTGGCCCGGTGGCGGCAAAGGGATGTCCGGTGGCAACGCTGGAGCCTTTTATATTTAATTTTTCACGATCAATACTGCCCAGTGCGCCATCCAACCCGAGTTTGTTTGTACAGAAATCCTCATCTTCCCAGGCTTTCATTGTGCATAGTGCCTGTGCGGCAAAGGCTTCGTGAAGTTCGTAGAAGTCAAAATCCTGGAGGCTAAGGCCGGCGCGCTGCAACATCCGCGGTACTGCGTAGGCGGGGGCCATTAACAGGCCTTCGCTGTTTTCACCCTGGGAGTAAAAATCCACTGCAGCAACCTCGCTAAACGACAGATAGGCCATAACCGGCAGATTGCGTTCGGCGGCCCAGTCGTCACTGGCTAATAGAATCGAGGCAGCACCGTCGGTCAATGTAGTTGAGTTGGCGGCTGTCAGGGTGCCATTTTCCCGGTCAAAAGCAGGTTTTAATTTGGCCAGTTTCTCCATGGGTGTATCGCGCATAATGCCATCGCGTTCCACGCCGTTAAACGGGCTGATCAGGCCGTCAAAGAACCCCTCGTTATAGGCGGCAAGTAAATTCTGGTGGCTGTTCCAGGTCAGCTGATCCTGGTCTTCACGGCTAATACCCCATTGTTTGACCATCAGCTCACAGTGCTGGCCCATCGACAGGCCGGTGCGCGGCTCTGCATTGGCGGGCAGTGAGGGCAGCATAAAGCCGGGGCGAAAACGCGACAGCACCTTCAGTCGCTCGCCGAGAGACTTGGCTTTATTTAGATCCAGTATCATACGGCGATATTTTTCATTGAGGGCGATGGGTGCATCGCTAGCAGTATCTGTACCCGCAGCAATACCCGCATCAATCTGCCCGAGAGCAATTTTATTGGCGACAAGTATGGCAGCCTCGAGACCCGTTCCGCAGGCCTGCTGTACGTCATAGGCGGGCGTTTCCAGGGCCAGCCCTGAATTTAAAGTTGCTTCACGAGCCAAATTAAAGTCGCGAGAATGCTTCATCACTGCGCCAGCAGCTACTTCCCCAAGACGCTCTCCCTCGAGCCCGAAGCGTTTTACCAAGCCCTGAAGCGTGGCTGATAACATATCCATATTGCTGGCTTCGCTGTAGGCGGTATTGCTGCGCATAAACGGGATGCGGTTACCGCCGATAATGGCGACTTTTTTTATTTGACTCATTTTTTTACTCTCCCCTATGCTGGGTTTTTATTTTTATAATTTGAAGCCTAGTGTTTTAGTTGGAGGCATGCAGTTCAGCATTTAGCTCCACGGCACTTTTGTTGGTCAGGCATTCAACCGTGCCGGTGACCGAGTTGCGTCTAAAGAGCAGATCGCTTTTACCGGCCAGTTCACGGGCTTTCATTTTTCCTGTGGCCTGCTTTTGGTCGTCGAGCATGGTAACAATGGTTCCGGCAGTGATATACAGCCCCGACTCAAGTGTGCAGCGGTCACCGAGAGGAATACCGAGACCGGCATTGGCGCCAAGCAGGCACTTTTCGCCCATGGAGATAACCATATTGCCACCGCCGGAGAGGGTACCCATAATTGATGCGCCGCCGCCCACATCGGTGCCTGCACCGCAGAAGACACCGGCAGAGACACGGCCTTCGATCATATTGGGGCCTTCGGTACCGGCATTAAAGTTGATAAAACCCTCGTGCATCACGGTGGTGCCATCGCCCACATAGGCGCCGAGACGGACTCTTGAGGTGTCGGCAATACGCACACCGCCAGGTACCACGTAGTCGACCATCTTCGGGAACTTGTCAACGCAGTTAACGCTCAGCGGTTGTCCCGCCAAACGTGCCGCCAGCTGGCGTTCGGGCAGTTCTTCAATGTCGATAGCGCCCTCACTGGTCCAGGCGACGTTTTTCAGAGCGCCAAATACACCGCTTAGATCTGTGCCATGGGGTTTGACCAGTCGGTGGGAGAGTAGGTGCAGCTTAAGGTATCCCTGGGGTACAGAGGTAGGTGGCAGGTCACTGGCAAGCAACACTGCAACCACCGGACGGCTGGACGCGGCCAGCTGTTCAACGGATGCGGCCAGATCAGAGTAACCATTGTGGCTGAGGGCGGACTGCAGTGCCGCCAGTTGTTCTGTGCTGGGTTCGATCTCACCAGACTTTATGCCAAGGCTGAGCTCGAGAATATCGCAGATTGTCTGCTCTGGATTGAGTAACGGCGAGGGGTAGAAAACTTCCAGCCATTCTCCATTGCTGTTTTTAGTGCCAACGCCGATTGCGAAACTGTACAGGTTGCTCATACTTTTACTCTTTTATTGGTTTTAATTGTTTTTAAACAATTAGTTATATAATTTATTTAAAGTGTTTTATTGATCTATTTATCAAAAATAGAACGGTAATTCTCGGCTTTGAAGCCGATGGTAATCGTGCCATCTACGTCCAGTACAGGGCGCTTTATCATTGCCGGATGCGCCACAAGCAGGGCGCTGACATTGTCGCCATTGGTACTCTCTTGAACACTGGAATCCAGCTTGCGCCACGTGGTACCGCGACGATTGAGTACGGTTTCCCAGCCGGCCTGCGCAATCCAGTTTTCAATGCTTGTGGCGTCTACATCATCGGCGCGAAAGTCGTGTAATTTATACTCAATACCATTGTCAGTCAGCCATTTGCAGGCTTTCTTAATGGTGTCGCAATTTTTGATGCCATAGACTGTGATCACGTTTCTACCTGACTGGATTTTAGAGGCCGTAAGCATAGCAAAAGAGTTACGGCTTATGGGCGATAAATGGTTTCTTTCGATTTGGAAAACAGGTTGTGCAAATATCGCAGACCCGTCCGTCACAGCCTCGCGCGGTACAGTACTCGCGACCATAAAAGATGATCTGCAGATGCAGTGCATTCCACTGGTCGCGGGGAAAGAGTTTTTTTAAGTCGCGTTCCGTCTGTGCGACATTTTTACCCTTGGTCAGGCCCCAGCGCTGGGCAAGCCTGTGGATATGAGTATCCACAGGGAAAGCCGGATGGCCAAAGCCCTGAGACATGACTACGCTGGCAGTTTTATGACCGACGCCGGGCAGCGACTCCAGTGCTTTCCAGTCGTCTGGCACTTCGCCGTTGTAGTCTTCAACCAGTATTTTTGAGAGATTGGCGATGGCGCTGGACTTCTGCGGCGCCAGGCCACAGGGTCGGACTATCTGATAGATGGTGTCCAGGGGTACATATTGCATATCAAAGGGGTTGTCGGCTTCGGCAAACAGCGCTGGCGTCACCTGATTAACACGAATATCGGTGCACTGGGCGCTGAGCAGGACGGCAACTAAGAGCTCAAAATGGTTGCGATGATCCAGAGGGACAGGGGTTTCCGGATACAGCTCATTGAGCCGTTTTAAAACAAATTCAGCGCGCGCCTTCTTAAGCATCTCTTCTCCTCTAGCTCTTTAAGCTCTCGACAAACTGTCTAATGCGCTGTGCAGCTTCGATACATTCACCAGTTTCGGCGACCAGAGCCAGACGCACACGGTATTCACCGGGGTTGCCATTGTCGGACTGTCGCGAAAGATATTGTCCGGGCAGTAGTGTGACATTTTGCTGGGCAAATAGCTGTTGGGCAAAATCCGTGTCTGCAATCGGGGTTTTTGGCCATAGGTAGAAGCTTGCCTGTGGTTCCGGAAAGTCTAGCACTGGGCTGAGTATCTCGGTGACGGCGGCAAACTTTTCACGGTACAGGCTGCGGTTTTCAATAACATGGCTCTCGTCTCCCCAGGCCGCGGCTGAGGCGGCTTGCACTGCTGTCGACATGGCGCAGCCGTGGTAGGTGCGATAGCGCAAAAAGGCCTTTAGTACGCTGCTGTCGCCGGCGACAAAGCCGGAGCGCAGGCCGGGAAGATTGGAGCGCTTTGAAAGGCTGTGGAATACCACGCAGCGGCTGTAATCGTTGCGGCCCATCTCGGCACAGGCTTGCAGTAGTCCCGGAGGCGGGCTGTCTTCATGCAGGAAGACTTCGGAGTAACACTCGTCGCTGGCGATAATAAAGTCGTATTTGTCGGCCAGAGCGATGGCCTGTTGAAACTGTTCAATGCTGATCACTGCACCGGTCGGATTGCCCGGCGAGCAGAGATGGAGAAGCTGGCAGCGCTGCCAAACTGTCTCGGGAACAGCGTCTAGATCAGCGTTAAAGTTGTTCTCTGCACTGCAGTCCAGGTAGTGTAATTCCGCACCGGCAAGCAGTGCTGCCCCCTCGTAGATCTGGTAGAAGGGGTTTGGTGAGACTACTAGGGGTTTCTGCTGCGGGTCTACAACCGCTTGGGTAAAGGCAAACAGTGCCTCGCGAGTGCCTGTTACAGGAAGAACATGCTGCTCGGCATCAATGCTCTGGTTGGCGAGGTTAAAGCGCGTCTGCAGCCAATCGGCGATCGCCTGGCGCAGTGGCTGGCCGCCTTTGGTTGCCGGGTAGACAGCGATCTGGTCGACATTGTCAATCAGTGCCTGTTTTACAAAGGCTGGCGACTGGTGTTTGGGTTCGCCAATTGACAGAAAGATAGGCTTTAAATGCTCGGGCGGCGTTATGCCGGCCTTGAGTTCATTGAGCCTTTCGAATGGATAGCGATGCAGCAGGTCGAGATTCGGGTTCATATTGTCTACTTTAATTCGTTCTCTGGTGTGCCAAATTTTTTGTGTTACTAGGTTGTTATTGCCAAACTTTCATTTTGCGCAGTTTGTATTCCTTGCCGTCTTCCTGATTGCGTTCGTCGAGCTCTGTGCAGATAATTTCTTTCAAGGTTTTTATCAGGCCCGCATTGGTAATTGGCTTTGAGACTCTGTCGGTTATATAAAAAATATCCTCTACGCGCTCACCCAGAGTTGAGATCTTTGCGTTGAGGATGCGCAGTTCGAAGCGCACAAATATTCTCGCCAGATGAGCCAGCAGTCCAGGTCGATCTGGGGTGATAATTTCCAGAACCGTGGTCGCAGTTTCACTGTCATTGCGCAGCGAAGCCACTGTCTTTAGGGCGAAGTTTTTTAACTGTCGCGGCGTGCGTCGCTGAATATCAAAGTCGACGGTCTGCGGGTTGATAATGGCTTCATGCAGGGTGTTGACGATTTTTGCACTGAGAGCGCTATTGGCACCGACCGGCTGGTTTGCCTCGTCGAGGACATAGAACACATCGAAGGCGGTACCGTCACTGGTAGATTGCAAGCGAGCATCCTGTATATTTAGATTTAGCTTGTCGAGAGTCGCTGCAGTGATGGCAAATATATTTTCGCGGTCTTTGGAGTGAACAAATATCTGCGTCGCCACCGGTATTTCAACACCTACATCGTTGAGCAGAATCACCGGCTTGTCGGGATCATCGCTATCGATAATGGCCTTGGTAAAGAGGGCGATATCCTCAGCTCGCTCACGTAGGAAGAACTCTTCATTGACATCTTTCCACACTCTGACAGCCTGGGAGGCTTCAACATTATCGGATATCAGTGCGCCCAGTGCTGCGGCTTTGGCATCTTTCAGCCAGGCTGATTTCGCCATCGGCTGCTCAGCGCCCAACTGCAGTACCCGCTTGGTTTCGAAGTAGAGGTTATGCATTAGCGACCCTTTCCAGTCTGTCCACAGGTGCGGATTGGTGGCATTGATATCGGCGACGGTCAATACATAGAGGTGGTTGAGGTGAATTAGATCGCCAACATGCTGGGCAAACTTGTGAATAACATCTGGATCCGAGGTGTCCTCGCGCTGGGATATGCTGGACATCAGCAGGTGATTTTCCACCAGCCACTTGAGCAGCTCGATTTCCTGTTCCGAAAGCCCGTGGCGACGGGCAAAGTCCTCGATATCAACAGACCCGAGCAGGGAGTGATCACCGCCGCGGCCCTTGGCAATATCGTGGTAGAGGGCGGTGATAATAATCAGTTCTTTCTTGGGGAAATTCTTGTAGATATGCGATGCAATCGGAAAGCGCTCGGCGATTTCTGGTAGCACTAGGCGGCGGATATTGCGTACGACTTCGAGGGTGTGCACATCGACCGGGTAGATATGAAAAAGGTCATGTTGCATCTGGCCGACAATTTTGCCAAATTCTGGCAGGTAGCCGCCGAGTATGCCGTAGCGGTTCATGCGCTGCAGCTGCGCCGACAGCAAGTAGGGCGCTTTGAGTATGCGCATAAACAGCGCACGATTTTCTTCGCTGTTGCGGAAATCTTCGTCAATCAGGCTGCGGTGCAGACGGATCTGACGAATCGCCGAGGCCCGAATGCCCTGAATTTGTGAGTTCTCGCCAAGTATGGCAAACAGCTCGAGCAGGGCGGAGGGGTGGTTGATAAATACGTCGCTAGCGCTTGTGTCCAGATAGTTGTCGCGAATCAGGAAGCGCTCGTTGATCTTTGTAACTACTTTGGTTTTGTTTTTGCGATAGATGGATTCGTCGAGGAACTGCAGCAGAACATCGTTTAATTCTCTTATCGACATCACCACTTGGTAGTAGTGCTGCATAAATTTCTCGACACCCAGTCGCCCGTCGCTGTCGCTGTAACCAAACATCACTGCGAGTTTGCGCTGGTAGTCAAACAGCATGCGCTCTTCCGGGCGCTCGGCGATCAGGTGCAGGCCGTAACGAACTTTCCAGAGAAATTCTTCGTCACGGCGCAGAGTTGCATACTCTTCTTCGGAGAGAAAACCTTTGCTGACCAGATGGGAGCGGCGGTTGACTTCAAAGTGACGTTTGGCCGTCCAGTTGATGACCTGGATGTCTCGCAGGCCGCCTGGCGCCTCTTTAATATTCGGCTCGAGGTTGTATTCCGTATCCGCATGTTTGCGGTGGCGCTCCTTCTGTTCATTGATCTTGCCACTGTAAAAGGCGGCGGAGGACCAAATTTTTCGCGGTCCGGTTTTGACCAGCAGTTTTTCCAGGAGTTTGGCATCACCGCACAGCAGGCGAGTCTCCATCAGATTGGTGGCCACGGTAAGATCACCGCGAGCTTCGTCAACACACTGTCTGAGGGATCTGGTGCTGTGGCCAATTTTTAATTGAATATCCCAGAGAAAGGTTAAAAACTTCTCAATGCTGGCACGGTATTTCTCCGGTTTGTTGCGACGCATAAGGATAAGAAGGTCTATATCCGAATGCGGGTGTAGCTCTCCGCGACCATAGCCGCCAACGGCAACCAGGCTGATATCCTTATCCCATTCAAAACGCTGCCAGGCGTGACGCAGAATCACATCGGCAAATTGAGATTGTTCATTGACTAAATGATGAACATCTTCGCCCTCGAGGAAGCGGCTGCTGAAGTGTTCTCGGGCGGCCGTCAGTGCGTTGCGGAAAACGTCGATTGGATCGCCGTTTTCTATATCGCTTAGGAAGCGCGGTTGGTCAAAAAACAGTGGGGCGGTGTCGGTTTCGGAACTCATAAATAAAGGTTTTTTTGTCGGTTATGGTTGTCTGTAGCGTTCTTCGCTGCGAGCGGTAAGTACTTCACAGCCATTGCTGGTAACGGCCAGTGTGTGTTCCCACTGCGAGGAGAGGCGGCCATCTCTGGTTTCGACAGTCCAGCCGTCAGCTTTTAATTTGGTTCTGTGCTTGCCTGCATTGACCATGGGTTCAATGGTAAAGGTCATGCCTTCGGCGAGCGTCAGGCCGGTGTCAGGTGTGCCGTAGTGCAACACCTGAGGTTCTTCATGGAATTCCTGGCCTATACCATGACCGCAGTAGTCACGCACCACAGAGTAGTAATTGGCTTCGGCATGGTTTTGAATATGGTGGCCAATGTCGCCAAGTCGTGCGCCGGGCTTGACCATGTCGATAGCCAGATAGAGGCATTCCTGGGAAATATCGATAAGTCGCTGTGCATGTGGAGCCACGGTTCCCACGGCGAACATCTTGCTGGTATCACCGTGCCAGCCATCTTTAATCACCGTGACATCAATATTGATAA
>ERZ1047472.2913-NODE-2913-length-11654-cov-5.352789_pt1 | contig 11654 bp, 8 predicted proteins | sample MGYA00383095_ERZ1047472 | MGnify/ENA primary metagenome ERZ1047472 (study PRJEB29581, sample SAMEA5548365) | metagenome | biome: marine; feature: coastal; material: water | depth 1 m | study: Short-term variability in the microbial, nano- and picoplankton...
GCTCATGCAGGCATATGCTAATTATCGTTCTACAGACTATGAAGAGTCTATTGTTTCTGCTCAACGATTTATAGGTCTACACCCAGGAAGCGATAGCACACCTTATGCATATTATTTAATTGCTATGAACTATTACGATCAGATATATGATGTAGGCCGAGATCAAGAGACTACTGTTAATGCAGAAGCCGCACTGCAGCAGGTGGTTCGGCGCTACCCAAATAGTGATTATGCAAGAGATGCTCGCCTTAAATTAGAGTTAACACACGATCATTTGGCTGGTAAAGAGATGACAATTGGCCGATATTACCTCAAGGAAAATCAACATTTAGCTGCTATAGGAAGATTTAAAAATGTTGTTAAAAATTATGAGACAACTTCCCAGACAGAAGAAGCCTTGCATAGATTAGTTGAAGCTTATGTTTCTTTAGGAATTATAAGTGAAGCTAAACTTGTGGGTTCAGTTTTAGGATATAACTACCCATCAGGTGAATGGTATCAAGATAGTTATAATTTACTGGAGGAATATGGCGTTAACCTAGATGACGAAATTAAAAAGCCGCGAAATAAAGGTTACTGGAATCGTCTAATCGAACGTCTTTTTTAAGGCATATGCTCAATAGCTTATCTATTCGTAATATTGTTTTAATTGATGCTTTAGATATTGATTTTAACTCTGGCTTAACTGCTATAACTGGTGAAACAGGGGCAGGAAAATCCATCATTCTTGATGCATTATGTATGGCTACAGGTTCGCGCACTGACCGTCATTTGGTACGAGTGGGTTCAGAAAAATCACAATGCATAGCAAATTTTTCTTTATCAGAAAATATGCAAAAAACTTTGTTGGATAATGATATAGATTTTGATGTTAATGATGGTCTGACTTTACGCAGGACGCTAACAAAGGATGGACGGAGTAGGGCTTACATAAACGATCAAGTCGTTGGCGGAAAGTTACTAGCTGAAATCGGTAATTCTTTGTTAGAAATACACGGTCAACATGATGAAAGGGGTTTAGTGAATTCAGCAACACACCTTAATTTACTTGACACTTTTTCTGGTCATGAAAACTTAATTGATAAGTGTAAAAATTCATATTTAGAAATGTTAAAGACTGACAGTAAAGTAGAAAAATTAATTAAAATTAAATCTAAAAGTATACGTGACAAGGAGTATCTAGAGTTCTCTATTACTGAATTAAATAAATTGTCTCCGAAAATAGACGAGGAACAAACATTAGCTGAAAATAGGCGAATTTTGCAAGGATCTGAGGAAGTTCTGAAGGAACTAAACGCTGTTAAAATTGTGCTAGATGAAGATACAACGTTTGAGTCAAGAGTTTCAAGCGTTATCAATAATATCGAAAGTTTGTATAATAAATTAGACACTGAAAATAGCTTTAAAGTGTCTGCTCTGAAATTAGCTGTAAAAGCCCTTGAGTCAGCAATGCTTGAAAGGCAAGAGGCGTTATCAGAGGTCAATAATACATTAGACGTTTTTCATCCTGAACCACAAAAGCTTGATGAAATTGAACAGCGTTTATTTGCATTAAGAGCAGCTGCTAGAAAGTATAATTGTAATGTTAATCAACTTAGTGAAGTTCACGAGAGCTTTTGCAAGCAAATCTCGGAGATTGAGTCAGTTGAAATTGATTTAGAAAGGGCTCAGGAAAAAGCAAGAGAATCTAAGGCCCTTTTTAATAAATCAGCTGACTTGCTAAGTAATTCCCGTCATAAATTTGCTAAATTATTAGATATTGCAGTTCAAGCTGAATTGACGCCTCTTAGAATGAATGGCGCTAAATTCTTCACCAAGGTTGAACTTTCAGATTTTTCTTCAACAGGCCAAGATAAAGTGCAATTTTTAGTTTCAACAAACCCTGGAGCCCCAAAAGCGCCGCTAAATAAAATAGCGTCTGGAGGTGAAATGTCTCGTTTTGCCCTAGCTATTAAAGTCGCTCTTTCAACTTCAAATGACACGGTAATGGTATTTGATGAAGTTGATCAAGGTATTGGGGGAGCTGTTGCAAATGCAGTTGGTGAAAGGTTATCAAAACTTTCTAAAACAAATCAGATTTTTGTGGTGACCCATAGTCCGCAAGTAGCAGCAAAGGCTGACAGTCAATATAAAATAGAAAAGTCAAGTTGTGAGACTATAACGAGAACAAGTTTAAGTTTAATTTCGAATGAAGACAGAGAAGAAGAAATTGCACGCATGCTTTCAGGAAAGGCTGTTACTAATGAAGCGCGCGCCGCAGCTAGACAGCTCATAAACTCATGAGTGATAATATTGTTAAAAATCGTATAGATGTACTCACAAAACAAATAAGAGAAGCTGATGTTCATTATTATCAAAATAATATGCCTAGATTATCAGACTCTGATTATGACAAACTGAGACAAGAACTTATTTTCCTAGAAAAAAAGAATCCCGAGTTAGTATCAGAGAATAGTCCAACAAAGTCAGTTGGAGCTAAACCGTCAAATAAATTTGGAAAAATAAAACATTCAATACCTATGTTATCTTTGGATAATGCTTTCAGTAATGCTGATGTTTTTGACTTTTGTTCAAGGGTAAAAAAATTTCTATCAATCAGTAATGATTTTCACCTCTCGTACACATCGGAACCAAAGATCGATGGTCTGTCAGCATCTTTAAGATACGAAAAAGGTTTATTAGTTAGTGGTGCAACTCGCGGTGATGGAGCAATTGGCGAGGATGTGACAGCTAATTTATCAACTATTGTAAATATCCCACTTATTCTTAAAGGCAGTGATTGGCCTGATGTAATAGAGGTAAGAGGGGAGGTATATATTTCTCATAAGGACTTCACAGTTATGAATTCTAAACAATTAAGTTTGGGGAAAGATATATATAAAAACCCCCGTAATGCTGCAGCTGGGTCTCTCAGGCAAATTGACTCTAAAATAACTGCCCAAAGGCCTTTGAAGTTTTTTGCTTATGCATGGGGTGAATTAAGTTATTTACCTGCCAATACTCAAATTGAATTTATGAAATTATTTTCAAAATGGGGGTTTCAGGTTAACCCTGAAGTAAAGCTGCATTCCAACCCACAAAAAATGATCGATCATTACAAGAAAATTGCAAACACCCGTTCAGATTTAGGGTATGATATTGATGGTGTAGTGTACAAGGTAAATGATTTGCTTTTGCAAAAGCGCTTGGGTTATGTCACAAGAGCTCCTAGGTGGGCTATTGCGCATAAATTTCCAGCGGAAAAAGCGAATACGACACTTCATAAAATAGATATTCAGGTAGGCCGAACTGGAGCATTAACACCAGTGGCACGATTGGAACCAATTACAGTCGGTGGTGTGGTTGTGTCTAATGCGACATTACACAATGAGGATGAACTGGAACGGTTAAATGTGAAACCAGGTGATATTGTAGAAATTCAAAGAGCCGGAGATGTAATACCTCAAGTTGTGAAGTTAATAAAATCTAATGATGGACCAAAATTCAATATGCCAAAAGTATGTCCAGTTTGCGGTTCTTTGGCTAACAGAGATACGGACCCAGTTACAGGTAAAATGGATGCAGTTCGAAGGTGCACAAATGGTTTTAATTGTTCGGCACAGACTATTGAAAGAATCAAGCATTTTGTATCAAGAAAAGCGTTTGATATTGATGGTCTAGGTGCCAAGCAAATTGAATTCTTTTATAAAAATAAATTAATAAACGAACCTGCTGATATTTTTTCTCTAGAAGGGAGAAATAAATTAATCGGTCTAAATAGTTTTGAGGGCTGGGGCACTACCAGTGTAAATAATCTTTTTTTAGCTATTAATGAAAAAAGAGTCATTGAATTTTCTAGACTTCTTTTTGCATTAGGTATTCGTCATATTGGAGAAGGAAATTCTGTTATAATAGGGAAGCATTATTTATCTTGGTCAAAAATGCTTTCATCTTTAAAGGGTGCCAAAGATTACACAGGTGAGCTATGGGATGATCTACTTTCTATAGACGGAATGGGTAATGCAGCTGCCACATCTTTAGTTAACTTCTTTAACGAACCATTAAACATTAAAATTATAAATAATTTATTGAGTTTTATAGTCGTTCAAGATACATTAGAAACTTCTACAAACTCTAAAATATCTGGAAAAATAATAGTATTTACCGGTAAGTTTGAAAAATTTTCAAGAGATGAAGCTAAATCACAAGCCCAGCTATTGGGTGCTAAAGTATCAGGAAGCGTTTCAGCAAAAACTTCTTTTGTAATATATGGTCCGGGTGCAGGTTCTAAGTATAAGAAAGCTAGAGAATTAGGTATCAATATAATGAGTGAGGACGAATGGATTGAGTTTCTAAATTAAAAAAAATAGACCTTTAAAAAAATGTATTCATCAATATTTATCAGTCTACCATTAATCTAATTAAGGCCGATAATCTAGAGCTTCAAAATATTCTGTGTAATTATGTGTAAATATTTATTATTATTATCATTCGCTCTTCCTTTTTTAGGCTCATGTTCAGCTTACTCTGACCATAACAAGTATCATAATGTCCCAACACACAAATCAGATAATATGTACACGCCTTATAATGAAACAGGTGAGGCGGAAACTGAGATTAATTCTTTACTAGACATTATAAAGAATGAACAAAAACATGGGTTGTTAGTTTTTGGAGCTAATTGGTGTCATGACAGCCGATCATTCGCAGCTACTTTGGATAGTTTTCGATTTAAAAAACTCTTAAAAAATAATTATGAAATCCTTTATATTGATGTGGGTGATAAAGATAAAAACATAAATTTAATTAGAAAATATGGTGTTAAAGGCGAATTTGGAACTCCAACAGTATTTGTTATTAATTCAGATGGCAGTGTTTTAAATTTAGATACTGCTGTGTCTTGGCGAAACGCACATAGTATTGATAATGACTATAAATACGAATACCTTAAGTCATTTATAAAATGAAAAGAAATTATATTTAAAGTTTAAATTGCCGGCCTTTTATTAGAGAGTTTTTACCGAATTTGCTGCGAATACTATCAGTAACTCTTTCGGCTTTTCCACGTTTTAAAGCCATAGGGTCAAGAAGAATTCCATGATCTCCTAAAGGTTTGCTTAGGCTGGAGAGTGAAACTCCAATTAACCGGAATTTCTGACCCTTAGCTTCTCCTTCTAACAATGGTAAGCAAGTATTGAATATTGTATCTGCTAATTGTGTGACTTGGGGTAATGTTCTTCTTCTGGTTATGGTTTTAAAGTTACTTGTCTTTAACTTAAGAGTGATGGTGTATCCTGCTAAGTTTAGACTTTTACTTCTATCGGCCGTAGCTAAAGATACTTTCCAAAGTATATCGCTTAATGTATCTAAAGAACTGATGTCATTATTAAATGTCGTCTCCGAAGATATAGATTTACGTTTCTTGTGGCTTTTAACGGGACGTTTGTCTTCAGCTCTAGCTAGTTTTGCAATACGTAAGCCAGACTCTCCGAATTGTATAAACATTTCTTTATCAGTCCAAGTTCTTATATCTGATATTTTATTAATACCTACTAGCTTAAGTTTATTTTCAAAAGATGGGCCAACTCCATAAATAAAGCTGACAGGTTTTTCTGATAGGAAGTTTATTGCTTCATTTTTTCCAATTATTGCAAAACCATTTGGTTTGTTTAGATCTGAAGCAGTTTTAGCTAAAAATTTATTATAAGATAGCCCTATCGAAACAGTAATTCCTACTTCATTAATAATATTGTTTTGAAGCCTTACTAAAACTTGGCATGGGTCCATTTTATGGATTTTTTTTGTTCCTTTTAAATCTAAAAAGGCCTCGTCAATTGAAAGTGGTTCGACCAACGGTGTAAGCTCTTGCATCATACTTTTAATTAGTAAACCTACTTTTTTATATTTTTGAATATCCCCTGTTATTACCACAGCACTTGGGCATAATTTTAACGCTTGATACATTGGCATTGCAGAGCGAACTCCAAAAATACGAGCATTATAGCAAGCTGCAGAGACTACTCCACGTCTTCCACCGCCGACTATTACAGGTTTATTTCGTATTTCAGGATTATCTCTTTTTTCAACTGAGCAAAAAAAAGAATCACAATCGATGTGTGCTATATTTAAAATTTTTATTTCTTCATGGCTTATAATATTGAGTGAATTGCACGCGGAGCACTTATTAGTGCTTGAATATAAGCCGCAATCACGACAAAGATTATATGTTGCATCCATATTTCTTAGACTTTTTTTTGTAGTTTTAATTTATCATAATAATTAATTAATTAATTATTATGATAAAGGGGTATATGAAAAAAATACTGATAGTTGAAGACAATGAATTAAACATGAAGCTCTTTAATGATCTTTTAGAGACAAGTGGGTATGAAACACGACAAACACGTGAGGGTCTCAAGGCTATAAGTATTGCCAAGAAGTTTTTACCCGATTTAATATTAATGGATATTCAATTACCTGAAGTTTCAGGGCTTGAAGTTGCAAAGTGGCTCAAAGATGATGATAATCTATCAAACATACCTATAGTAGCGATAACCGCTTTTGCTATGAAGGGTGATCAAGAAAGGATACTTGATGGTGGTTGTGAGGCTTATTTGTCTAAGCCTATCTCAATAAGCACATTTTTGGACACCATAGGCAATCTGGTTAAATAAGGCTAAGATAAACTAAGGATACTTATTTAATCTTGCCTTCTTTAAAGTCTACATGCTTTCTAGCAACAGGGTCGTATTTCTTTTTGACCATTTTTTCTGTCATTGTTCTGGAGTTCTTTTTTGTGACGTAAAAGTAGCCTGTTCCGGCTGTACTATTTAAACGAATTTTAATTGTGGTTGGCTTCGCCATTGAACTAGTACCTCTTGTTAATATAAAAGCGCAATTAGTTCAGATAATGCTTTATGTCAACACGCCAATTTATGCTTTTGGGTAGGTATCTGTGATGAATTTACCTCTCTCGGCGCGTGAGAAAAATATGTGTGGAGGTGGTGTTTGAAAATTTAAATATTCTACTAAAGCATTTAACATCATTTTGGTTGCCCGTTGAAGATTAAGTTCCCAAATTTGCTCGAAGGTAAACCAAGCAACATCTTCAAGTTCAGCCGTATCAGAAATATCAGGTGGCCTTTGTGTTTCAATATTTTTTATAAAAAACCATGCATCAAACCTTTTATGTCTGTGTGGAGGAGTTATTGCTCTACCAAACACTTCGATGCCATTTAAACTCGGAGTAAGACCGGCTTTATGAAATTCACTCCAAGTAGACGTAGAAGTTGTTTTATAATTTCCTTTTCTACCAATCATTAAAGAGGTTTCCTCATATGTCTCTCGTAATGAGGCTAAAACTAAAGCCCTAGCTTTGCGAGGGTTATAAGCTGTCTCTAATATTGTTTTTGTTCGCACAGATAGCTCTCCTGTATATTTTGCATAACTATCAGATTTATCAACTCTTCCTCCCGGAAAGACATAAACACTTGGCATGAAGTCATGCCTTATTGACCTTTTTCCCATTAGTATTTTAGGTTTATTTTTTGGCCCGTGAGTTAATACGATGGTAGATGCCAATCGAGGACGAGGGGCGCGATCTAAATTTTTACGTTTACTGAGTTCTGCATCCGTCAATTTTGGAGGCTCAGGAGATGCATTAAGATGACTTTTCACTTTTTATTTTTCCGACGTTTTCGTTTTGAATAATCGTCACGACGAAAATTACGAATTTTAGGTATGGGTCCCTTATCAGGTTTGGATTGCATTTCAAAAATTAAGCCTCCAGTTATTGGTGTTGACTCAATTAGTTTTGCTTTTATTTTTCGTCCAAACTTATATGTTTTACCGCTATCGCTTCCTATTAGAGATTTTCTTTTTTCATCAAGAATGAAGTATTCTCTTCCAAGGCTCCTGGAAGGTATTAACCCGTCTGCTCCAGTTTCATCTAAAGTAATGAATAGTCCAAATTTTGTGACACCAGTGATCCGAGCATCAAATATAGCGCCAACCTTATTTTCCAAATATGATGCAATATACCTGTCCTTTGCGTCACGTTCTGCTGCCATTGCGCGTCTTTCGGTGCTTGATATGTGTTCTGCAGTTTCTTTTAAGCGCGATATTTCACTTTTTGTTGACCCGTCCTCTCCTAAGTCAAATGCCTTTATGAGTGCCCGGTGAACAATTAAATCTGAATACCGTCTAATCGGTGAGGTAAAATGTGTGTAATGAGATAAATTAAGTCCGAAGTGCCCTTTGCGCTCAGCATCGTAGATCGCTTGACTTTGACTGCGAAGAACAGCCATGCCCACACTTTCTGATAGGCCTTTTGTTTCTGCTTTTTTTAATAACTCATTAAGTTTTTGCGTAGTTGCTCGTTCTCCTGCAGAAAGTTTTAACCCTAATACTGACAAATAATCAGCCAAACTGACTAATTTTTCACGTTTTGGGGGTTCGTGAAGGCGAGATAAAGAAGCTATATTTTTTTCAGATAAAGCTTCTGCTGCTGCAACATTCGCTTGAATCATGAACTCTTCTACCAATTTGTGGGCATCAAATCTTTCTTTCAGGGTAATGCCTGAAACATTACCTTTTTTATCGATATGAACCTTGCGTTCGGGTAATTCAATATTTAGTGGTGCTCTTTTTTCCCGTATATTTTTTATGGACGCATATGCTCCAAAAATATTTTGAATAGCCCTATTGACTGTTTGCGAGTGCTCGCCGTAATTATTATTACTAGACTCTTGGGCTTGCGTATATGTAAGGCGAGCAATGGAGCGCATTATACCTCTACAAAAGCGGTGGGAAACCTTTTCCCCATTTTCATTGAATAAAATATTAACAGCGAGGCACGCTCTATCTTCATTTGGTTTTAATGAACATAAATTAGAAGAAAGTATGTGCGGTAGCATAGGCTCAACTGTATCTGGTAAGTATACTGAATTTCCTTTCAAACGTGCTGCTATGTCCAGTGGGCTATCAGGTGTCACGTAAGCTGCTACGTCAGCAATAGCGACCCAAACATCCCAGCCTCCTTCTTTAGTTGGGCTTGCTGTTATTGCATCATCAAAATCTTTTGCATCATCTGGATCTATCGTGATTAAATCTAAATGCCTCAAATCAATATGGCTCTTTGATAACTTGGGTAACTTAAGAGCTTCAGCTTGGCTTATCACGTCTTCAGGGAAACCGATGGGCACGTTGTGCTCATACAATGAGATCATAGTTGCAATATTTCCCTTTCGTGTGGAATCAATAATCTCCGTAATCTCAGCAAGTTTTGTCTCCTTAATGTTTCTACGAGATGCTTGAAACCATACGAGGTCATTTAATTTTGCTTCATCTGGTACTTTGACTGGCTTGTAAACGTGACGAGATTTTTTATTCACAGGCTGTATTAACCAACCTCTACCGTTTTGTTGCAATATTCCAAGTTGTTTTGAGGGGCCACTACCTAATCGCTTTATGACTTGGCCGATTATTAAACTGTCTATTTTTTTTATCTGGCAGAGTGCGCGTGAACCAACACCGACTGTGGCTTTGTTTCGTACACTTTTCCTAACATTTGAAGGGCTCTCTTTGACGATAATTTGTGGCGCTGGTGTTTGTTTTTTCCATATTTCAGGTTTACCTACCATATCTCCATGTTCATCTATGTCTAAAATTTTGATTACCATTACCCCTGGTAAATCATCTGTTTTCTTAAACGTTTTATTCTTGGATTTTTCTAAAAGACCATTTTCCACCATGTCACTTAATAATTGCCTGAGTAGTCGTCTGTCAGGACCTTTAACTTGAAGAAATCTTGCTAATGTTTTGTTGTCATACCTGTCAGGGTATTCGCTGACGGCTTTTAATATGCTGTCGCGGCTTAATTCCATGGTATAATTCGATCCTGATTTTTTAAATTAATTAACTTCTGTAAGATTTCAAGTAAAAGAGTTAGCACCTGCTTTGAGCCCAAGGCTTAAAATGGGGTTAGCTAGTTTTTTTTGCTGTCTTTTTCTTTGCTGTCTTTTTCTTTGCTGTCTTTTTCTTTGGGCTTTTTGCTATTTTTGCCGCAATGTATTCAAGCGCCATATCTAAAGTGACATCCTCTGGATTTTTATCCTTTGGTAAAGTGGCATTTACTTTTTTATATTTAACATAAGGTCCATAACGTCCAGACATAATCGAGATTACTTCATTGCTTTTGGGATGCTTGCCTATTTCTTTTAGCACAGTAGCACTGTTTGCTCTACGGCCTGGATTGGCAACTTTATCAGCAATTAATTCAACAGCTCTGTTCATTCCTAAATTAAACATATCCTCCGGATCTTTTAGGCTAACGAAGGTTTTATTATGCTTAAGATATGGTCCAAATCTCCCTAAAGCAGTTATGATCTGGTTGCCATCTTCTGGGTGTTCCCCGATTTTTCTAGGTAAGTTGATTAACCGTAAACCTTTTTCCAGATCCATTAAATCATAAGGCCAGCTCTTTGGTAAACTTGTACGTTTAGGTTTTTTGTCAGTTTCCATTTCAACATATGGTCCATAACGACCAGATTTTAAAATAATATCAGATCCATTATCTGGATGCTGTCCCAAGAGTTTATCTTCGGTAGGAGTATCTGTATCATCGCCTCCGAATGGTCTTGTAAACTTACATTCAGGGTAGTTCGAGCACCCAACAAATGCACCAAATTTTCCTAGTTTAAGGCTAAGTTTTCCATCTACACAAGAACTACATTTTCGTGGATCTGTACCATCTTCTTTATCAGGAAAAACTGATGAGCGAAGCGCATCATTTAATGCATCTAGTACGTTTGTTACCCTGAGATCTTTAGTTTCATCAATTGAACTAGAGAATTCACTCCAAAATTCTTTAAGAAAAGTTTTCCAATTTAAATTTCCTGCAGATACTTTATCAAGGTTCTCTTCTAATTTAGCAGTATAGTCATATTGAACGTATTTTCCGAAAAAGTTTTCAAGAAAAGCCGATAGTAATCGTCCTTTATCTACTGGCGTAAAACGTCTTTTATCTAAGCTTACATATCCCCGATCTTGAAGTACTTTTAGGATTGAGGCATAGGTTGATGGCCTGCCAATTCCTAGTTCTTCCATTTTCTTCACAAGACTGGCCTCTGAGTACCTTGGTGGAGGCTGGGTGAAGTGCTGTTCAGTCTTTACATCACTTGCTTTTATTAAATCATTTACTGCTAATTGAGGTAAAAGAGTATTTGATTTATTCTCTGCTTCTTCTGCGGTCAAAGGCATTGTCTCTTCGTAGAGCCTTAAAAATCCATCGAATTTAATTACTTGCCCCGTTGATCTTAACCTTACAGATTTTTTTTGGTCACCCATTTCAATTGTAGTGCGTTCAAGTTTTGCCGCTGACATTTGAGAGGCCATAGCGCGCTTCCAAATTAACTCATAGAGTTTTTTCATATCCCCTGACAGCGATAAGTTTTGTGGCGTCCTTGAAAAACTTGTAGGGCGTATTGCTTCGTGGGCCTCTTGGGCATTTTTTGCTTTTGTTTTATACACTCTATGTTGGCCAGGTAGATACTTTTCTCCGAAATTCGCTTCTATAGCTGCTCTGCAATCACTTATTGCTTCACCAATCATCGAGATACCATCGGTACGCATATAAGTAATCAGACCAGTTGTTTCTCCGCCTATATCTACTCCTT
>ERZ1047472.2915-NODE-2915-length-11645-cov-6.437877_pt1 | contig 11645 bp, 9 predicted proteins | sample MGYA00383095_ERZ1047472 | MGnify/ENA primary metagenome ERZ1047472 (study PRJEB29581, sample SAMEA5548365) | metagenome | biome: marine; feature: coastal; material: water | depth 1 m | study: Short-term variability in the microbial, nano- and picoplankton...
TGGCGCGCAAAAACTTTGGCTGCGGCTCTAGCCGCGAGCACGCCCCCTGGGCGTTGGAAGACTACGGTTTTACTGCGGTTATCGCAGCCAGCTATGCAGATATCTTTTATAACAACTGTTTTAAAAATGGTTTGTTGCCGGTGATCTTAACTGAAGAGCAGGTGGATGTGCTGTTTAAGGAGATGGAGGCCGAAGAGGGCTACCAGCTATCCATTGATCTGCACGCGCAAACAGTCACCACCGACAGTGGCCATGTGTTTAGCTTTGAGCTGGACGAGTTCCGCAAAGACTGCCTGCTCAACGGCCTAGATGAAATAGGCCTAACTCTACAAAACGCAGATGATATTAAAGCCTACGAAGCCGAGCGCACAGCCCAGCACCCCTGGGTATTTGGAGCCATAAAATGAGTAAAAAAGTCTTAGTATTGCCAGGCGACAATATAGGCCCGGAAATCGTTACCGAAGCCGTTAAGGTGCTAGAAAAAGTCAGCCAGCAGTTTAACCTAGGCATAGAGCTAGACTACGCCCACCTGGGTGGAGCCGCACTGGATGCCGCAGGCGAGCCCTGCCCCCAGGAGACCCTGGACAAGGCCCGCGCCTCCGACGCTATTTTGCTCGGCGCCGTAGGCGGCCCCCAGTGGGACGATGTAGAGCGCCACCTGCGCCCAGAGAAGGGGTTGTTAACCATCCGTTCTGAGTTAGAGCTGTTTGGTAATTTGCGCCCCGCCATTATGTACCCCCAGCTGGCCCATGCTTCATCCCTAAAGCCAGAGTTTGTCTCTGGCCTGGATATACTGATTGTGCGCGAGCTGGTAGGCGGTATTTATTTCGGAGAGCCGCGGGGTATTCGCACCCTAGAAAACGGCGAACGCGAAGGCTACAACACCTACAAATACAATGAGTCTGAGATTCGCCGCATTGGCAAAATGGCCTTTGAAGCCGCCATGGTGCGCGGCAAGCGACTATGCTCGGTAGATAAATCCAATGTGCTGGAAGCCACTATTTTATGGCGCGAAGTAATCAGCGAAATGGCCGCAGACTACCCAGAGGTAGAGCTGAGCCATATGTATGTAGACAACGCCGCCATGCAACTGGTGATGCAGCCAAAGCAGTTTGATGTGGTGGTGACCGGTAATATGTTTGGCGATATTTTGTCGGATACTGCGGCTATGCTAACTGGCTCTATTGGTATGTTGCCCTCGGCATCGCTGGATAAAGATGGCGGCGGTATGTACGAACCTTGCCATGGGTCTGCGCCAGACATCGCCGGGCAGGGGGTGGCTAATCCCTTGGCGACTATACTGTCGGTGGCGATGATGTTGCGCTATTCGCTGGATGCGGCACAGGCGGCGGATGCGATTGAGAAGGCGGTAAGTGATGTGCTAGATCAGGGGTTGCGCACTGGGGATATTTATACGGATGGCATGACGCGGGTTGGTACGGTTGAGATGGGCGATGCGGTGGTGGCTGCGTTATAGAGTTGGGGTGATTTTTGGGTTGTGAGATTCTCGCCTACGCGAGAATGACGGTTTGAAAGCGAGAATGACGGTTTGAAAGCGAGAATGAGGGTTTGAGAGCGAACAACGGTTTGAAAGAAAATGACAATTGGGCAAAAGGCCGTCCTGCCAGCACCGACCGTCATGCCAGCACCAACCGTCATGCCACTCCAACCTTCACGCCACCCCAGCCGTCATGCCACCCCAACCGTCATGCCAGCGAAGGCTGGCATCTGCATAGTAGATTCCCGCCTACGCGAGAACAACGGTTTGAAGGCGAGAACAACAGTTCGATAACCAGCATAATGGTTATATATTTTGCAGCAACAATTTAACTAGGGTTTACAACAGGATCTACAGCAATGAACAAAACAGGAATAATCGGTTGGCGTGGCATGGTTGGGTCGGTTCTTATCGAGCGCATGCGCGAGGAAAATGACTTCGCCCATATCGAACCTATATTCTTTACCACCTCCCAGGCTGGCCAGCCTGGCCCAGATATAGGGGTGGATATTCCGCTGTTGCAGAGCGCCTTCGATTTAGAGGCTCTGCAGCAAATGGATATTATCCTCACCTGCCAGGGCGGCGACTACACCAAAGAGGTGTACCCGCAACTGCGCAACGCGGGCTGGAATGGCTACTGGATCGACGCTGCCTCGGCGCTGCGTATGCAAGACAGCTCTATTATTGTGCTCGATCCGGTGAATATGAATGTGGTCAAAGACGGCCTGGCCAATGGCGTTAAAGACTATATAGGCGGCAACTGCACGGTTAGTTTAATGCTGATGTCGTTGGGCGGTCTGTTCAACGCCAACCTAGTGGAATGGGCCACGTCCATGACCTACCAGGCGGCCTCTGGGGCGGGCGCGCAAAATATGCGCGAACTGATTAATCAAATGGGCGCTATCCACGCCTCTGCCGCTGATGCTCTGGCTAACCCAGCTTCAGCGATTCTGGATATTGACCGCCAGGTGACCGACTCTCTGCGCAGCGATAGCTTTCCGGTAGATAACTGGGGTTACCCCCTAGCTGGCAGCCTGTTGCCCTACATAGACTCTCAGCTTGAGAATGGCCAGAGCCGCGAAGAGTGGAAAAACCAGGCCGAGGCCAACAAAATTCTTAATCGGGAGGGCAATCCAATACCTCTGGATGGGCTCTGTGTTCGGGTGGGCGCCATGCGCTGCCACAGCCAGGCGCTGACCATCAAATTAGCCAGCGATGTGCCAATGGATGAGATCGAATCCATCTTGGCCGAGGCCAACCAGTGGGCCAGAGTTATTGCCAATGAGAGAGAAGCCTCGGTTGCCCACCTCACCCCAGCTGCAGTGACTGGTGGCCTTGATGTGCCAGTTGGCCGCCTGCGCAAAATGAATATGGGAGAGCAATATCTCTCCGCCTTTACCGTGGGTGACCAGCTTTTATGGGGTGCTGCTGAGCCACTGCGCCGCATGTTAAGAATTTTGGTCGAAAGTTAAGGCCAAAGGCAGTTTTTGGCGGTTAATCTGCAGCCCAAAAGGGTCAAATACTGGTTAAAAACAGTGTTTGGCCTTTTTTTTGTAGGTTTTTGCAATTAATCGGGCAAATAATGCAAGTATAACTAGAATATTTCGCCGCAAGCTCTAAAATTTACTACCGAAAAATTTTCACTCAGTTCACTTAACGGATTAACGGGCTGATTTTGTAAAAGCGCCGTGTTTTACAGGAAAATATCATGATAACCATCAAATGGTCGGCCCAATTGCTAGAAGGCTTAAAATTGAAAGGCTTAAAGGGTTTACTGATAGTTGTTCTACTGAACTCCACCGCCGCAATGGCCGTGGGTTTTGGCGAAATTACGCTTAAATCTGCGCTCAACGAGCCTCTAGAAGCCGAGATAGCTCTGACTAATACAGGCAGTGTCGAAGAAGGCATGCTGCTGGCCCAGTTGGCATCTCCCGCAGCTTTCACTGAAGCCGGTGTAAGCAGAGACTCATACCTTACCCAGCTCAACTTTCTGGTAACCCGCGACGCCGCAGGCGATCGGGTGATACAGGTCAGCAGCACAGAGCCCGTAACCGAGCCCTTTATGGCCTTTTTGGTTGAGCTGGAGTGGCCCTCTGGGCGAATGATGCGCGAATACACATTACTGCTGGACCTGCCCGACTACAGTGGTAGAGCAGCCCCGGCAGCGGTGCAGCAGTCCACCGCAGATGCAGTGACCTCGCCCGGCTCCGACAGCCAATTTACCGGCCCAGAGCATAGGGTTGTGGTTGGCGATACCCTGTGGAATGTAGCTAAAAGATTGCGCCCTCAGGGTATGACCATATTGCAGACCATGGACGCCCTGTATAGTCAGAACCCCAAAGCCTTTGTTAATGGCAATGCCAATAATATGAAAAAGGGCGCCGTACTGCGGCTGCCCACAAAAACCGATATAAGCCAAGAGCAGGGCGATGTTGTAGCCAATCAGATCGGTATCAATGGCCCAGCCCAGATTGAAGATAGCCCAGTATCCAGCGACGCCATAGAGCAGATTGCGGCTGTAGAGTTAGAGCCTTCAGCGCTTAGAGAGCCCTCAGCTAAGAAAGAGCCCTCAGCGGATAAAGAGCCCTCAGCTAATGAAGAGCCCTCAGCTAATAAAGAGCCCCAAACCCAATCACTAGCAACCACCGAGCTGTTCCCCGAAGAAGCATTATTCCCCGAAGAGGACCTATTCCCAGAGGGCGATGAACTGGCAACCCTTGCCGAAGCAGAGGCCATAGACAATGGCGTGCCGAGCTTACAGGACCCAGCAGATACGGGTGCAGAGCAACCAGCTGCTCAAGAACTGCAGGCAGAGGCTCCCTTGCCCGCCCAGGTTGCCAAAACAGCGCCAGCTGCCGAGCCAACCGCTATGGACCAGGTTCGGAAAATCTCCAATGGCTTGGTGCTGCTGCTCGACAAAAAACCACTCTATGCCTGGAGCGGCCTTGCCGGTCTGGGAATTCTGTTGGTCTTGCTAATTTTGTGGCTAACCAGAAAACGCACCATCAGCGTTGAAGACTTTCCTATTCGCCCAATACCAGAGCCACCGCCAGAAATTATTGTGGATACAGGTGCCGACCAGTTAATCGACGATCCCAGCGCCAAGCATCTGGACCCTGAGGAAGCTCTGTTTGACGAGAGCGATACTGAGATTTTTGCCGAAAAAGACGCCAGTGTGCACAGGGAAATCTTCGGTGCCATGGTTGAGGCCATGGAAGAAGCCGAAGTCTATCTGTCTCTAGGTGATACAGATGGCGCTATCAATGTGCTGGAGCGCGCCCGCAGAACTAGCGATCAAGACACCGCCTGCAGATTAAAACTGATGGAGCTACTATTTAAAGAGGGCTCATTCGACAAATTAAAACTAATCGCTGAAGAAATTAATAAAATTGGCGACGAAGAAGCCATAGCCATGGCCAGCGTTATTCTCGGTGATAAGCAAGAGATGACACTAAATCCGGCATCTCTGGCCCTCAACGAAAAGCCCAGTTTAGAAGAGCCATCGCCATTCCAAGAACCAGTGGAAGACGACAGTATCTTCGCCGAAAGCGAACCCACGGTCGCCCAGTGGGAAGAGCCCTCAGCGGATAAAGAGCCCTCAGCGGAAAAAGAGCCTTCGGCTAATGAAGAGCCCTCAGCCGATATAGAGCCCTCAGCCGATATAGAGCCCTCAGCCGATAAAGAGCCCTCAGCCGATAAAGAGCCCTCAGCTAATGAAGAGCCCTCAGCCCCCCCAACACCAGAGCCCGATTCTCTTGAAGAGTTGGAATCCGCCGGTGAAAAAGCCATCGACGAGCTGGCCGAGTCGGTTCTCGATGAAGATTTCCTCGACGATAGCTTTATGGACGGCGGCATCTTTGCCGATGTGGCCGAAGTCAAAAAGCCCGAAGAGAATGCAGAGCCAGAAAATCTGGGTCTCGAGGTCAGTGTTGATGAGCTGCCCGGTGCTGCCGATCTCGAAAACACCATGGGCGACGAAGCTGCAGCCATAGCAGAGTTTATGGCCAGCATAGATGACTTTGAGGGTGTCGACGATGTCGAAGAGCTCAACTCAGTGGACGTAAAAATGGACCTGGCTAACACCTTTATTGAAATGGGTGACTCCGAGGGAGCCAGAGAAATTCTCAATGAGATTATTGGTGAAGCCGACGAAGAGGGCCAGGGTAAAGCCAAGGCTCTATTGGACAGCATCGACGAGTAAGTAGGTATAACAGGAAATATTAATCGTGCCTGATTGGGTGTATACCCCTAACTGCAAGATGCCACAGGGCGAGACCATGCCCGAAGGAATCAAACGCTATGCTGCCGTCGTTGAATACGACGGCAGTGCTTTTTGTGGCTTCCAAAAACAGAAGCACAGCCCCTCGGTTCAGCAAGAGCTAGAGCGCGCACTAAGCACTGTGGCCAATGGCCAGGTTACTCTTAGCTGCGCCGGTCGCACAGATACCGCAGTGCATGCCAGCCAACAGGTTATACACTTTGATAGCAGTGCAGTTCGCAGCGGCCACAACTGGGTGCAGGGTGCCAATAGTCAGCTGCCCAAATCCATTGCACTAAGCTGGGCCGGAGAGATAGGCGCAGATTTTCACGCCAGATTTAGCGCCACCTCGCGCACCTATCGCTATGTAATCTCTGCCAGTAAAACCCGCCCAGCTATTTTGGCCAATGGCGTCACCTGGATTAAATTTCCGGTCAATCCCGCCGCCATGCAGCAGGCCTGTCAGTATCTATTGGGCGAGCAAGATTTTTCAGCCTTTCGCGGTGCCGGCTGTCAGTCCCTGTCGCCGTTTCGCAATGTGACCAGCGCCAATATTTACTCGCTGGGCCAGCTGCTGGTCTTTGAGGTTAGTGCCAATGCCTTTGTGTTACATATGGTGCGCAATATGGTGGGGGCACTGCTGGAGGTAGGCTATGGCCGCCAGCAGCCGATATGGATAAAACAGTTGCTGGCCAATGCCGATCGCTGTCAAAGTGCTGCCACAGCGCCATCCAATGGGCTGTACCTAGTAAAGGTAAACTACCCGCCGGCCTTTGCGCTGCCCGATCTGCCCACAGGCCCTGCATTTTTACCTGACAACCTGGCTCAGGCGGGCGAGATTACCCAGTTAGAGGTTTAAACAGAGAGTTAATTAGATGGCCGTACGCGTAAAAATATGTGGTATCACCAGTCCAGAGCAGGCCATTATGGCCCAGCAGGCGGGTGCCGATGCCCTGGGTTTGGTGATCTATGCCAAGAGCTCCAGGTATGTAGATATCCAGCGTGCAGCTGAAATTCGTGCCGTTATCGGCCCGCAAACCACAGCTGTAGTGCTGCTGGTCAATGCAGACGAAGCCACAGTGCGGCAGGTAATTGACCAGGTGCAGCCCGATCTAATTCAGTTCCATGGCGACGAGAGCCCGGCCTTTTGTCAGCAGTTTGATTTTCCCTTTATTCGCGCTATTCGTATGCGAGAGGGGCTAGATATAGACGCCGAGGTTGCGGCCTACAGAGCAGATGCAGGCTTTTTGTTCGACGCCTGGAGTGAGGACCAATATGGTGGTACCGGCCACCAGTTTGACTGGAGTCGCCTGCCCAGCAGCAGAGACTACCCCCTTATTTTGGCCGGTGGGCTTACCCCCGATAATGTGGCCAGCGCAGTGAGCCTGGTGGCACCGGATATGGTGGATGTCAGCGGCGGTGTGGAGTCTTCACCAGGGGTGAAAGACCAGGACAAAGTTGCAACATTTATCAGCAATGCCAAACAGGCCCAGCCCAAGTCGCCTATAGTATAGAGAGGCCAGTGCAACTATTGGGGCTGGTTCCAGCTGCTGCTGGTAGGGGCTTTTTCCAGGCGATAAATAATTGCTCTGGCCCTTAGCTAGACTGAATCTGTCGTGATAGAATGCCGCTCTTCACCAGCGTCACCATTTAAGTGAGTTGAAAGGTAATCGATGAACTGGCTCAAACGCATTAGGCCTGCGGGTCCTGCTTCAGGCAAAAACGAACGCTCAAACTCCATACCCGAAGGGCTGTGGAAAAAATGCCCCAAGTGTGCCTCACCCCTCTATCGCCCGGAATTAGAGCGCAACCTAGATGTCTGCCCCAAGTGCGAACACCATATGCGCATCGGCGCCCGCCGCCGTCTGGATATCTTCCTCGATGAAAATGATCGCCTTGAGATTGCTCAAGACGTTGAAGCCATAGACCGCCTCAAATTTAAAGATGTTAAAAAATACAAAGACCGCCTGATTGATGCGCAGAAAAAGACCGGCGAGAAAGATGCCTTAATCGCCATGAGCGGTAATCTAAAAGGTATACCAGTGGTCTCCTGTGCCTTTGAGTTTGCCTTCCATGGCGGCTCTATGGGCTATGCAGTAGGTGAGAAATTTACCCGCGCAGCCAACCTGGCTCTCGAAGAGCGCCGCCCCTTTATCTGTTTCTCTGCCACAGGTGGTGCACGTATGCAGGAGGCGCTGATCTCGCTAATGCAAATGGCCAAAACCAGTGCCGTACTCGAGCGACTCAGTGCTGCTGGCGTGCCCTATGTTTCGGTAATGACCGACCCGGTTTACGGTGGTGTCTCCGCCAGTCTGGCTATGCTGGGCGACCTTAATGTCGCCGAGCCCGGTGCCCGCGCAGGCTTTGCCGGCCCCAATATTATTGAGCAGACCATTCGCCAGAAATTGCCCAAAGGCTTCCAGCGCAGCGAGTTTCTGTTGGAGAAGGGCCATATAGATATGATTATTAGTCGCCACCAGATGCGCGACCGTCTGGGTAGCATCCTCTCCAAGCTGATCAACGTACCAGAACCAGCTGATGCCTGACCGCTCTCTCGCTGAATGGCTGACTCTGATAGAGAGCAGGCACCCCAGCGAGATCGAGTTGGGCCTAGGCCGAGTTGCAGAAGTCTGGCACCGGTTGCTGCAGCAGCCCCGTCTCAACCAATGTAAACCACCTCTGGCCATTACCGTTGCCGGCACCAATGGCAAAGGCTCCTGCATTACCAGCATGCAGGCGCTGTTGCTGCAGCACGGCCACAGCGTTGGCACCTTTACGTCGCCCCATTTTTTAGCCTATAACGAGCGTATCTGCCTGGCGGGCAAGCCAGTTAGCGACGCTCTCATTGTTGATGCCTTCGAGCAAATCGAAGCGGTCACCGATGAGCTGTCTCTCACCTATTTTGAAGTGGGCACATTGGCCGCCCTGGTGATTTTTTATCAGGCCAGTCCAGATGTGATGCTATTAGAAGTAGGGCTGGGCGGCCGTCTGGATGCCATCAATATTATAGATGCAGATATAGCCGTACTCACCAGCATAGCGCTGGATCACTGCGACTGGCTTGGGGATACCAGAACAGCTATAGCCCGCGAGAAGCTGGGTATAGCTCGCCCCAACCGACCACTGATTATAGGTGAGCAGGATTATCCCGAGGGCTTTGCTCAGTTAGTGGCTGATACTGGCGCCAAGCCACTCTGGGCTGGCCGCGATTTTACCTTTACCGGCGGAGAACTTTTTGATTGCCAGCTGAGCAGCCCAGAATCTCCCCGCAGCTTTGAGCAACTTAACGGCCAGGGGCTATTGCCCATCAATAAAATTCTAGCGCTGCAGGCTCTCACAGCCGCGGGCTTTCAGCTAAATCAGCAAGACAGCGCCGCAGCACTGCAGCAGGTGAGCCTCACCGGCCGTCATCAGCAGCTGAGCTACAGGGGCCTGGAGGTAATTCTAGATGTGGCTCATAACCCGGCGGCCGCCAAGGTATTAGCCGCAAGTCTGGCCCAGACAGAGGGCCGCACCATAGCCGTGGCAGCCGTGCTGGAAGATAAAGACTGGTCGGGCATTATAGAGCCGATGGTCGATCCTGTTGATGATTGGATTCTGGGGGAAATAAGCGATAGTTCGCGAGCGCGCAAAGGCCAATCTCTGCTGGATTTGTTATACAATGCTGGCCAGACAGGCCGGTTGCAGCCATCAGTCGAACAGGCGTTTGAATTGGCCGTAGACAATGCAGCAGCAACAGACAGAATACTGGTATTTGGTTCATTTCACACTGTGGCAGCAGTACTTAAAATAATTTTGGCAGAGGTCTAAATTGAGTAGTGGATTAAAACAGCGAATCGTCGGAGCCTTTGTGCTGGGCGCCCTGGGCCTGATTATTCTGCCTCTTTTATTTGATTTCGCCGATCCCAATCGTGTAGATCGCAATTCTAAATTGCCCCCAGCCCCAGAAATTGAATCCATTAGTGTGGCCAAAGCCGAGCGTCCCGAAGCCGTAAGCGACAAGCCCACAACCGCTGAGATATTTGATATAGAACGCTCTACAGAAGTGACAGAGGCCAACGAAAAGCCTCCTGGCCTCAACGAATTGGGCCTGCCCAATGGTTGGATATTGCAGGTGGGCAGCTTCGAAGAGAAGGCCAGCGCCAGCGGTTTTGTAAACCAGCTGCGCCAACAAAAATACAATGCGTTTAGTAAGCGTGTCGAGGTCAAGGGTAGCACTCGCTACCGAGTCTATGTAGGGCCGAAAATTAGCAAGAGCCGAGCCCAGGCAGACAAGCAAAATATCGACAGAGCATTTAATACCGACGCCATTATTTTGCATTTTGTACCCTAGGGTTTAGGCTGTGGAGATTGCATCAGTAGACACCGCCATTGTTGGAATTGTCGCCATTTCAGGATTGGTCAGCCTGGTGCGAGGCTTTGTGAAAGAAGCCATGTCGCTGATTATTTGGCTGGCGGCATTCACTGTAGCCATGACCTTTAAAGAGGCCGCTGCCGATTTGCTGGTTAACTTTATTTCGCTGGCTTCGATGCGCCAGTTGGCAGCCTGGGTCGGGTTGTTTGTTGGCACACTGCTGCTGGGTTCGATGATTAATTTTTTATTGGGAAAACTGGTTAGCTCGACAGGATTGAGCGGAACAGACAGGACGTTAGGGTTGGTTTTTGGTGTATTTAGGGGGCTGTTAATTGTGCTGGCGCTGGTAATAATTTTACCTCAGGCGGTACCAGTTGATCAGGACCCCTGGTGGACGGAGTCGGCACTGATTCCAATGTTTCAGGGGTTTGAATCCTGGGGCAGGGAGGCAGCAGCCGGCATTAAAGACTTCTTGACGAGTTGGATATAGACCATGTGCGGTGTTGTTGGAATCTCTGGAACTTCTGATGTTAATTTAAAGCTCTACGATGCGCTTACTATGCTGCAGCATCGCGGACAGGACGCCGCTGGTATAGTCACCGAGGCCAACGGTGAATTGCATCAGTGCAAGAGCGAAGGCCTGGTGCGGGATGTTTTCCGCCGCAGCCATATGGTGCGCCTGGTGGGCTCTGTGGGCATAGGCCATGTGCGCTATCCCACTGCGGGCAGCTCTGGCCCCGCGCTGGCACAGCCGCTCTATGTGAATAGCCCCTACGGTATCTGTATGGCGCACAATGGCAATCTGACCAATGCCGACGACCTGCGTGAACATATCTTCCGCGCCGATCTGCGCCATCTAAATACAGACTCCGACTCTGAGGTACTGCTCAATGTATTTGCCCACGAGTTGCAGCTGCGCGGCAAATTAGAACCCACCAGCAAAGATATTTTTGCCGCCGTTGAACATGTGCACAAACGCTGTCGCGGTGCCTATGCTGTGGTTGGCTTGATTGCTAACTACGGTATGTTTGCCTTCCGCGACCCCCATGGTATTCGCCCTCTGTGCTTTGGCGTGCGCGAGACGCCGAAAGGCAAAGAGTATGCAGTGGTGTCTGAATCAGTGGTTCTGGACAGCCTCGGCTTTGAGCTGGTGCGCGATCTGGCTCCTGGTGAGGCGCTGTTTGCCGATAAGTCTGGCGAGGTTCATCTGCAACAGTGCGCCCCAGACCACGAGCTGGTGCCCTGTATTTTTGAGCATGTCTACTTTGCCCGCCCAGATTCTTTTATGGACAATATCTCAGTCTACAAATGTCGCCTGCGAATGGGTGAGAAGCTGGCGGAAAAGGTACTGCGCTCTCGGCCCAACCATGATATCGATGTGGTTATTCCGATCCCGGATACCAGCCGAGTGTCAGCCCAGGCGCTGGCCGAGAAACTCGGCGTTAAGCTGCGCGAAGGCTTTATGAAAAACCGCTATATAGGCCGCACCTTTATTATGCCCGGCCAGACCGAGCGCAAAAAATCTGTGCGCCAAA
>ERZ1047472.2916-NODE-2916-length-11641-cov-29.032971_pt1 | contig 11641 bp, 9 predicted proteins | sample MGYA00383095_ERZ1047472 | MGnify/ENA primary metagenome ERZ1047472 (study PRJEB29581, sample SAMEA5548365) | metagenome | biome: marine; feature: coastal; material: water | depth 1 m | study: Short-term variability in the microbial, nano- and picoplankton...
TTTGTCCTCGATGTGGCTGTAGTAATTTCCGGTGAAGATCCATGTCTGTTTTATCAATAATCAAATAAGCTATGGTATACATTTCAGAAATTATTTGTTTTTCAATTTGATGATAGTCAAGTTTTTCTTTAGTAGCGTACTCTCTTAAATGAACACAATGATGTTCAGCAATTTTTAATGAATTAGGCCCCCTAAAATCCCATAGAAATTTTATTTTATTAGACATGTTTTTATTTAAATATTTATTTATTTGGATTAGATAATCATTTCATTACTGTTTTTGAATTAAAAGAAGCTAAAAAACCTCCAAAATATGCCATAGGTAAATAAGATAGAATGAGGTCTAAAATTGTAAACCATTTTGGACCCGGTAATAAGTAATTAACTGCAATACCACCTAATAAAAATAAGCCTCCTATGGTCATCGCTATTCTCATTTTATGACTCGATGCAATTTTCCATGCTATAAAAGCTCCTAAGAAAGTTCCCAATGCATGAGCCAAAAATGGAAAAATAAAATATGTAGCATTTAATGTAGGAATCACTATTGCTAATTCCTCCATACTATTCATGTTTATACCTTTAATTGGAAATACTAAATTTCCAAGCTCGACCAGTCCCATATTTAAGAAACTTCCAAAGATCCAGCCAACTATGACTGCAAAAATATTTTTTAGTATTCGTTTCACTACCCCTTTTTTTTTAAATATAATAAAATAAAAATAAACGTAAAATACTATGCATGCATAGTATTTTATTTGTATTTTTGGCTTATGAAAGAAAAAACGATAGATTATCTCCTAAGATCTACTTGGATGGGTGTAACCAAAATGTATAATGAAGAAGCTGGAAAAAAAGGAAGTACCATGGCCACCGGGTTTGCATTAATAAGTATTGATCCAGAGGAAGGAACACCCTCTACTTCATTGGGTCCAAAAATGGGAATTGAAGCCACCAGCCTCTCTCGCACACTAAAGGCTATGGAAGAAAAAGGACTTATTCATCGTAAACCCAACCCGCTCGATGGCAGAGGAGTTTTAATTCATTTAACTCCATTTGGAGTCGAAATGAGAGATTTTTCAAAAAAAGTGGTGATTGGGTTTGACGAAGCGGTTAACAAAGCTGTATCACCAGAAGATTTAAAAGCATTTAAAAAAGTAACTAACACGATTTTAGAATTAATAAATTCTAAAAAAATATACTTATAAGTTAAAATAGATTATCATATGTCTAAAAGAAGAATTAATAAAGTAGCCGTTATCGGTTCTGGAATTATGGGAAGCGGTATAGCTTGCCATTTCGCAAATATTGGTGTAGAAGTTTTATTACTGGACATCGTTCCTTTCTCACTTACTGAAAAAGAAGAAGCAAAAGGACTTACACTCCAAGACAAAGTGGTCAGAAACCGACTCGTGAATGACGCGTTAGCTGCATCTATCAAGTCAAAACCAGCACCCCTATACCATAAAAAATTCGCAAGCAGGATCACTACCGGTAATTTAGAAGACGATATCGAAAAAGTAGGATCGGTGGACTGGATTATCGAAGTTGTTGTAGAACGATTGGATATAAAAAAGCAGGTGTTTGAAAAATTAGAAAAATATAGAACTCCAGGAACTTTAATTACAAGTAACACCTCAGGGATCCCCATCAAATTTATGAACGAAGGTAGAAGCAGTGATTTTCAGGAAAATTTCTGTGGAACACACTTTTTCAACCCACCTCGATATTTGAAACTGTTTGAGATTATTCCTGGTCCAAATACCTCAACAGAAGTATTAAACTTTTTAAATAATTATGGTGAAAAATATCTAGGAAAAACAACTGTACTTGCCAAAGACACTCCCGCATTTATTGGAAATCGTATCGGTATTTATGGCATACAAAGTCTTTTTCACTTAGTGAAAGAAATGGGCTTGACTATTGAAGAAGTAGATAAATTAACGGGACCCGTAATAGGAAGACCAAAATCTGCAACATTCCGCACAGTTGACGTTGTTGGATTAGACACCCTAGTTCATGTAGCAAATGGTATCTACGAAAATTGTCCAGAAGATGAAGAACTTGAAGTATTTAAACTTCCAAAGTTTATCAACACACTAATGGAAAACAATTGGTTAGGAAGTAAATCTGGTCAAGGGTTTTACAAAAAAGTAAAAGGAGAAAATGGTAAAAATATGATTCTTGGTTTAGACCTTGAAACGTTAGAATATCGCAAAGGAAAAAAAGCAAATTTTCCTACTCTCGAATTAACCAAGAGCGTTGACCTGGTAATTGATCGTTTTAAAATTTTAATCGCCGGAAAGGATAAAGCAGGCGAATTTTATCGAAAAAGTTTTGCTTTAATGTTTGCCTATGTTTCCAAGCGAATTCCTGAAATTTCGGAAGAGTTTTATAAAATTGATGATGCTATGAAAGCTGGTTTTGGCTGGGAAAATGGTCCTTACGAAATTTGGGATGCTATAGGAGTTGAAAAAGGAATTGAATTAATGAAAGAAGTTGGAAAAGAACCCGCTACGTGGGTAACCGATATGCTAGCTTCTGGAATAAAATCATTTTATACCATCAAAAATGGGGCGACTTACTATTACGATATCATTCAAAAAAAACATATCAAAGTCCCTGGTCAAGATTCTTTTATTATTCTTAATAACATCAGAAAATCAAACGAGGTATTTAAAAATAGTGGCTGCGTTGTTGAAGATTTAGGAGAAGGTATCTTAAATGTTGATTTTCAAAGTAAAATGAATACTATTGGCGGCGATGTACTGGCAGGACTAAACAAAGCGATCGACATTGCAGAAAAAGATTTTTCAGGACTAGTCGTTGGAAATCAAGGTGCAAATTTCTCTGTTGGTGCCAATATTGGAATGATTTTTATGATGGCTGTTGAACAAGAGTATGACGAATTAAATATGGCCATTAAGCATTTTCAAGATACAGTAATGCGATTGCGATACTCATCGATTCCAACGGTTGTAGCCCCGCAGGGAATGACTTTAGGTGGCGGTTGTGAGATGACGCTCCACGCAGATCGTGTGGTGGCAGCTGCAGAAAGTTATATTGGTCTAGTAGAATTTGGTGTTGGTGTCATTCCAGGTGGTGGTGGCTCCAAAGAAATGGCATTGAGAGCCAGCGATTTATTTCACAAAAATGATGTAGAATTAAATGTACTTCAAGAATATTTTTTAACGATAGGGATGGCAAAGGTATCTACCTCTGCACATGAAGCCTATGATTTAGGAATTCTTGAAAAAGGAAAAGACATCGTTGTAGTTAACAAAGACCGGCAAATAGCTGTTGCAAAAGCTGTTGCTAAATCAATGGCCGACCTGGGCTATACCAAACCTGTAAAAAGGAAAGATGTAAAAGTATTAGGCAAGCAAGCTTTAGGGATGTTTTTAGTTGGAACAGATTCTATGGAAGCATCTAACTTTATTAGTGAACATGATCAAAAAATTGCAAATAAATTAGCCTACGTGATGGCAGGAGGTGATTTATCGGAACCTACACTTGTTACCGAACAATATTTATTAGATATAGAAAGAGAAGCATTTTTAAGTCTATGTTCAGAGCGTAAGACTTTAGAACGAATTGAACATATGTTAAAAACTGGAAAACCTTTAAGAAATTAAAAAATGAAACAAGCATATATAGTAAAAGCATACCGAACTGCTGTTGGTAAAGCACCAAAAGGAGTCTTTAGGTTTAAAAGAACCGACGAATTAGCCGCAGAAACCATTCAATACATGATGAATGAAATTCCGCAACTAGATAGCTCAAGAATTGATGACGTTATTGTTGGAAACGCAATGCCTGAGGGATCTCAAGGATTAAATATGGCAAGACTTATTTCTTTGATGGGATTAAAAACAGTAGACGTTCCAGGCGTAACCGTCAATCGATTTTGTTCGTCTGGTATTGAAACTATTGGAATAGCTACTGCTAAAATTCAATCAGGAATGGCAGATTGCATTATTGCTGGAGGGGCAGAAAGTATGAGTTCGGTACCAATGACTGGTTTTAAGCCAGAACTAAACTACGATATTGTCAATGAGGGTCACGAAGACTATTATTGGGGAATGGGAAACACTGCCGAAGCGGTAGCGAATCAATTCAATATTTCACGAGAAGATCAAGATAAATTCGCATATCAATCTCACATGAAAGCCCTTAAGGCGCTATCAGAAAATCGATTTCAAGATCAAATAGTTCCTATTTCTGTTAACCAAACCTATCTGGATGAAAACGGGAAAAAAGCAACAAAATCGTATACGGTTACTAAAGATGAAGGTCCAAGAAAAGGAACTAGTATAGAAGCATTGGCAAAATTAAGGCCTGTATTTGCTGCTGGAGGAAGTGTTACTGCTGGAAATTCATCTCAAATGAGTGATGGTGCCGCTTTTGTAATTGTTATGAGTGAAGATATGGTAAAAGAATTAAAACTAGAGCCTATAGCAAGATTAGTGAATTATGCCGCTGCCGGAGTTGAACCCAGAATTATGGGTATTGGACCCGTTAAAGCGATTCCAAAAGCATTAAAACAAGCTAATTTAAAACAGAATGATTTGGCATTGATAGAACTCAACGAAGCATTTGCTTCTCAATCATTGGCAGTTATCAGGGAGTTAGATTTAAATCCAGAAATCATTAATGTTAATGGGGGCGCTATTGCCTTGGGGCACCCTCTAGGATGTACGGGTACCAAATTATCTGTACAATTATTTGATGAAATGAGAAAGCAAAACATGCAAGGTAAATATGGAGCCGTAACTATGTGCGTTGGAACAGGACAAGGTGCTTGCGGGATATTTGAATTTTTAAAATAAAATATAAGTTGATAAAAAAATGGAAGAAATGGATGTAATAAGAGGTGGCCAGTTCATAGTAAAAGAATCACAATGTGAACATATTTTCACACCGGAGGATTTTACAGAAGAACAAAAAATGATGAAAGAAGCAGTAATGGAATTTAATGATCGAGAAATTATTCCATTTAGAGACCGCTTTGAAAATAAGGATTATAACTTTACCGAAGCCTGCATGCGAAAAGCAGGAGAACTCGGGTTTTTAGGGGTATCTGTTCCCGAAGCATATGGCGGAATGGGAATGGGTTTAGTATCTACTCTACTAACTTGCGAATACATCTCTAGTGGAACAGGATCATTTAGTACCGCCTTTGGTGCACATACAGGTATCGGAACTTTGCCAATAACATTGTACGGAACAGAAGATCAAAAACTAAAATACGTTCCTAAGTTAGCCTCTGGAGAATGGTTTGGTGCTTATTGTCTTACCGAACCAAGTGCTGGTAGTGATGCTAATAGTGGAAGAACAAAAGCAGTTTTAACTGAAGATGGAACTCATTATAAAATTACCGGACAAAAAATGTGGATTTCCAATGCCGGCTTTTGTAAACTTTTTATTGTTTTTGCTAGAATTGAAAACGATAAAAACATTACAGGGTTTTTAGTTGAAAATAATCCTGAAAACGGAATTACCCTGGGAGAAGAAGAGCACAAGTTAGGGATTCATGCCTCTTCAACCAGGCAGGTGTTTTTTAATGAAACTTTGGTGCCCGTTGAGAATATTCTTTCGGAAAGAGGAAATGGATTTAAAATCGCTATGAATGCTTTAAATGTTGGAAGAATTAAACTAGCCGTTGCTTGTTTGGATTCACAACGAAGAATAACCACACATGCGGTACAATACGCTTCAGAAAGAAAACAATTTAATACCCCCATTGTTGAATTTGGTGCTATTAAATCAAAAATTGCCGAAATGGCAACCAATACCTATGTAGGAGAGTCTGCAACTTATAGAGCTGGAAAAGATATACAAAATCGGATTGAATTAAGGCAAGCGGCAGGTGAAACTCATCAAAAAGCTGAATTAAAAGGAGTAGAAGAATTTGCTATTGAATGTTCTATCTTAAAAGTTTCAGTCTCTGAGGATGTTCAGGCTTGTGCTGATGAAGGAATTCAAATTTTCGGCGGTATGGGGTTCTCAAAAGATACTCCAATGGAATCTGCCTGGAGAGATGCCAGAATTACCAGAATATATGAGGGAACTAACGAGATCAATAGAATGCTCTCTGTAGGAATGCTAGTAAAAAAAGCGATGAAAGGGCATATCGATTTAATAGGTCCGGCTATGAAAGTTGCTAACGAATTAACTGGAATTCCTTCTTTCGATACTCCTGATTATTCCGTAACACTGTCTGAGGAAAAAGCAATGATTGAAAAGCTTAAAAAAGTATTTTTAATGGTTGCGGGAGCTGCTGTTCAAAAGTATGGTCCAAATTTAGAAGATCATCAGCAGTTATTAATGGCGGCATCTAACATACTAATTGAGATCTACATGGCGGAATCTGCTATTTTAAGAACTGAAAAAAATATCAAAAGGTTTGGAGAAGAATCTCAAAAACACCAAATAGAGATGTCACAGTTGTATTTATACAATGCCGTTGATATTATTCATAAAAATGCAAAAGAAGGGATTGTTTCTTTCTCAGAAGGTGACGAACAGCGAATGATGTTAATGGGATTGAAACGTTTTACCAAATATCAAAACCAACCAAATGTGGTTGCGCTACGAAACGGTATTTCTGAAAAAGTCCAAAAAGAAAATAAATACCCATTTTAATAACATTTAATTTTAGTTAATTTTATAAAAACCGCTTCTTCAAAACTATGAAAAGCGGTTTTTTTATTTGTCTTAAAATTAGTAGAATCTTCCTATATTTAAAAAAAATCTTCAAAAAAGTATAAAAACCAGAAAGAATTATGAAGAAAATTAGTGTTGTCTGTATCCTGTTTTTTTGCTGTAAGGTGGTGAGTCAAAATTATACACGACAAGATAGCTTAAGAGGAAGCATCACCGAGGAAAGGGTTTGGTGGGATTTAAAACAGTACCAACTTAACGTGGATGTAGATTTAGATAGAAAGACCATTAAGGGAGCTAACACAATTGTTTATACTGTTTTGAAAAAAAATAATTTGATGCAAATAGACCTTCAACCTCCCATGAAAATTGATCAAATTGTTCAGGATGGTCACAAGTTAAAATTTAAATCGGAAGGAAACGCACATTTTATTTCCTTAGAAAAAACACAAACAATAGGTAGCGACCAAAAACTTACTGTTTTCTTTTCTGGAAAGCCCCCTAGTGCAAAAAATGCACCCTGGGATGGCGGTTTCTCATGGTCAAAAGATGCCAACGAAACTCATTTTATAGCGACCTCGAATCAAGGTATTGGAGCAAGTCTTTGGTGGCCAAATAAAGACCACTATTATGATGAGCCTGATCAAGGTATAGATATTCATATTACTATTCCTACTGGTTTAATGGCAGTAGCTAACGGAAGGTTGATCAATCAAGTAACTAAAAAAGATAAAACTACCTGGTCTTGGAAGGTGGTCAATCCAATCAATAATTATGGGGTCAATATAAACATCGGAGATTATATTCATTTTGGCGAAAAATATGTAGGCGAAAAGGGCATCTTAGACATGGATTATTATGTGCTAAAGGCAAATGAAACTAAAGCTAGAGAACAATTTAAACAAGCCCCAAAAATGATGGAAGCTTTTGAATATTGGTTTGGTCCATATCCATTCTATGAGGATAGTTTTAAATTGGTAGAAGTCCCTTATTTAGGAATGGAACATCAAAGTAGTGTAACTTATGGAAATCAATATAGGAATGGTTATTTAGGAAGCGATTTATCGGGAACTGGATGGGGTTTAAAATTTGACTTTATAATTATTCATGAATCAGGACACGAGTGGTTTGCTAACAATATAACGCATATCGATGTTGCAGATATGTGGATTCACGAAGGCTTTACTGCCTATTCTGAAAATTTATATTTGGATTATTTCTATGGAAACAAAGCAGCTGCTGATTATGTAATAGGAACAAGAATGGCCATTCAAAACGACCGACCTATCATTGGTGTTTATGAGGTTAATCAAGAAGGGAGTACCGATATGTATTACAAGGGAGCTAACATACTTCACACCCTAAGACAGCTTATTAATGATGATAAAAAGTGGAGGAAAATTTTAAGAGGTCTCAATAGGGTTTTTTATCATCAAACGGTCAGTAGTAAACAAATTGAAGAATATATTAGTAAAGAATCAGGAATTAATCTGACCGAATTTTGGGACCAATACCTGAGAACTGTTCAGATACCAATACTCGAATATAAAAAGTCTGAACACCTACTCTCCTATCGATATACGAATACGATTGAAAACTTTCGAATGCCGGTGATTGCAATTATCAATGGGGAAGAAAAATGGATTTACCCTTCTGACAGTTGGAAAACTGATACATATGCTGATGAAATAAAAACGTTAAAAATTAAAGATGATTTCTATATCAATCCTATTGAAATTAATTGATAATATGTACTCTTAATTTAAAAAAAACAACTGGTCCAATAGGCTGTTTTACAATCCTTCAATTAAAATTTAGGAAATACTGCTACACTCTTTTTAAAAGTATATCTTTGCCCGCTTAAAATTTAAGTGAAATGCAAAAATTACTGAGGAATTTTACCTTCAATCCTAAAAATGATATTCTTTCTGGTTTAACCGTAGCTTTAGCACTTGTTCCAGAAGCAGTGGCCTTTGCCTTTGTGGCAGGTATAGATCCGTTGGTGGGTTTATATGGTGCTTTTATGATGGGCTTAATTACTGCTGTGTTTGGTGGTAGGCCTGGTATGATTTCTGGAGCTACTGGAGCTATGGCAGTGGTGATGGTGCATTTAATTCAAAAGGGAAATGAAGTTGGAGTTGGATTGGCGGTTCCTATAGAAAATTTAGGTTTACAATGGCTGTTTATAACCCTGCTATTTGTTGGGCTTATTCAAATTTCAGCTGGAATTTTTAGATTGGGAAAATTTGTTCGATTAATTCCACATTCAGTAATGATGGGCTTTGTAAATGGTCTTGCTATTGTTATATTTTTATCGCAACTAGGCTTGTTTAAAGAAACTATTAACGGTGAAAAACAATGGATGCAAGGAACTGACCTTTGGGTTATGCTTGGCTTTGTAGCTTTAACTATGGCTATAATGTATGTATTACCCAAAATCACCAAAAAAGTGCCTTCTGCCCTAGTAGCTATAATTGTGGTAGCCGCTATAACTATTTTTGGAGCCTTAGATGTGAGTACGGTAGGATCTTTTATTATCGATGGTGGCGGTAACGGATTGCAAGGATCGTTACCTACCTTTCAAGTTCAAATATTCGGATTGTTTGACACCTTAGTTGGACATTGGGATCTAATTCTTTCTACCGCTGTATTATTAGCTGCTGTGGGACTTATAGAATCTTTAATGACCTTAAACCTAATTGATGATATGACGGAAACAAGAGGTTCGGGAAATAGAGAGTGTGTTGCTCAAGGTGGCGCTAATATTGTTAACGGACTTTTTGGTGGAATGGGAGGTTGTGCAATGATTGGTCAATCGATCATCAATGTTAATTCTGGAGGACGAGGAAGACTCTCTGGGATCGTAGCAGCGATTGCACTCTTAGGGTTTGTTTTGTTTGGCGCACCATTAATTGAACGTATCCCTATAGCAGCTTTAGTGGGCGTTATGTTTATGGTGGTTATCGGCACCTTTGCTTGGAGTAGTTTTAGAATCCTACATAAAATACCACTGGCAGATGCTATTGTTTTAATTACTGTTTCGGCGGTTACGGTGTGGCAGGATCTAGCGATTGCCGTTATTGTAGGGGTTATTATGTCGGCATTGGTTTTTTCTTGGCAAAGTGCAATCAGAATTCGAGCGAGAAAAAGAATAAAAGAAAATGGTACCAAAGTCTATGAAATATGGGGACCACTATTTTTTGGGTCTTCGCAATCATTTAATTCAAAATTTGATTATAAGAACGATCCTGAATTTATAGAAATTGATTTTATTGAATCAAAAGTTGGAGATCATTCGGGTATTGAAGCACTTCAAAATGTAACTAATAAATATTTAAGTCTGGGAAAAAAAGTAACACTCACTCACTTAAGTCCAGAATGTAAAACAATCTTACTCAAAGCAAACCCAACACTAGATAAGATTATTGAATCTTCTATAGAAGATCCTAGATACCATGTGGTAACCGATTTATTGGATAGCGAAGTCTAAAAGACTCTACTTCCCTCCTGGCTTCATGTAAAATTTCATTACAAAAAATAGGTTGAAGTTGAGTTATTATAATAAATCAAGAGGACTTTTTACTCTTGAAATGGTCGTATTTGCAACTTGAGTGTATAGCATAGTTGTATTGAGGTTATTATGTCCCAACAACTTTTGAATAATCCGAACATCTGTGCCATTTTCTAATAAATGGGTGGCAAAACTATGCCTTAGAGTATGGACTTTTACTTTTTTTGTTATTCCTGTTTTTTTAATAGACTTTATTAGAATTTTTCTGATACTTGAAGCTGAATATCGTGATAAATTTTGACCTTCAAAAAGATAAATTTTGGGATTATATTCTAAAAAATATGTTCTAAGTAATTTCAATAAATTATCTGGTAACATAACATTTCTATCCTTTTTACCTTTTGCCTGTCTTATGGACACGATCATTCTATCACTATCAATATCTGTTATTTTTAAATTTATTAACTCGCTTATTCTTAGCCCCAAGCCATAAATTGTTGTTAAAATCGCTCTATGTTTCAGGTTTTTAGTCTCATTCAATAAAATCTTTACTTCGTTAAGAGATAAAATATCTGGTAAAGCTCTAGGAGACCTTGATGGATAAATAACAGATAAGTCTATATCTCTTCTAAAACATTCTGAGTAAAATTTTTTGATAGATCCTAAAAATTGTTTTTGAGAGGAATGAGAATATTTTTTCTCCTGAATTAAAGTAATACAAGATTTAATAATTTGCTTGTTTGATAATTGAATTAAATTTTTCTCTGTATAATTAAATCGATTTACAAATTGAAGCATAAAGTTTGAATAAGAGCTAATTGTACTAGGACTATATCTCTTTAATTGTAGAATAGTTTCATATTTTTTTAAAAGGTGCTGAATAACTATATAATTATTGGTTATTATAAATATATAAAAATGGTGTGTAATAACCCATAAATTATATTAAAATTAATACTTTTTGTTTATATTCGTTATATACAGATGTTGCCCACAATATGAAAAAACTGCTCGCAATAATGATAATTCTGACTTTGAACTCGTGTTTTATGTTCAAAGAAAACGGAATTGAAATGAAAATTAAAAACAAATCAAACGAACCGATTACTAATGTGGAATTTACCACATCTGAAAATTTGGATGTGATAAGGATTGACCAATTAGAACCGAATGAAAGCGTGACTGAATTCCTGTCAATGCGGAATAATAAATCTGACGGATCTTATTCTCTGACTTTTACTCGTACGAACGGAAAAAAGGAAATGAGTGGTGGCGGATATTATACAAATGGAGGCTCTCTTGACCGATGGGTGAAATATGAAATTAAACCTGATACAACATTTGCCAAATTTAGCGGAATAGGATATTGAAAAAAATACTGTGGGCAACAACGTGTATAATTAATTGCTTTGGCAAGTGATTATTTGGAAAATTCCTTCGGAATTTTCTCAGGTTCGTATTTGTTTA
>ERZ1047472.2921-NODE-2921-length-11630-cov-18.264881_pt1 | contig 11630 bp, 9 predicted proteins | sample MGYA00383095_ERZ1047472 | MGnify/ENA primary metagenome ERZ1047472 (study PRJEB29581, sample SAMEA5548365) | metagenome | biome: marine; feature: coastal; material: water | depth 1 m | study: Short-term variability in the microbial, nano- and picoplankton...
GCGCTCGTCGCTCGCGTCTTTGCCAGAACTCAAGGCGCAGTCAACGGAACTTAATACGTCCAGCATCTCCGTTACCGGCGCCATTTCGGCCGAGCAAAGTACCGCTCTCGAAGTAGCACTGCGAGGTCTACACCCGTGGCGCAAGGGGCCCTTCTCCCTGTTCGGTATCAATATTGATACCGAGTGGCGATCAGACTTTAAATGGGACCGGCTAGAGAATGTGATTGACCCGTTAGACGGACGCCGAGTACTCGATGTCGGGTGCGGTAGTGGCTATCACTGCTGGCGAATGAAAGGCGCGGGAGCGAGTGAAGTCATCGGTATAGACCCGACGCCATTGTTTGTTTTGCAGTTCAAAGCGCTTCAAACCTACATCCAGTCGCCTGAAGTCCATGTCTTACCACTGGCACTTGAGCAACTGCCTGCAAAATTACGCGCTTTTGATACAACGTTTTCAATGGGCGTCCTGTACCACCGACGAGCGCCCATAGATCACCTCACGGACCTGCGCGATACGCTTAAACCGGGTGGGCAGCTGGTGCTGGAGACATTAGTCGTTTCGGGCGATGTGAACACTGTATTTGTGCCGCCGGGGAGGTATGCACGAATGGGTAATGTTTGGTTTTTGCCAAGCCCTGAGGCGCTGATGAGCTGGATGGCCAAAGTCGGCTTTGTTGATATCACCCTTTTGGATGTGAGTCAGACCACAATTGATGAGCAGCGATCGACCGACTGGATGACCTTTTTTTCGCTCGCCAACTTCTTAGACCCAAACGATCCCGCTAAAACCGTAGAAGGCCACCCGGCACCCACTCGTGCCCTGATCACCGCGCGCGTCGCGGACGGTTAATCGTCGGACGAGACTATCGAAGAAGCAGGCGGTTTCAGCGGGAAGGTTGCGATCTTGCCTGAATCGCTCCCCTCGCTGATTTTTGCGGACCCTTGCTTCTCAACCTCATCGATTCGGACGATAGATTGCATTGGAATATAGCTGCGTTTAACGCCGGAGAACTCCGATTTAAGTTTCTCTTCACCCGGATCAACTAAAATAGCAGAGCGCTCGCCAAAGAGGAGTTCTTCAATTTCGACAAAACCCCACATATCACTCTGATAAATGTGCTTCGCAAAAACCTCAAAGATCTCTTTCCCATTGTGGAAAATGATTTTGTACACGGGCTGGTTCGACATGCGCTTTGGACTGCTCCTTATTGGGCTGGCGATGCTACCACTTTTGCCAAAATTCTACAGTGCAAGCGGACCGCCTTTTCTCGTTTAACGCGGGTATAATAGCGGTTTGTCCGACCATCGAGCACACAGAATTGAGCACTCCAACCCGATCTAAAGTTTTTATCCAGACACACGGCTGCCAGATGAACGAGTACGACTCCGCTCGGATGGGCGATCTGCTGCGCGAAAGCCACGGTATGGAGCGCACAGAAAACGCAGAGGAAGCTGACGTTCTCTTGCTCAACACCTGTTCTATTCGCGAGAAAGCACAAGAAAAAGTATTTCATCAGTTGGGTCGATGGCGCGCGCTCAAGGCAAAACGCCCAGAGGTGGTTATTGGTGTCGGCGGCTGCGTGGCCAGTCAAGAAGGCGAGGCGATCAGCAAACGAGCGCCATTTGTCGACCTAATCTTCGGACCCCAAACGCTCCACAGACTGCCAGAAATGCTCGAGACCCGGAACGAGCGGGACAGTGCTGTGGTCGATATTTCCTTTCCTGAGATCGAGAAATTTGACCGTCTGCCGCAACCGTCAAGTGACGGTGCGACTGCATTTGTATCGATCATGGAAGGCTGCAGCAAGTACTGTACATTTTGCGTCGTCCCCTACACGCGCGGCGAAGAAGTCTCCCGGCCGGTTGACGACGTCATCGCAGAAGTAGCCCACCTTGCCAGCTCAGGCGTTAAAGAAGTCAACTTATTGGGGCAGAACGTCAACGCTTACCGCGGACAGAACCACCTCGCAGAGACCGTTGATTTTGCAGAACTGCTCGGACTGGTCAATCTTGTTCCAGGTATCGAGCGGATTCGGTACACAACGTCACACCCGGTGGAATTTAGCGATGCCTTGATCGAGTGCTACCGCGATATTCCAGCACTCGTCGATCACCTCCATCTTCCAGTCCAAAGTGGTTCGGATCGTATTTTGATGGCGATGAAGAGAGGTCACACGGCCATCGAATACAAGTCAAAAATTCGCGCCTTAAGAGCCATCCGCCCCAACATCTCGTTGTCCTCAGACTTCATAGTGGGTTTCCCAGGCGAGTCCGAGCAAGACTTTCTTGACACCATGAAGTTGATCGATGACGTGGGCTTCGACATGTCCTTTAGCTTTATCTACAGCGCGCGGCCCGGCACGCCAGCCTCAGATTTGGCTGACAACACGTCGGAGGCGACAAAGAAGCAACGACTGCAGTTATTGCAGACGCGTATCAACCAACAAGCCATGGCAATCAGTCGACACATGGTGGGCACCACGCAACGTATTTTAATTACCGGTGTCTCAAAGAAGGATCCCGGCCAACTGGCGGGGCGCACGGAAAACAATAGGGTCGTCAATTTTTCCTGCCTTGACCATGAAATGATTGGCGAATTTACAACTGTCGAAATCGTCGACGCCCTGCCAAACTCGTTAAGAGGGGTGATTGTCAGTTGACAAGCGGACTCAGACCGGTATCTTCACCGGCCCATTGTGATACGAGCGGCCAAACAGCCCTTGGACATTGACCCGACACCCCCCGAGCCCGACAGTCGGGAGGACATAACATCCTCTTCATTCTCCCTCGAACCTGAAGACGCGAAGCATGTAGCCCTGCTTTGCGGGCATCTCAACACTCATTTCAAGCTCATTGAGGATCGATTGCGCGTCTCAATCAGCAATCGAGGCAACCAAATTCGAATCTCGGGGCCCGATGCGGCGCGGGTATCTGCGGAGCGACTGCTGAAAAAGCTTTATCGCGACGTGACGACAGGCACTCGGCTGAGTCCCGAAGCGATTCACCTGCAACTGCAACAGGCTGACCTTGAATTACTTCAGTCTAATGATGCAACGTCAGAATCCCTCTTGATCAAAGGTCTCAAAACCAAACGCGGTACGATTAAGCCTCGAGGTAGAAGCCAGATCAGTTACGTACAGGACATTCAAAGGCACGACCTGAACTTTGGCATTGGACCTGCAGGAACCGGAAAAACGTACCTCGCCGTTGCTTGCGCGGTACAGGCGCTACTGGAAGAAGACGTCAAGCGAATTTTACTCGTCAGACCCGCTGTCGAGGCCGGTGAGCGACTGGGGTTTTTGCCCGGCGATCTCACTCAGAAGGTCGACCCTTATTTGAGACCACTCTACGATGCCTTGTACGAAATGCTTGGATTCGAAACGGTCGGCAAGTATATCGAGCGTAATATTATCGAAGTTGCACCGCTGGCCTTTATGCGTGGAAGAACCCTCAATAACGCCTTCATCATTCTCGATGAAGCGCAAAATACCACGCGCGAGCAGATGAAAATGTTCCTCACGCGGTTGGGATTCGGTTCGACCGCTGTGATCACCGGCGATGCGACTCAGATCGATTTGCCGCGCGGTCAACCCTCGGGGCTCATTCATGCAACGCAAGTGCTTGAAGGTGTTGAAGGCGCCTCATTCACATGGTTCAACAAAAAAGATGTGGTGCGCCACCCGCTGGTTCAGCGCGTGGTTAATGCTTATGAAGAGCACGATGCGATAATGGGCTCGTCAGACAAAGACCGCTGATGATGAAAATCTCTATTCACATAGACCGCAACGGGATTGATGCACCCAGCGACTCTGAGTTTCAAAACTGGGTGGCTACAGCGTTGCAGGGGAGTCACACGCGTGCGGACATTCCAAATAGTCCTGAGCTCAGCATTCAGCTAGTGACTGGCCAGGAAATGTGTCGACTGAACATGCAATACCGAGACAAGCCCGGGGACACCAATGTGCTCTCATTCCCCGTTGAGCCGGCACTGCAGGCGCAAACGGGGCTACTGGGCGACATAATCATCTGTGCTGAAGTAGTTTGTCGGGAGGCTGCTGAGCAAGCGAAGCCCGATGCTCACCACTGGGCACACATGACGATTCACGGGACCCTGCACTTGCTGGGTTACGACCATATTGAAGAGGCCGACGCTGCGATCATGGAAACTCTCGAAGTCGCACAATTAGCCTCGCTCGCTATTCCCAACCCCTACCATGCTTGAGACACTCAACCTCTGATGAATACACAAGATTCAAAAACTAGCGACAACGACGACAGATCTTGGTTGGATCGTCTGACTCAAATGGTGACAGGTACGCCCTATACGCGCGCGGATCTTGAGGGTTTGTTGCAGCTTGCCGCGGACAATGAAGTCATCGACGCCGACGCAAAAACGATTATGGAAGGCGCCATGATCGTGGGCGACATGCAGGCGCGCGATGTCATGATTCCGCGCGCACAGATGGTTGTGATTCGAGCAGAGGCGACGGTTGATGAGGTTTTACCTCAGATCATTCACACCGGTCACTCGCGCTACCCGGTGGTTGGAGAAGGCACTGACGATATTCTTGGCATACTGCTGGCGAAAGACTTGCTCGGGTTTGTTCTCAATCCAGAGGCCAATTTTGACATCCAAGCCTTGCTGCGACCCTCAGTCATTGTTCCAGAGAGCAAGCGATTGAACGTGTTGCTACGAGAGTTCAGGCAAGCGCGCAACCATATGGCGATTGTCATTGACGAATACGGCGGTGTCGCAGGATTAGTGACCATTGAAGACGTCCTCGAAGAAATCGTCGGTGAGATCGAGGACGAGACGGACTCGGACGAAGAAATTCAAATCAGAAAGCTGACTGAGGATAGTTTTTTCGTTCAGGCTCTGACGCCCGTTGCGGACTTCAATGAAGCCTTTAGTGTCGAATTCAGCGACGAGGAATTCGATACTGTCGGCGGCCTCGTACTGCAAGCGTTTGGTCGCCTCCCCGCACGCAATGAAATTATCACCCTCGATCGCTTTGAATTTCGAGTGATTAACTCAGACCAGCGCAAGCTCAACAGCTTACGCGTGACCGTATTACCCAAAGAGTAACGAGTGACGACGAAGCGCTCTGTCCAACGTGCCTTGCTGTGCCTGGTCGCGGGCCTCGTCTTCACTCTTGGACTGTCGCCCTACGATCTTAAACTTGCATCGATCGCCAGCGTCGGATGCCTATTCTTAGCCATTCAAGGCCAGAGCTGGCGGCGAGGTGCCTTTCTGGGCTGGATTTATGGTGTCGGATTTTTCGGTGCCGGTGTTTCTTGGGTCTACGTCAGCATCCATATATACGGTCAGGCACCTAGTGGCCTGGCCGCAGCCTTGACCGCCGTTTTTTGTGGCGGCTTAGCACTTCTCACGGGTATCCAAGCGGCCCTATTTTGTGCCGTTCAGCCTCGCGACGCGTTATCACGAGTTGCGCTCTTTACAGCGCTTTGGGTCGTATTTGAGTGGGTTCGAACATGGTTCCTTACCGGCTTTCCGTGGTTATTCATTGGGTACGCAGCGATTGACACGCCGATCGAGGGCTGGGCACCTGCCGTTGGCGTATTCGGTGTCTCGCTTATTTTGGTCAGTACTGCCTGCGCCATGGCTGAGGCGCTCAACGCTAAAACGAGACGCAGCGTTGTGTATCTGGGGTCATGGCTATTGGTCATCCTGGGCGGTGGATTTTTGATGACGACCGTAGAGTGGACTCAAAAAGTCGGCGCTGAAAACAGCGTCGCGATCTATCAACCCAACATCGCCATTGAAGAAAATTGGGACCGCCGCAACGCGCAACGCTTTCTTAACGACTTCTATGATCACGCTGAGACACACGCTGCATTGGCAGACCTTGTTGTCTGGCCCGAGGGTGCACTGCCGTTTTACTTCGATCAAGCTCCTGGCTACATCACTCAGCTTCGCAAATTGGCCACGGAAAATGGCGCCACTATTGTTACGGGAATGCCCACTCGTGCAGCGGGTCAGCGCTTCAACAGCATCGTTGCAATCGGGGACCATCTCGAGACTTACAACAAGCAAAAACTGGTCCCGTTTGGTGAATTTGTACCCTGGGAGTCTCAGCTCAGAGGCCTTATCTCGTTTTTTGATATGCCAATGTCTAATTTTTCTGTGGGTGATTCGAGGCATCAGCGGCTGACCACCGTCGCGGGCCCGGTAGCGCCCTTCATTTGTTACGAGATTGTTTATCCGGACTTTGTCGCACGGGGGTCAAAAGACTCAAACGTCTTAATTACGATCTCCAATGATGCGTGGTTTGGAACCAGTCACGGACCACATCAGCACTTCCAGATGGCTCGCTACAGGGCGCTTGAGCTCCAAAAGCCCTTGGTGCGAGGTGCCAATAATGGCATCACAGCCGTAGCCGACTTCAACGGTGACGTCACTGCCCAACTGCCACAGTTCGAACGAGACACGTTACGCGCGCAGGTGCAGCCCCGCACCGGATTGACACCCTATGCACAGTTTGGAAATTGGCCCGTATTGCTCATAAGCCTGCTTTTTTTGGCTTTTGTCATCATAAAAGCTCAGCGACATCGGCGCTGATGCTGATAAACTCACCGACGTCCCCACTTGATACCAGACAACGTCGTACCCCATGAGCTCACCCGAATACCAACCCGAACACCTTGAAGTAGAAATTCAGTCCTCGTGGGAGGCGAGCGGCACGTTCGCCGCAAGCATCGATCCCGACCGTGAAAAGTTCTATTGCCTCGCAATGTTCCCCTACCCCAGCGGCAAGCTTCACATGGGGCATGTGCGCAATTACACCATTGCAGATGTGATCGCACGCTATCAACGCATGATGGGGAAGAATGTCCTGCAGCCCATGGGATGGGACGCCTTTGGACTCCCGGCAGAAAATGCCGCGATACAGAAAAAAGTGGCGCCCGCTGATTGGACAAAAAGCAATATTGCAGAAATGCGTAGGCAGCTTAAGCGACTGGGCTTCGCCTACGATTGGGACCGAGAACTCACCACCTGCTCGCCCGAGTATTACCGATGGGAGCAATGGTTCTTTACGCGACTGCATGACAAGGGGTTGGTTTATAAAAAGATGTCGACGGTCAACTGGGATCCTGTCGACCAGACCGTACTAGCCAATGAACAAGTGATAGACGGCCGAGGGTGGCGATCGGGTGCGGAGGTCGAACGGCGTGAAATACCCCAGTGGTTTATACGAATCACACATTATGCCGACGAACTTTTAGAGAATTTGGATCGACTTGACGGCTGGCCAGAGCCTGTTCGTCTTATGCAGCGCAATTGGATCGGGAAAAGTCGGGGCGTCGAGCTGGCCTTTGAATTAAAAGATCGCATAGCAGATCTCGACAAAATAGAGGTTTACACAACACGCCCCGACACCCTATTCGGTGTCAGCTACCTGAGCCTCGCCGCGGAACACCCGATTAGTTTAGAGCTTGCGAAAACAAACACCGCGCTGGCCGCGTTCATCGATGATTGCAAGAAGTCTTCTGTTGCGCAGGCGGACATGGCGCGCGCGGAAAAGTTAGGGTTTGATACCGGTCTTGTGGCAAACCACCCCCTAACAGGGGAGCCCATCCCAGTGTGGGTCGCCAACTACGTGCTCATGGATTACGGCTCCGGTGCTGTCATGGCAGTTCCCGCACACGATGACAGAGACTGGGAGTTCGCTCGCCAATATGGGCTGCCGATCAACACGGTGATTTGTAACGAGCAGGGAGAGCCTGCCAATGTCTCAGAGGCGGCTCATACCGCAAAGGGCAAACTGACCGCCTCAGGCACCTACACGGGGCTGTCCTTTGAAGACGCCTTCGATCAGATCGCTGATGCACTGTCTCAAAAAGGGTTAGGTCACGTCACTACGCAGTATCGACTTCGTGACTGGGGTGTTTCGCGACAGCGCTATTGGGGCACGCCCATTCCGATGATCAATCTTCCAGACGGCGGAGAAATTCCTATTCCAGCAGATCGACTGCCGTCGTTGCTGCCTGAGGATGTGGTGATGGATGGTGTTTCGTCGCCCATCAAAACAGATCTGAGCTGGCGCCAATTTGAGCTCGATGGGCAGGTCTACGAACGCGAGACCGATACGTTCGATACCTTTATGCAGTCGTCTTGGTACTACGCCCGCTTCACCTGTCCCGATTTTGAAGACGGCATGCTCGACCCGGAGGCGGCTAACTACTGGTTACCCGTCGATCAATATGTAGGCGGGATTGAGCACGCCATCTTGCACCTACTCTACGCGCGGTTCTTCCATAAGCTGCTTCGAGACGAGGGCTTGGTCGACTCCGACGAACCTTTCGAGCGGTTACTCACCCAAGGAATGGTGCTGAAAGACGGCGCTAAGATGTCAAAGTCTAAAGGCAATACTGTTGATCCTCAGGCGCTCATCGACCGCTACGGTGCGGACACAGTGCGTTTGTTCAGTATGTTTGCAGCGCCCCCAGAACAGTCTCTAGAGTGGTCAGACGCGGGCGTTGACGGCTCTTATCGTTTCTTGAAGCGTCTGTGGCGCCTGGTGCAAGACCGTCAGGTCAGTGCTCAGGCGATTGATCTCACCGTTGCATCACTAAGCAAAGCGCAGAAGAATATTCGCAGGAAGACTCACGAGACGATTGCCAAAGTCAGTGATGACTACGGTCGACGACAAACCTTTAATACCGCAGTAGCCGCGGTCATGGAGCTTTGCAACGAGCTCAGTCGACACAGTGGTGACGCCGCCGAGGACATCGCTGTAGTTGATGAGGGCCTCACAGCGGCTGTTTTGTTACTGGCGCCCATTGTGCCGCATATCAGTGAGGTGCTTTACGCTGAGCTAACGAACAATAGCCTGCTGAATGCCTCGTGGCCTTTACTGGATGAAGATGCGCTCACGCGTGATGAAATTGAAATTGTCGTTCAAGTTAACGGCAAGGTGCGCGCCAAACTATCCGTTTCGGCGGATGCCGGTAAAGACGTTATCGAAACGACCGCACTCGAACACGAAAATGTGCTGCGGTTCACCGAAGGGCTAACGGTCCGAAAGGTCATCGTCGTGCCAGGGAAGCTTGTTAATGTGGTCGCTAATTAAACACCGCCGTTCAGCACTCAACGCCGTTGCGAGTGTGCTACTTGCGACTTCTTTGGTGGCTTGCGGGTTTGAATTAAGAGGCCAGAGTGACCAAACTGACACCTTGAGTCGCTACTCTGTTGCGCTCGTGAGCGCGGCGCCCAGCAGTGAATTTTCAGGACAACTCAGGAGCGCACTGCAGCGGCAGGGCGCCTCCTTGTCGTCGACAAGTGACGCAGGTCTTACGCTATACGTTGATCTTGAGACGTTTGAGCAGCGCAGTCTCTCGCTTACCGCCAGAGCCCGTGCTGCAGAGATCGAACTCCAAGCCAGTGTTGTGTTCTCACTCAGGCTCAATGGAGAATGGCTCATCGAAGACGAAACCGTCACGGTGGTTGACCAAATGCTCAATGATCCGCTGAACGTGGTGGGTAAAACGGAAGAGTTACGACTGCTCCAAGAGGAGCTTCGCACCGCTCTAGTCGCAGCGCTTACTCGACGATTGAATTACACAATCGCAGCACACTATGCAAATCAGACCTGAACAGCTCGAGCAACACCTCAAGCAAGGTGTTGCCCCCTGCTACTTGGTCACCGGTGCCGAGCCGCTGATTATTCAAGAGTGTACCGATGTCATTAGAGCCGCCGCACGCGCTGCAGGCTGCGTTGAGCGCGAACGAATCAATGCGGCTGATAAGGATGGCTGGCAGAGCTTAATTCACAGTGCGAGTTCAATGTCGCTTTTTGCAGATCGCAAGTTGATTGAAATACAAGTCGACAGTGGCAAGCCCGGCGCAGAAGGCAGCAAAGTTCTGCAGGAGTACTTAGCGCTTGGCAGCGATAACGTTCTGCTGGTTGTTGCAGGCAAGATAGACAAGCAGTCGCAGCGCGCAAAGTGGTACACCGCGCTCGATAAAAACGGCTCAGTTGTGACCGTGTGGCCTATCAGCGCGCGCGAAATGCCCTCCTGGATCGAGCAGCGAATCAAGCGCCTCGGCTTAACCTGTGATCGGGAGGCCGTGTCTCTGCTGACGGAGCGAGTGGAGGGTAATGCGCTTGCCGCCGCTCAGGAAGTAGAGAAGCTCGCACTCCTTGCGACTGACAAACACGTCACCGCTGAGCAAGTCGCGCAATCCGTGGGGGACAGTGCACGATACAACGCATTCGTCATGGTCGATGCGGCGCTTTCAGGCGATGCTAAAGGTGCTCTGCGGGCACTGAGAGGCCTCAAAGCTGAAGGTAATGCTGTCCCTGCGATTCTATGGCCCGTATCGAAAGAATTAAGACTGCTGATTGATGCGCAGTGCCTAGTTCAAAAGGGCGCGGCGCCAGGCACTGCACTCGATCGCCTGGGTGTCTGGAGGAGCCGTCTCAATCTGATGCAACAGGCGCTTGCGCGTCACGACCGCAAAAGCTTAGAAGAATGCTTGAGCTTAAACTTTGCGGCAGACGGCAGTGCAAAGGGATTTATGCCGGGCGATTGCTGGGATTACCTCGAGTCGCTTGTCGTCACGATTGCCTCTGGCTCGGCAACAACCCGACGGCGCAGATAGAGTCCGCCAACAGCCAGCAGACCCAGTGCTGACGCCATACTAAAGGCAGGCACAAACCCAAACCACTCTGCTACTGCACCGTTTGTTGCCGCACCGAATGCCGGGGACGCCATCATTGTCATTGACCACAAACTCATCACACGGCCGTGATAGCGTTCATCCACAACCAACTGGGTCAACGTTTGACAGCCCGTTCCTGCCACCGTGGTGACGAAACTCAGGCATCCGATCATCCCGGCAAGTAGAACCAAAGAATCCAGCCATGCCAACGTGGCCAGTAACGTTACAGCACTGATTAACGCGATTAGAGTGAGTGTATATAACCAATCAACCTGAGCGCGCTGTCTGCTCATGAGCAACCCGCCCATAACAGCACCCACACCGGCCGCGGCGGTCAGCCATGCAAGTTCCGTCGGTCCGCCGATCAACAAACGGCCAGATACCGCCGGCAGTAGTTCGATAAGACTGCGTCCCAAAAGTCCATTAATCACCGTAGAACTTAAAATCAAAAGAATGGCCGCGTTGCTACGAACGTAGTGAATACCCTCAATGAACTCTCGATTAATACTCTTTCTCGGTCCAATCTCGCGCGTGCCGACCCCTCGTAAGCTTGTCAAAATACTTCCGGCGACAGTAAATATAATGACGGCGCTCGCCCACGCCCAACCCGCCCCTAATTCCGCAATAATTACAGCGCAAATGGCGGGCCCCACGATACGTGCAATGTTAAATGACATGGCCGTCAGTCCGACCGCGCTGGGGAGTGCGGTACGGGGGACTAGAAGAGGGACCAACGCCAGTCGCATCGGACTGTGCATAGCCGACACCGAGCCCAGTGCGAGAGCAAGGAGCAACAAGGTCATTGTATTGAACAACCCCATAAATGTTGTTGCTGCTCCGACAACGCCAATTGCCCCATGAATCAGCATCGATGCGATCAAGGCGTGACGGGGATTCGTACGATCGGACTGAACACCAAAGTAAGGTGAAAGGATGAGCGCGGGCG
>ERZ1047472.2924-NODE-2924-length-11628-cov-7.310118_pt1 | contig 11628 bp, 6 predicted proteins | sample MGYA00383095_ERZ1047472 | MGnify/ENA primary metagenome ERZ1047472 (study PRJEB29581, sample SAMEA5548365) | metagenome | biome: marine; feature: coastal; material: water | depth 1 m | study: Short-term variability in the microbial, nano- and picoplankton...
GTAAGCGTACCTACATACACAGTATCAGCAACAAAGAAATTAGACGATAGACCTGCTGGTGTTCCTTGAGTGTATGTATAATCATGTGATTCTCCATATGCATAAGTGGGCGCAGCAAAAATTCCGCCTCTTGTATGCTGATTTTTCTGCCACCTTGTATTTCTGTCGTCAGTTCTTATGCGAAGCCTAAAATCTCCGTTTGGTATACCACAGGGAACAGAAAAAGGTATTGCCTGTTCAGTATTGACTGGAAAATTTGATTTTGCAATAAATAAATCTCCAGCATCACCAAAGGATGAGTTACCAGTGAAGTCCATCCAAATGCCAGCACTAGATCCTTGAGCAAATGCCGCTTTATTGTCGGTAGTCAAGTATAATGTGTAATCTGCTCCTGCAGACAATGAGAAAGCAGAGGTTGGTTCAACAAAGTAATAATGAGATCCAGCAGTATTGACTGGTTGGCACTGATTTCCTACTCCAGATTTACTGTAAAGTATATTTCCTGATGCGTCTTCAATACGTATATTATCTATTGCTGCGTATCTATCATAGCTGAAGGTTCCTCTTGTGTAGCAAGTCCCATAGTAATGACCGTCTGGGTTTGCATACTGGGCAGATGAGCTAAATGTAAAAGAAAACAGTGCTATAAAGCACAATAAAGTTTTCTTTAAAAATCGTTGTAAGATCGAATTTGGTGAAGTAATATTTCTTTTCATATGTTATCGTTTAGGATATCGTGTAGAGTTAATGAATTTCAAAAATAAAAAAATTGACCATAAAACAGCGGAAAAATAACAGTAAATTCAAATTGCCACGACATTAATTTGACTGATTTGACAGTAAGGCTTAGAAACTAGTACTTTAGAAAGGTTGCAAAAAAGATAAAAATAAAAAGGCCCAACATTAGTTGGGCCTTCAATATTAGTGTAAGAATGGAATATTCTTATTTATTCAAAACGATTTTTTTCGTGATGATTTTATCTTGAACGTTCATTTTGACGTAGTATATACCATTTGCTTGGTTGGCAAGGCTTACGTTAAATGTTCCATTTTGAGCTTTACCATTTTGTACTAGAGCTACTTGCTGGCCCATAGTATTAAAGATAGCAAGGTTGATTACTTCGTTTTCAGGAAGGTTTACGTTGATGTTAAGTTCACCCGAAGTTGGATTAGGATTAACACTTAGTAATTCTTCTAGATTAATGTCACTCACACTGTTAGTGATCACAGAGTAATTATACTGAACATCAACATACAAGGTGAAGTCTCTAGAGACATTACCTGAGTTGTCTTCCGTTCTAAATACGGCTGAGTATAAACCTGCTTCTTGTAAGTTGATATCGTTAGATACTATGATGTGGTTAGCCAATAGGTCACCTGGAGCATCGTAGTTGTCTGTGAAGGTAATGTAGTTGAGCGCGTCAACACTTGAACCAACACCTACTTTCAACAAACCACCGGACTTACCGTTTACAATTGGGCTTATGTCATCTATCACGTTTACGGTTCTAACTTTAGTAGCTGTGTTACCTGCTGCATCTGTAGCAGTGTATGTATCTTGGTATGTACCCAAAACATAAGCATCTACATTAGAGCTAGAAGTCAAACTGATTTGAGTATTAGAGTACAAGTTATCTGAAGCAGTTGCACTTACAGGTGTGTACGGAGTATTTACTCTGTGGTTTACCACATCTAATGTACGTAGATTAATCTCTGGAGCGACGTAGTCTCTTACCACATAATCAACACACTGTTTCGTAATGTTACCACTCTCATCTGTAGCGGTATAAGTAACAGAGGTAGTACCCTGGAAACGTGTGTCTACAGCTGCACCACCTTGTGGAGATGCTGGGCTAGCAGTAAATATTAAACCGCTACCTAGACTGTTATAGTTGTCAGAAGCTGTAGTAATATCAGCAAAGATATTTTGGAGTTGTACCTCTACAGTCCAGCAAGCAGTTGACTTGTCAGCACTTGCATTATCAATGATAGGCACTTGTGTATCTAATACACGTACGGTACGTGTCTCAGAAGAAGCGTTTCCTTGATTATCTTGAATACTGTACGTAATAGTGTAAACCCCGAGTAAATTTTCATCTACGTTACCTGAAGTTACAATAGCTGCAGTAAGGTCACCTTCTTTATTATCTAAAGCTGTAGCTCCAAGGTCTACATAAGGAGTACCCACTTCAATAGTAACATCATTTGCGCCATTGATTGTAATAACTGGAGCGGTTTGGTCAGCTACAACGTATATAACACGAGTAACAGGTTTTGCTGGGTTACCTGATGCATCCATCGCGTTGTATACTTCATAGTATACACCAGCAAGTGACTGATCCAGGTCAGAGGTAATCAGAATATTAGCTGTAATATCACCTTGAGAAGGATCCTGTGCCGTAGCCCCTAGAGCCACGTAAGGAGGCGTAGCATTTTGTTCTATAAATACAGTATCTGAATCTATTAGTGTAATTGTAGGTTGATCTCCGTCGTTTACTACACGAATGAGGTAGTCTTCAAACTCACCAATACGGTTAGCGTTTGGATTAGAAGAGGCGCCACAAGGTTCGTTTGGATCTGTATCATAGGATACTCCGATACGAGCTCTAGTGGTTGCTTCAAAAGCAGTAGAAGCGTCAGGAACACTGAAAGAGCTTGTCCACGACATGGTGTTACCCGTAGCTTCAGCAGCTATTTCTTCACCTGCATCATCAAAGTCACCATCTACGTTCCAGTCAATCCACATTTTGCGATTCATGTCATTCACGTTACTTGATCTTTTCATTTCGAAGGTATATGTACCTCCAAAGTTAAGGTCAATAGCCCCAAGGTCCGAGTAGTCTGTGTATGCTACACCTGTAGCAGAGCTATTTTCGAATGACGTACCCGATGTTGGATCTGTAATACTAAAGTAGCTAATACCTACATCTGTAGATGTAGTAACTCCAATGATAGGAGTACAATGTTCTACCACGATGATGTACGCTGTTTTAACAACAGTAGCTTCAGAAGCTAATTCGTTAGTAGAGTTATAGGCTCTACACTGTACGGTATACGCGCCAGGTTGGTTAAAGGTAAATGAACGTACATTAGAAGTATTCGGACGGCTATCGGCTACCCATCCAGTTACTGGGAAAATAGACCATACCCAATTGTTAGCTTTATCGCTGGTAGCGGTCATAGTAACAACGTCACCTACAGAAGGTCTTTGGTTATCCGATACAAAATCAAGACTAGTAGGTGTTGTAGGAGAAACAACGGTGAAAGACTGCGTGGAAGTACTTACCTGGTTATCGCACGTAGTTACTTTAAGAGAAAGGGTGTAGCTACCGTTAGAGAGGAAGGTATAATCAAAACCTCTTGATGTATAGGTACCATTTTCTGGTCCAGTAAGTGTCCATTCAAATTCAGTATTTCCTTCTGCATTTAGAGAAGTGTTTTCAAATGTTACAGGAACAGCATTATACAAAGTTGTATTCGGTAATGTATAATTAGCTACCGGAGTAGCTCCTGTACCGGCTACAGAAGACCAGTTAGCCGCAAATCCGTCAGTAGTAGCACCTGCAGTAGTAGTCCACAGTAGGTACATAGCCCCAGAAGAAGCTGTAATAGGTCCAGTAGGTTCGTTACCCAGTGTGTATCCGTTACCCGGGTGAATAGGAGTACCGAGAGCATTAACACCGTCATAAATTCTGAGAGTAGCATTAGCATTCACGACAAACTGCGTAAATTCTAATGTTACGCTTTGAGCACCACACGGAGCAATAAGAGCTTCGTTGGTTTCAGGAGCTGTATAGTTAGCATTTGGTCCACCTTTGTCAAATATAACACCACTAGGTGTAGTGATGATACCTGCAGGAAGCACAGTAGCAGTTCCCATATTATAACTGGAACGTTGAACTGTTAAGTATGCAGTTTTAACCTCAGGAGCAGAACCAGGAATAGCGTTAGATGCAGTTAGTGTAACTGTCCAGGTACCAACATCTACAGCAGTAGCATAGTTACCTGTAAGCACAGCAGGGTTTTGGTTGACACGAGGATCACCGCCTCTAAGGGCAGCTTGATCGTCACCATCTATAGTATCTACACCATTTGAAATAACCCAATTCCAATAGGTAGGGCCATTGGAACTTAAATCGACGAGATTTACAGTTTCAAATATCTCAATAATGTTTTTGTCTGAAACGAAGTCAGAAACAGGAGGATCTGTAGGGTTAACAACTACAACGCTTTTTGTAGTAGAATCAACACCGTTACAATTAGCACTTACTAGTTTAGCAGTGTAAGTACCAGTAGTGCTGAATATATGATCAGCATTTGTGGTGGAGTATTGATTACCATCGATAGTCCAGTTGTGTGATATATAACCAGATTGATTACTGTTGGTGAAAGCCGTAAGCGTACCTACATACACAGTATCAGCAACAAAGAAATTAGACGATAGACCTGGTGAAGGGGCAAGAAGCTGAACTGAGTAGTCTTCTGTTTCTCCCCAAAGATAGTTACCGCAAGGATTGGTTAACGTGGCACCAGATTCTACAACTTTTACTCGCATTCGAGTAACACCAGCATTCACACTACAAGGCATTGTGAAATTGATAACGTTTACACCTGATCCATTTCCATCACTTAGCATTTCGCCTGCGTCTGCAAAGTCACCATCTCTATTGAAATCTATCCATACATTTGATCTTCTGGTATAGTTTCCCCCGCAAGTACCTTGTGTTACAGTAACAGTATAATCTCCTCCAGGAGATAAATCTGCCGCAGCAAGTGAAGTATTATCCGTATACTGCTGACATCCAGAAGCTGAAGAGTTCTCGTCTATCGTGACAGAATTTCCTGCTAGTTGCACACGGTCAACTTTGGAGTCCCATTGATAGGTTGCCTGGGAAGCACAGTACGTTTGTGCCATCATGAAGCTTGCTGCAGATACTAGCAGCAATGACATGAAACTTTTAATTAAGTAATTGTTTTTTCTCATTATATTGTGTATTGTAGTTATATTTAGTTAGAAACAAAAGTTTCGAAAGGTTGCAATTTTTTGAATAAAATTCCTGTAAAGATAACAACGACTCAAGCAATTAACAAACATTTTTGAGATTAAAACAATAAAGTAGTTCCTTCGTAATAGAAAAATACCTCCAGAAAATAAAAAATATCCCTATTATCCTCGCAATGACATTCGAAGAAGTATACAGTAAACTGAATCCCAATCAACGAGAAGCGGTAGATACCATAGAAGGATCTGTAATGGTGGTAGCGGGACCCGGAACGGGCAAAACGCAAGTGCTAGGAGCTCGCGTTGCGAGTATTGTAAAAAATACTGATACCAATCCCGAAAACATATTATGTCTTACCTTCACAGAGGCGGCCACCAATGCACTCAGGCTTAGATTAAACCAATTTATGGGTTCTCAGTCTTACAAAGTAAATGTGTATACGTATCACGGGTTTTGTAATACCGTCATACAAGAAAACAAAGATCTTTTTGGTATCCAAGATTTAGACCCGGTCTCTGAGCTAGAAGTGTTGGAGGTGATGAAAGATATTATAGATGAGCTTTCACACGGCAGCAAAATAAAGCGGTATGTAGGAGATGTTTACTATGATGTGAAAAATCTTCTCAAACTTTTTGGGCTGATGAAAAAAGATAATCTTTCAGCAAAGAACATCCATTCTAAGGTTATGAAAAAGCTAGAAGACATGCTCACTGATGAAAGTTATCTGTACAAACGCAAGTCAGGAGAAAACCAAAAAGGGGATGTAAATCTGCGTAAATATAATGCAGACAAAGAACCATTAGAGAAGCTAAGAGAGGCAGCCTCTCTTTTAGACTCTTATAACGCTAAACTAGCGAAGAGAAAACGCTATGATTTTAATGATATGATAACTTGGGTGCTCTCAGCGTTAAAAGAAAGCGATGATTTACTGCTAAAGTACCAAGAGATGTATCAGTACTTTTTGGTAGATGAGTATCAAGATACCAATGGAGCACAAAATGAGCTGCTTTATACACTTATTAATTATTGGGAAAACCCCAATGTATTTGTCGTGGGAGACGATGATCAGTCGGTGTATAAATTTCAAGGCGCCAACGTAGAAAATATTTTTAAGTTATATAAGCGCTACGAAAAGGTTATAAAAACAGTTGTATTGGATCAAAACTATCGGTCTAGCCAGAATATCTTGGACGGCAGCAATGCGATAATAAAGCACAATGACGAACGCTTGGTTGGCAAGGTACCCAATTTAAACAAGGAGATAACTGCATCTAACGAAGATGTCGCAGGAATACCTAACGCCCTAAAAGTGGTCGAGTATCCAAATACTTTTCAGGAGGTAGTAAGTGTCACGGCCAAACTAAAAAAATTAAAGGCAGATGGCGTATCACTCAGCAATGTGGGAATAATGTACCGTAATCATCGCCAAAGTGAGGAGCTCATAAAATACCTCGAGGCGGAAGGTATCAGCTACAATGTGGCCAAGACACAAGATGTACTTGAAGTGCCTTTAGTACATCAACTCAATAATTTTTTAATATACTTAAGTTCAGAGAGTAACCATCTCGATGCGGGTCAGCACTTGCTGTTCGAAATTTTGCATTACCACAACTTCAAATATATTTCGGCATTTGATATAGCGCGAATAAGCAATTTCATAACAAAGAATAGGGAAGCCGGTTGGCGAGAACAGCTGAATACGGTTGCCGCAGGATTGGACATTGGAAAAGAGGCAAAAAGCGAGCTAAGGGGCTTTGTAGAGGATATAGAGTTTTGGATTAAGGAGATGCACAACGTCACGCTTCAAACTTTGGTGGAGAAAATCATGTCTAAAGTTGGGTTTGTAGCTAGGGCCTTATCAGCCAAAGATGCTACTTTTCAAATACAGTGTCTAAAGTCTTACTACAATTTTTTGAAAGAGGAGACAGCTCGCGGACCCTACTTGTCACTCGATGCATTTTTACAAAAAATAGCACTTTTAAAATCAAATAAACTAGGGTTAAAACTTACCAAAATAATACACGGTACTAACGGGGTAAATCTGATGACGGTGCACGGCTCTAAAGGGCTAGAATACGACTACGTATTTGCTATCGGTTGCACGGAGAAGAAATGGGAAAAAGACAATAAATCACTACCCTACAAACTTAATTTGCTAATGCCGGGAGAACCTCAAAAAGCATCAATAGAGGAGTCTCGAAGACTCTTTTATGTTGCCCTTACTAGAGCTCGAAAAGGAATAGAAATCAGCTATTCCCTAAAGGATGAAAATGACAAAGATTTAACAAAGAGCTTATTTGTGGTGGAGTTAGAAGAAAGTGGAGCAGTGCTGTTTCAGAAACAAGAGGCAAATGAAGATGACTTACTACACTTTTTCGACTTTATGCTTACCCACAGAAATGAGGCTTACCTTGACCTAGTGAAGCAAGACTTTGTAGTAAAGGAAGTAGAGAATTTTAGACTTAGTGCTACCAATCTAAACAACTATTTGAGATGCCCTGTTGCATTTTTTTACCAAAACATATTGCGAGTGCCTTCCGCAAAAGGTGAGAGTTCGACCTTTGGTACTGCGGTGCACAGTGCATTAGATGGTCTGTATAAAAAAATGGATGAGCTACAAGGTGCAGATGAAGCCAAAGATTTTATAACAAAACGTTTTACTAATGCCATAAATAACAGCAAAGAGGCTTTTACGCAGGAAGGGCTTGAGAGAAGAACCTATTATGGGATTGATATCCTGAAAAAATACTATGACGAATATGCTACTACCTGGGATGGAGAAGGCGAAATACACACTGAATTATTCCTTAAGAATTGCGAAATAGATGGAGTCCCTATTCGTGGACAGATTGATAAAGTGGTCATTAATGAAGGTACAGCACACGTAGTAGACTTTAAAACTGGCCAAGTGAGATACGGCATCAAAAAAATAAAACCTCCAGTAGTACTCGAGGACAATCCAAACGAGGCTAACTTTGAAAAACGCCGAGGCGGAGATTATTGGAGGCAAGTATTGTTTTACAAGGCTTTAATAGAAAGTGATACTACTCAAAATCTTACGGTTGTTTCGGGTGAGATAGATTTCATAGAGCCAGAGGGAGATAAATTTAAGAAAGTGAAAATTGTGGTTAACAAAAAGGAGTACGACTTTGTTAAAAAACAGATTAGAGAAACATTTGCTAAGATACAAAATTTGGAGTTTGAAAAAGGATGTGAGGAGGAGGAATGTCAATGGTGTACCTTTAACAAGTATTACTTAAAAAATAAGATTTACAACAGCAAGGACTTACTGCACAATTCAGACAATATAGGATAACCGTGCTAGAATAGAGTTTGAATTCTATGAAAACTATAGTTACCTTTGTTATGTTATATATCGCAATGGAATTACAAGACGTCATAACTGTTTACTCAGAGAAAACACCCAACCCAGAGTCAATGAAATTCGTGGCAAACAAGATGATTTTGCCAAATGATAGTATTGACTTTAGAACCAATGAAGGTCTAGATGTGTGCCCTATGGCCAAAGAGTTATTTGGGTATGACTTTGTGAAGGGAGTGTTCATAATGAACAATTTTGTATCTGTCACCAAAAAATCGGATGTTGAGTGGTTCGATGTGATTCCAAAGCTCAAGAAATTTGTTCAAGATTATCTTGAGACAGAAAAACCAATAGTCGTAATCAAAGAAACTTTGACAGACGAAGAAGAGTCTGAAGTGGTTATTAAAATAAAACAACTACTAGAAGATCACGTGAGACCTGCCGTAGAAATGGATGGGGGTGCTATCGATTTTAAGAGTTTCGAAGAAGGAATAGTTACGGTTACCATGAAAGGTTCTTGTAGTGGATGTCCAAGTAGCACACTTACTTTAAAATCAGGTATTGAAAACTTGCTAAAAAGAATGATACCAGAGGTAGAAGCTGTAGAGGCAGAAGCCGCTTAAACAATAAAATTATGAAAAGAAAAACAACTTTACTCTCAACACTCGTTGCGTTTTCGGTGACCTCGTTTGCACAGATCTCATTTGATAAGACTGACTTTGTGGAGCCAAACTTTAGTAAAGATGAGTTTGACTATAATGCAAAAGCATATTTAACCAATAGATCAACTGATGCTGCTGATACTCTGTTTGCTTGGGTGCTGAAGAAGGAAGACGTGCCATCAGACTGGTCAACAACGGTATGCAGTGGCTTTTTGTGTATAGAAGAGCCAATAACGCCATATAATTTTGTACTAAAACAAGGCGACTCAGTAGAATTCAAATTAGGCTTTGCCTTTTTTGGAGTAGCAGGTGAGGGAGATGCGTATGTTTCGGCATACTCAACTTCGAATCCTTCTAACCGTGACTCTATAAGACTGAGAATCACGGTTAGAGATTTAGTGAGTATAAATGACATGGATAAATCTGCGATCAAGGTATATCCCAATCCGGCAACAGATGTAGTTTATGTAGATTATAGTGCAATTAATTATACCGTGAATATATATGATATATTGGGTAATTTGAATATGTCTCAAAACATCAACAAAGGCCAACCTATACAAATTAATGATCTTGCTAGAGGCGTATATGTCGTTAGAATAGAGGGAGACATAAATTTCTCTAGAGTACTTCAAAAGCAGTAAATAAATACAACAATAATCAAAGCAGCGAAATTTCGCTGCCTTTCTTGTGCTCAAATACGAGTCAAAAAAAAGCGGAACAACAAAGTCGTTACGCTTTTCTATTTTGAGCCTGTGACTATTTAGTTATGTCAAAGGTCTCCATAAACTTAGTTGTAAAGTTTCCTGCTTTAAAATCGGGGTCATTCATAAGCTTAAGGTGTAATGGTATAGTTGTTTTTATTCCTTCTATGGTAAACTCAGAAAGAGCTCTCTCCATTTTTAGGATACACTCTTCTCTCGTTTGAGCGGAGACAATTAATTTGGCTATCATGGAGTCATAATGTGGCGGTATAGTGTATCCGGCATATATATGGGAGTCTACACGAACACCGTGACCACCTGGTTTATGCAATACCGAAATAAGCCCTGGACTAGGTCGATAGTCATTGAACGGATCTTCCGCGTTTATTCTACACTCAATGGAGTGTTTTTGAGGTAAATGATTTTGACCACTTATGGGATGACCTGCTGCCAGTTTTATTTGTTCTTTGATAAGATCAAAGTTGATTATTTCTTCGGTTACAGGATGTTCCACTTGTATGCGTACATTCATTTCCATGAAGTAGAACTGCTTGTGTTTATCTACTAAGAATTCTACGGTTCCTACACCTTCGTATCCTATAGCTTCGCCAGCTTTTATAGCTGCTTCGCCCATTCTTGTTCGAAGGTCATCATCTGCAAATGGTGATGGAGCCTCTTCAAGTAGTTTCTGATGCCTACGTTGTATTGAACAATCCCTTTCGGACAGGTGGCATACTTTGCCGTATTGGTCCCCAGCTATCTGTATTTCTATATGACGGGGCTCTTCTACAAATTTCTCCAAATACATTGCATCATTTCCAAATGCAGCTTTAGACTCTGTTCGAGCACTGTTCCAATTGTCTTCAAACTCTTCATCTTTCCAAATCAGTCTCATTCCTCTACCACCACCACCAGCAGTAGCCTTCAGCATCACAGGATAGCCAACTTCCTTGGCTACTTTCCGTGCATCTTTTAGGTCTTTGAGTAATCCGTCAGAACCAGGCACACAAGGTACCCCAGCGGCTATCATGCTAGCTTTAGCATTTGACTTGTCGCCCATGCCTTCTATCATTTCTGGGCTAGCACCAATGAACTTGATTCCATGATCTCTACACATCTCAGAAAACTGAGCATTTTCTGATAAGAAACCATATCCCGGGTGAATAGCATCTGCGTTGGTTATTTCCGCAGCGGCGAGAATATTGGGCATGTTCAGATAGGATTTAGGACTAGGTGCAGGACCAATACACACAGCTTCATCCGCAAACCTTACGTGTAGCGACTCTTTATCCGCAGTTGAATAAACAGCTACTGTAGCTATTCCCATTTCCTTGCACGTACGAATAATACGCAGGGCAATCTCGCCTCTATTTGCGATTAATATTTTCTTAAACATAGGAGATTAGTTAGGTTCTACCAAGAATAGTGGTTGATCGTATTCTACTGGTTGAGAATCATCTACCAATACTTTTACGATTTTACCACTTACCTCAGACTCTATTTCATTGAAAAGCTTCATCGCTTCTATGATGCACAAAACTTGGCCCTTTTCTACCAAATCACCAACCTCCACAAAGTTTGGTTTGTCTGGAGATGATTTTCTGTAGAAGGTGCCAATCATTGGTGATTTTATTTCCTCGGCACCATTGTTTGTTTCTGCTATTGGCGTAGCAGATTTTATTTTCTGCTCTACATCAGGAGAATGAACAGCAGGAGTACTTACCACTGCAGGGAGTTGAGCTACCTGCGCAGGTGCTGCAACCATCTTAGCGCCCGAAGGAATATTTCTTCTTATTTTTATTTTAAAATCTTTTTTCTCGATAGCAACTTCATCTACTTTAGATGACGAAATAAATTTGATGAGTGTTTGAATTTCTTTAAGGTCCATATCTAATGATTATCTGTTAACGAAAATAGTATAATAAGTTAAAATTCTA
>ERZ1047472.2928-NODE-2928-length-11611-cov-3.990741_pt1 | contig 11611 bp, 8 predicted proteins | sample MGYA00383095_ERZ1047472 | MGnify/ENA primary metagenome ERZ1047472 (study PRJEB29581, sample SAMEA5548365) | metagenome | biome: marine; feature: coastal; material: water | depth 1 m | study: Short-term variability in the microbial, nano- and picoplankton...
ATTGGTGAGGGAGATGACATTAAGTGTTAGGTTGTCAGCATGTTCTATCCAGTGCTCGCCTTTGATCATCATAGCTAACTCGCCAACCGTTAATCCATGTACAACAGGGATCGGATGCATCCCGACAAATGAGCGAAATTCAGGTGCTAAAATGGGACCTGCGACATACTGACCATTGGGATTAGGGCGATCTAGTATCAGCATATCGACATTATATTTTGCTGCGGCAGCCATCGCATAATGCATGGTTGAGATATAAGTATAAAAACGGACCCCCACATCTTGGATATCAAACACTAATACATCGATGTTAGCAAGCATGGCCTGGGTAGGTGCTTTGGTTTGACCATATAGAGAAATAATAGGTAAGCCAGTCGTGGTATCGATATTATCCTCAATCATCTCGCCTGCGCCTTGGTTTCCTCTAAAACCATGCTCAGGTGCAAAAACACTAACGACGTTGATATGATGTTGGAGCAATGCATCGACAAGATGAATCGAATTCGGAGTATTGGGGTATAATACCGATGTCTGGTTAACGATCAGGCCGACGCGTTTACCTTGTAATTGTGGTAGATAGCGTTCAAGTTGTTCGGCCCCTAACATCATATTTTGTTGATTGGATGGTGATGTTGACGTCTGTGCACATCCATTTAATAACAATAGAACGAATAGTAAGATCAGAAATAAAGGGCAGTGAGCTAGGCGCATTACACGTTTGCCAAGGCTCGGCGAAGATAACCTTCGTGCTGAGCTAATAAATCGGTGGCGCGGGAAGCATCAATATCAGCAAGAATACATAATATTGCTGTCTTTGCTTGATAGTGAGTACTTAGTAATGTAGTTTTTGCCGTATTGATATCACATCCCGTTGCTTCTATGACAATACGCTGTGCCCGTGCTTTTAGTTTTTCATTACTCGCATTCACATCGACCATGAGATTTGTGTAAGTTTTACCTAATTTGATCATAGATGCTGTACTGAGCATATTAAGAATAAGCTTTTGTGCCGTACCAGCCTTCATTCGAGTCGATCCGGTTAAAATCTCAGGACCGACGGCTGCGCAAATATTAATATCTGCTAAGGTATTGATAGTACCGTTTGGATTGCAACTTATACTGATTGTTTGAGCGTGAATTTGTTTGGCATAATTTAGCGCACCGATGACATAAGGTGTTCGTCCAGAGGCGGCAATACCGACCAATACGTCTTGTCGAGAGAACTGTATATGAGCTAGATCATGCTGAGCCGCAGCTCTGTTATCCTCAGCTCCTTCCACAGCATTAGTGAGCGCTTGCTCGCCTCCGGCGATTGAACCAGTTCATCATCGACACTAAACGTGGGACGGCACTCTACAGCGTCTAAAATACCTAACCGACCAGATGTACCAGCACCAATATAAATTAATCGCCCACCTGCTGATAATTGTGAGACGATCACATCCACCGCTTGAGTAATAACGGGTAATATTTCAGCAATGACATTAGCTACCGTTTTATCTGCGACATTGATGGTTTTCAAGATATCAAAGGTCGATTGGCAATCAATTGTCATTGAGTCAGGGTGGCGATTTTCTGATAAAATTTGCTGTAAATCGCTCGGGGTGACATCACTCATTGGTTAGCCGGCCTTCACGCTGTCAATCCAGCTATTCACTTTACGCTCGAGCATGGTCATCGGCAGCGCCCCGCCACCTAAAATCGTGTCGTGGAATGCGCGTATATCAAACCGTTTACCCAGTTGCATTTCAGCATGACGGCGCAGTTCTTGAATTTTTAACATACCGATCTTGTAGCCGGTGGCTTGACCTGGTAATACTAAATATCGACGTACTTCGGATGTGGCTTGTTCTGACGTAATGGCTGAGTTTTCTTTAAAGTAAGCAATTGCTTTTTCTTCTGTCCAGCCTTTAGCGTGCAAGCCAGTATCGACGACTAGGCGAATCGCACGCCACATCTCTGAACCTAGACGTCCAAATTCAGATAATGGGTCTTGGTAAGTCCCCGGCATTTCCTTAGCCAACCATTCTGAATATAAGGCCCAGCCTTCTCCGTAGGCATTAAGATAAGATTGTTGTCTAAAAGTTGGGATCCCTTCAAGCTCCAATGAAATGGCGATTTGCATATGATGGCCAGGTAAGCCTTCATGATAAGCGATAACCTCTAGTTCACGCTTTGGCATGGCTGTCATATCGGATAAATGGGCATAATAAACACCAGGGCGAGAACCATCTGGCGTGCTAGGAGAATAATGTTGTGCAGCACCTGGCTGTTCACGAAAGGCTTCAACGCGTTTCACTACCATATCTGCTTTAGGTAAGATGCCAAAATACTCAGGTAGGACTGCTTTTATTTTATCGATGGCGGCTGTGGCATCATCAATATAGCCTTGTCTACCGGCATCTGTATCAGGATAATACAAGCGCTCATCGTCTTTCGTATCACGAAGAAAGACAAAAAATTCTTGTAATGTACCTGCAAATCCAAACTCAGCTTTGACAGTTTCCATGGCTGCGCGGAGGCGTGCAACTTCAGATAATCCAATAGTATGGATTTCATCGGCTGTTAATGTCGTGGTAGTTTGGTTCGCCAAGCGTTCATTGTAATAATTGATACCATTAGGTAGTGCACTGACACCTTGAGCTGTTTTTGTAGCGTTGACCTGATCCGTTTTCTGCCAAGTAATTAAACGCTCATAGGCAGGTTTAAATTCAGTCACCAGCGCTGTTTTTATTTTGGTAAGGATAGCGTCTGCATCGGTTTGAGTGAGTAACTCATCGGTCACTAATTTGGCAACTTTACTTTGAGCATCCGCCCAAATAGCAGCGTCTTCTCCGGCAGTAAAAGGCGCACCGGTAATAATTTTTTGAGATTCGTTGATCACGGCTTCAAAAGCAAAATAAGGAGGGCGAACACCTTTTGCTGCAATCGCTTGTGAATTGTGGATTAATTGATCCAATGCTTTGGCACTGCCACTAATGCGGGACACATAGTCTTGTATATCTTGTTCTGTTTCAACAGAGTGCAGCGCGATCAATAATTGGGGGAAGAAACTATGAATAGAGGACATTTGATCAAATACATAAGTGTTGTCACGATATTCATACTCAGCAATCGACTGCTGCGCTAAATAGGCCCAAAAATCATAAGAGAGTTGGGTATTGGCATCTAATTTTGCATAATCAAACTGGGTTTGTAATTCGGTTAGATTGGCTTTTTGACGGGCAATGCTCTTGTCATAGGCTTCAGCAGAAAAGTCATCAATTTCGCCTTTGCGTTCACTGCGACCAATATAAGTCAATCCGATAGGGCTCTGTAGCTGTTCTGCTTCGAACTTGGCTTCAAACCATGCATTTAAGCGCGCTGATTCTGCCGTGATGTCTGCGCTTGTGATAGATGTCGCTGCTGATGTGGTAGTACTCTGTTGAGTCGAGGTTACATTTTCAGATGCTGGAGTACAAGCGGCTAATCCCAACACAACGGCTAAGGAGATAAGTGAATGACGTGATGACATAAGGTGTTTTCGCAATGCGACCTAATTGACTAATAATGGACTCGACCATACACCATATTCACAAAGAAATGAATGAAATTTCTCTCCCCAGCATTGTGACTATGACTACTTTGACGTAACATTTCAAAACAAAATCAGTGTCTTAACTTATAAGGTGTTCATAAGTGCAACTAGAACTGAAAGTCGCGACACTCGAAGATGTGTCTGAGGTATTAGCCCTCCACTATCGATACCAAGTCGATAGTATATCCGAAGAAGATAAAGCCGATGGTTTTATCACTACGGCATTTACTGAACAGCATTTGCACGATTTGATCCAAATAGAACAAGGGTTGTTCATCGCAAAGCATAACAACAAAATAGTCGCATATGCGATGTCTGCGTCTTGGCAGTTTTGGTGTCAATGGCCGATGTTTGCTTACATGGTCGAGCACTTGGCTGATGCAACCTATTTGGGAAATAGCTTAACTGTCGACAACTCTTATCAATATGGGCCAGTCTGTGTTGATAAAAGTGTGCGTGGTAAGGGTGTGTTTGAACAGGTATTTACTTTTGCACTTGCTCAGATGTCACAACGTTACCCGTTTTTAGTCACATTTATTAATCAAACTAATGGTCGTTCATTCCAAGCCCATACGCGTAAAGTGAAACTAGATGTGATAGAAACCTTTAGTTTTAATGATAATGAATATTTTAAATTAGCCTGTAAAACAACCTAAATAGTTGATAAAGAAATTATTTTGTCCAGCTGATAGCATGAACGATTAAGACAAATTCGCCATTATCTTTACTCGTAAGCATCAGTCCCATTTGCGCGATTTCTGGCCAAGTGAGTGCCGGCTGGTTGGGGACGGTGCGACCGCGCCAAACGGGTTTAAAATCTGCTAGTGAAAATTCATACTCTAGAATTTGGTCGGGTTCGGTTTGGAAAAACGTCGCATACGCAATGCCATCCATACGTGATGCGGTGCGAAACCGGAGTTGATAGGCTCGGCCATCGCCTTGCACACGAATACGTACTTTACTGTCAGGCGCTAAATCACGAGGTAGCGTTAGTTCCCGTCGAATAGAGGCAAAGCCGCCGTTATTGGCTGTGGAAAGCTGCCCGACAAACGCAAATTCACCCGTTGATATTACACCCGATAGGCTTCTGGAAATGCCACCCATGACGGAATCATCCACGCTATACCAGCGTGCAGTATCTTCTAGGGCCAATGTAAACGGTGTTTGGTCATTGTTAGCCGACACGGTATGTGAAAGTGATGACATGATGAGTAATATTCCTAACCAGCGCATGTTGCACTCCTAAATAATATAATTTAGTTACGATAAAGGCTGGCAAAAGGATTAATTAACACATTTCAGGAGTGATAATTTACAGTCGATTACATGAGTAGTATCAGCAAATTCACTGGCAAAATAAGCGTTTTTTCTATACATTGCATTACTATAGAAATTTGTCAGCCGACTTCTACCATCATTGCATTTGTTAAGGACCTTTAGTGCCACGTCAAACCATCGCCCATATTGATATCAATGCGTTATTGCATAACTATCATCAAGCCAAAAATGCTGCGCCTCAAAGTCAAACGATGGCGGTCATTAAAGCAGATGGTTATGGACATGGTATGTTAAAAATAGCTCAATGCTTAGCCGATGTGGCTGATGGCTTTGCGGTGGCGTTCATTGACGAAGCGATCGCATGTCGTGATGCTGGATTGACGCAACCTATCTTAGTACTTGAAGGTGCGCACTCTCCAGAGGATATTGTGCTTGCAGTCGATTATGATCTTTGGTTAGTCATGCATCAACCTGAACAAATTGATTGGTTAGTTGAGTTTGATGCAACACTATCAGTAGATGAGACAAAGCCTGCTGTGTGGTTCAAATGTGATACCGGTCTGCATCGTTTGGGTCTCTCACCCAACGCACTGGAAACGGCTTTGCGTAGGGTACCTTCAGAGTATTTAGATAATGCCGTATTGATGGGGCATTTTGCGTGCGCTGATGATTTATCTAATCCAATGAATGCACAACAATTGACGCAGCTCAATGACTTAGCAAATCGATACCAACTGCCTATCTCTATGGCCAATTCCCCAGCGATTGTGGCAGATACTAATTCTCATGGACAATGGAATCGGCTAGGCATTGCACTTTATGGGGCTGAACCATTGAATCGCTCCAGTGCTGTTCAATCCAATGTGGCGTTAAAACCTGTTATGACGCTCACTGCGGCAATCATTGGTTTACGTCAGATTCAACCTGGTGACGCTGTAGGTTACGGACAAACTTGGCAAGCACAACGCCCTACTATGATTGCGACAGTGGCGATTGGTTACGGAGATGGCTATCCACGTCATGCCCCCAGCGGTACTCCTGTGTTTCTTCAAGGGCAAATCGTACCTCTAGTAGGGCGCGTATCGATGGATATGATCACAGTGGACGTGACGGATTTATCTCAGGTGCCAAATATTGGAGATGTGGTTGAATTATGGGGGGCAAATTTAAGTGTGACGACAGTTGCAGAGCATGTTAATACCATCAATTATGAACTGGTTACCCGGATCAGTCCTCGAGTAACGAAAACATACCATCAGCGTTAATAAAAACTTAACATTTATTCTAGTCATCGTCTTTATTTAGCGATACATTACACGCCTTTGTTATATTCAAAATTTATGTCTTGAAAAGAGGTCGATTATGTTGCTCGCTCACATTGCAAATCCAGTATGCCCATTGCGCCAGAAAATCCGTGATTTTTATCGAATTGATGAAGATCAAGCGGTCGATCATATCCTGCCTCAAGCGGAAGTGAATATGCGTGCTCGGAGCCGAGCATGGGAACGTGCGCGTAATATGGTATTGCAAATTCGTCGTGAGCAAGAGCGTCATGGTGGTGTAGATGCACTTCTCAATGAATTCTCTTTATCCACAGCTGAAGGCATTGTATTGATGTGTCTAGCGGAAGCCTTGTTACGTGTACCCGATAAAGATACCCAAGACGAACTGATCCGCGACAAATTATCCCAAGGCGAGTGGACGCCGCACTTAGGTAATAGTGACTCGCTGTTTGTGAATGTCTCTGCATGGGGCTTATTGTTTACTGGAAACATGGTCGAGTATGCGGATGAAAAGAAAAAAGCGCAATTTGGTTTATTGAAAAAGACGGTAGGCCGTTTAGGTGAGCCGGTCATTCGTAAATCGATGAATATCGCCATGAAAGTCATGGGGCGTCAATTTGTCATGGGCGAGACGATCAAAGCAGCTGTTAAACGTGCCAAAGACAAAGAATCTCAAGGATATGTATATTCCTATGACATGTTAGGCGAGGGGGCGCGTACGCAAGCAGATGCAGACCGTTATTATCAATCCTATGAATCTGCGATTCATGTGATTGGTAAGGCGGCTGCTGGGAAAGGACCCGTAAAATCTCCTGGTATTTCAGTGAAATTATCTGCGATCCATCCGCGTTATGAATTTACCCACAGCGAACGTGTATTAGCAGAAATTCCACCTAAACTTAAGGCGTTGTGTTTACTGGCAAAACAATATGATATTGGCTTGACTGTTGATGCTGAAGAATCAGAACGCTTAGACATTTCGTTAGACATTATCGAAACGGTGTTTAGTGATCCTGATTTAGGCGATTGGGAAGGTTTTGGTTTAGCCGTGCAAGCTTATCAAAAACGTGCTATTCATGTGATTGAATGGTTGCGAGTGCTCACTCAGACTGTCGGTCGTCGCTTAATGGTACGTTTGGTTAAAGGCGCGTATTGGGATAGTGAAATCAAACACACTCAGCAAATGGGGCTAGATGAATTTCCGGTATTCACGCGTAAATCGTCCACCGATGTGTCTTATCATGCGTGTGCCAATAAACTGTTAGATTACCGCGATACTATTTTTCCGCAATTTGCGACGCATAATGCTTATACAGCTTCGGTGATCATTGAACTTGCTGGCGGCGATACGATTAAAAACGGGGATGCCGGTTTTGAATTTCAGTGTCTCCATGGCATGGGAGATTCATTATATGACCAAGTCGTCACTGAAGTGGGCGTGCAATGTCGCGTGTATGCGCCGGTGGGCGAGCATGAAGATCTCCTCGCTTATTTGGTGCGTCGACTATTAGAAAATGGCGCAAACAGCTCATTTGTTAATGCCATTGTGAATCCTGACTTACCGGTTGAGTCGTTATTGACTGATCCAGTAGAACGCACACAACGCTTAAAGCGCAAAACGAACCCTCATATTGTCCCTGCATATGCTATGTTTGGTGAGGAGCGCCCTAATTCTAAGGGGCTGGACATCAACGATCCGCAAAGCTTGATTCACATGCAGTTAGATATGAATCGCTGGCTTGATGAAAACTCACCAGTGGTAAGCAGTGGTGATGACTTAACGCCTATTTATAACCCTGCAAATATTGCTGAATTAGTCGGACAATTGAATTATCAAACTAAAGAGCAAATGCTGGCAAAACTCGATTTAGTTGAGCATGCATTTACAGATTGGTCTAACACAGATGTGGCCGAACGCGCTGCTATTATCAATAGAATTGCCGATGCGTTAGAACGTCACATGCCTGAATTGATTGCGCTGTGTATCAAAGAAGCAGGTAAAGTCACTCAAGATAGCGTGGATGAAATTCGTGAGGCGGTGGATTTTTGTCGGTACTATGCGGCCCAAGCGCAAATACTAGCTGAAGATGCGCGCCTGCAACCACGCGGCGTGATTTTATGTATTAGTCCATGGAACTTCCCACTGGCGATCTTTTTGGGACAAATCGTAGCGGCGCTAGCGACGGGGAATACGGTGTTAGCAAAACCGGCTGAGCAAACCAGCCTGATTGCCCTACATGCTTTAAATCTCATGCTTTCGGTGGGGTTACCAGAAGGGGTGGTGGAATTGATCATCGCACCTGGTCAAGGTGTGGGTGAGACCTTATTACCTGATCATCGCATTAAAGCGGTGATGTTTACCGGATCTACGCAAACAGGGTCATTAATCTCCAAGATCCTCGCTCAACGCGGTGCCGAGCAAGTACCATTAATTGCAGAAACGGGTGGTCAAAACTGTATGATCGTTGATTCGACGGCTTTACCTGAGCAAGTTGTAGACGATGTGATTGCATCGGGCTTCCAATCTGCTGGTCAACGTTGTTCGGCGATGCGCGTGTTGTATGTCCATGAAAAAATTGCCGATGATGTGATCCGCATGATCACCGGTGCCTTATCAGAATTACATGTGGGTAATCCGGCTCAATTAGAAACCGATGTAGGGCCGGTCATAGATACTAAAGCCCTCAATGCATTGAATGCTCACGTTGATTATATGCAAACACAAATTGATGCAAAACGTGCGTCGCTAGTGTTTGAATGTGAACTGGGTACCTTGCCTGAACAAGGGCATTTCTTTGCGCCTCGTTTATATGAAATTGATCATATTGATGTCTTAAAGCAAGAAGTGTTTGGTCCTGTGGTGCATGTCATTCGTTTTAAAGGAAATGATTTGGCTGGGTTAGTGGAACAAATTAACTCATCGGGTTTTGGTCTGACTATGGGGATCCATACGCGCATTGAATCGCGTGCTTATGAGTTAGCCCGTTTGTCACGCGCGGGTAATGTTTATATCAACCGTAATATGATTGGTGCGATTGTCGGTGTGCAACCCTTTGGTGGCCGAGGCTTATCTGGTACTGGTCCTAAAGCCGGTGGTCCAAACTACTTACCACGATTACTACAAGAGGTCGCGACGCCTAAACCAACGGTTGAGGTACCTGATGCTATCGATCCTGCATTAGTCTCGGATGATAAAGCATCCGCTGAAGCTCAGCACTTTATGACACAAGCACATGAGGTTGAAGCGATGTGGCGCTTAACATCTTTGAACGACCGTATTTCTATGGTACGTCAATTGTTAGCCAAAATTTCTACGGTGGATTCAGTGGATGAATTCGCGGATGATTTGAACCATACGTTAGCGGCTGCACGTGATCAGTTGATTCATATTGAAAAACGCCTAAGCAAGCCGCTTGAACTACCGGGGCCAACAGGTGAATACAATGCACTATCTTATGAGCCGCGTGGCACGTTGATTTGTTTTGCAGATAAAGATGTGAATTTTGAGTATTGGACGTTATCGATTGTAACAGCATTAGCTACCGGGAATGTGGTTGTAGCAGTGGTGTCGGATATCTTCTACCCAGAGGCATTAGCCTTTCGTGATAAATTAGTCGCTACAGGGACTAATGAAGCGGTACTTCAGGTGGCGAATCTGCGTCACCTCGATGCGTTGTTACAACATGAAGACCTTGCAGGTGTCGTCGTGGATAGTAATACTGATCGTAGTGCATATATTGCTGCCATGCTTGCCGATCGCAGTGGGGCGATATTACCGGTGATCACAGCTGAATATAATGATAATCTAATACAACGACTAGTGACTGAAAAAACTATCAGCATCGATACCACAGCATCAGGCGGGAATACCTCGTTGATGACTTTGGTGGATGATGAGTAATTAGGGAAATAGTGTGCCAACACGCGATTCATCTGTGCCATCACAGACACCATTAGAAGTTGAATTAAAACTCATAGCGCTACATGATCCACTTGTAGCGTTTGAAGAACATGTCCTGCCAAATTTGAATGGACAGGTGCATGTTTCAAAGAAAACACTGAAAAATCAATATTTTGATACGCCAGAGCAGTTGCTGCGTCAGCACAAAATGGGATTGCGAGTGCGCAGTGCGAATGATGAGCATGAACAAACCCTCAAAATGAAAGGTTCTACAGTAGGCGGTTTACATCAACGCCCAGAGTATAATCTGCCATTATCAACGGCAAATGTTGATATTCGTTTGTTTGATGCCGATATTTGGCCAGTGACTTTCGATATAAATGGCATTCAAGAGGCGTTATCACCATTATTTACTACGCATTTTCATCGCACGACCTATCATATTACTGATGCAGACGATAATGAGTTTGAAGTGGTGTTTGATGTAGGAGAAGTCGCGACGGACAACGACCAGCATCCTATTAATGAAATTGAGTTAGAACTGGTTAAAGGTCTGCCTAATGCATTATTTGAACTGGCAAATAGCATAGCTCAACATTGTGAAGTGCGGGTGAATAACCTGACGAAAGCCGCATATGGTTATGCACTGGTGAGTGGGAAATCTTTACAGCCTAAAAAAATGGCATATGTTTTACCTATTAATCAAAAAGCCAGCACGGAAGCAGCGTTTGAGACGGCCGCAGCATATGCGTTAAAACACTGGCAGCATAATCAAACGGTATACGTTGAGACTTATAAGTTACAAGCACTGACTGAAATGGTGCGGGCGATACGATTATTGTTACAAGTGTTTTCACTCTATTTACCGGTATTACAGTGCAAAGCATTATTAAGCTTACATCGTGATTTGATAAAATTTTTACAATCGTTGCATTGGCAAGACGAGATCCATGCTATCCGTTATCTGCGATCACGCAAAGGTCCATTTAGTAAACGTCTAAACAGAGACGCGGCGTTAATGAGCTACTTACAAGGTCGTAAAGAAGGTATCTTGAATGCCCATGCGCCTCAAGATATTATTTTTTCAACCGCCTCTGCGACTATCCAATTAGATACAGCAGCACTGCTACTTAACCGTCCTTGGCGTGAAAGTGCCCATGGTTATGAGACGCCTGTTATTGAGCATGCACATGGATGGTTATCACAAGGTTGGCAAACCTTGCTTCAAGCAATGCCTAATCAAACCATGAAAGCCCCTCAATATCTTTCTGCACAAGTTTTATTAAGACAAACATTGTTGAACGGTTTTATGTTAGCTGGACTATTTGATGAAGATCGTGAAAGGTTTCGTGCGCCCTGGCTGGATTTAGCAATGGGGATGGAAGAGCTAAATGCCTTGGCATTACTCAAACATATTCTTCAAGAAACCGATCTGGATGATAAATCAGATTTATTAACGTGGACAGGTGATAAAACCGACGCTTTGCTCAATGTGATGGAAATGACGCGCAATGTGGCGTTAAATGCTGAGATATATTGGTAAGCACTAACGCTTAAGTCAGTAGTAACTAC
>ERZ1047472.2933-NODE-2933-length-11587-cov-6.819285_pt1 | contig 11587 bp, 6 predicted proteins | sample MGYA00383095_ERZ1047472 | MGnify/ENA primary metagenome ERZ1047472 (study PRJEB29581, sample SAMEA5548365) | metagenome | biome: marine; feature: coastal; material: water | depth 1 m | study: Short-term variability in the microbial, nano- and picoplankton...
ACCATCACCATCATCATCACACGCCGGTAAAGGATCAAGGGATATGGTTACAGGAGCTGGATCAACTCTTAATTGAAACTGACCGATCCCAAAACAATTTGAGGCGCCAACCTCAACAATCCTAAAAAATATGATTTGGGAGGGGCCTGTGATTAAACTTGAAAGTGCGTTGACAGCATTTTCCGCATCTGGTTCACTGGCATGATAGGTAATGTTGTAATTTGAAGAATCCCGTGTTCCTAAAATTACAGGTGTTTGCTCATCCAAGTTAAAGGTTGCTACTAAACTTCCATTGGTTGAGGCGTCACATGCAACCAAAGGTTGCACATCTGCAGCCTCAGTTTGATCGGTTACAACTAAATTAAAAACAGGATTTCTACTAGCAACATAACAGCCGCCACCAACTAAACTTTCTATGCGGACAAAAATAGGTTGAGGATTTGTTATATTGTCATAGGGACTGCTTAGACTGTTTTGTGCTAAATCTGCGTCTTCAGGAGAGCTGTGGTAAGTTAGTGTGAAATTTGAAGGCGATTGCGTCCCTAAGATTTCCAGAGTCTGTTGTTCTAAATCAAATGTTGCTGTTTCATCAACAACCTCGCCATCACACAATGGGATATCGTCGACTGGAAAGATTTCAGGTACACCTAAAACATTCAACTGGAAAGGCTCAATCACATAACAATTGGAATCTAAATATTCAAAACGTATATAAATTATTTCTTGGTCACTCCCTGGGTAAGTGTTTAAATTCACAATTTCTCCAACATCGTTTTCAGCGTCAGGTTCTGTATTATGAAAAGTAACAACAAATGTATCGGGTCTGGGACTGGGGGCTAAAACAATGCCTCTATTTTGAAATAAATTAAAAACAGGGTTAGAGTTTGCAGAATCACAAATGAAAAGATCAATGGGTTCATCATGAATAAGCTCTGGTAATACGTTAACACAAATTTCATCTGTATATTCACATCCGAAGTCGTCTGTAACTGTGTAAGCATAACAATACTCCCCCCGATCGTCAGGGGAAATAGTGATGGTGTCGCCATTGACCGCATCAATGGTAGGTTCATCACCTACCCAAGCACCAGAAACAATCTCAGGTGTGAAAGAGCCCACTGTGGTGAGGTCGGTATAATCAAATTCCAAAGTCCAAGAGAAAATGTATCCGTTATCAGCGGGTAAATAATCGGTAATCCTAACTCTCCATTCTCCGTTAAGAAGCGTTCCAACAAGACCCGCTAATGACTCATCAGATGAATATGTCCCAGCTGGGATGAACTGATCATCATATGTATCTGGGCCATTACCATTTGGAAAAGCACCAAAGTCTACGTTTTCTTCTAAAGAAGGTAAGGTGTCATCAATGGAAAAACAATATTGAGAACCTACACCCTGAGTCGTGTTATTGGAATTTCCGTCTATTCCGCCTGTAGCCCAAGGAATTCCTAGGTTTGCAGATCCTCCCCCTTGTCCTTGAAGTAAAACAATTTGACCAGATGGCGCTATAAGTTCAATGTCTAAATCCCCTAGAAAAGAGTGCTCTATTACCATACATACCTGTGATAGTTGGTTCACATTTTCAAGAACTTGGTCAGGCTCGAAACAATCTACAATGATAGCAGTTTCATAAGAATCACCGTTTCCGTCAGGCAAAAATGTAATGTTACTCTCAGGCGGGGTGCATATGTTTACATAAGTTGTCGGGGTCACTAAAGCAGTTACAGTAGAGGTATCTCCAAAACAAATTGGATTCACTGTATCCTCAGTAGCTCCAAATGAAGGTGTAGTACTGACATTTATGACTTGGTTAATTTTATTGTCGTTTTTACAACCCTCCGGAAATACCGTTGTATTGATATCCCAAACATTCAGATTCGCAATGTATGAGCCAGGCTGATCGTAGGAAAAAGTAGCGGTTTGTCCGCTGATGCTTCTGCCATCTCCTAAGTCCCATTGATAAGCAGCGCCCAGACCACCTCCAGGTTCAGAAAAATCAGCACTACCCGTCAATGTGATCTCTTCACCCACACAAACTTGTATTACATCCTCAGCGTTGGGCATAGGAATTGCACTGTCTAATTGAGAAACAATAGTTTGACACTCAGCAGGTGGATCAATACATTGAATGTTAGCACGCCAACCAGGAAAGTTAATAGTTCCATTGCTTGAAAAAACAACAGTCAAACAACCTGACGTGTTTGTTAGGGTTGGAACAACAGTTCCAGGACTGTCTGTTCCAGACCACTGACCTAGAGTGGCTGCTAAGGCATCAGTTCCATTAAATATTTCTAAAATATCAACATTGTTTTGGGTCTCAAATTGGGTAAATGACAATTGAATAGCTTGACCAGTAGTTTCAGGACAAATCGTGTAGGTGAAATTTTCATTTGCTTGATAATTCCCTGTGTCGGTCCCATTAGCGGCGCCTCCAGAATCATAAAATAAACCATTACAGGCAGTTACTGTATCGTTAGTTATAATGTATTCAGGGATATCAACACAAACTGGGGTTACATTTGGTTTAAATTGAGCCTCCAAAATACTGAGCCAATCTTCAACAACATCAATTTGTCCTTGAGTAAACATGTACATGCAATTGTCGTCCGTGTAGTCCATATAACTCATGGTTAGCGCAGGAAGCGCATCGCACCCAGGAACTGAACCAGCCGGTGGACAACCAAAGGTATTACCGTCAATGTTGGGCGTATCCGCAATACCATCATCATCACCACACGAGTCCCCTTGGAATGTATGTAATAAGTTAAAGAAATGCCCAAGTTCATGAGTCGTTGTTCTTCCTAAATTTGAATTTGCACCAGGTTGAATTCCAGAGTCCGAACAGCCTGCACCCGATCCAAAAGCGTAAGTATTTATAACAACAGAAGATCCGGCGTTGAGATTCCCCCCGAGTGGAGAATAGCCAAGTGTACTCCCATCAATTGGTTTGACTAAGAAATTTAAATAACCGGCCCATGCAGGATCTGCGTCATTACCACCACCAAAATCATAACCAATTGTGACCGAAGGCCCGCCTTCAACCAAATCCTCGTCTGTCCCAGCTGGATGATCTTGCGTAGCAATACAAAATTGAATGTTTGCAGCGCCGTGAACAACTCCTGGATAAAACGCACTGGCAGGACCCCATAAGTTAGCATCTCCATTGGTTGCTGTAAAATCAAGATTAACAATATCAACTTGATTTTGAGCCAAAGCTTCCAAACAAGCGCGGTCTGACTCCACCCCACCAGGAAAGTGTACAGCAACAGGAACAACAATAGGGTCCATAGAACCATGCCTTTGGCTGGTATTTATACTTTCAGCGATAGCTTTTCTAAACTTGGCTTGATCTATTTCCCATTGTTTAGCAAATTCAGGGTCTTGCATCATTTCGTGCATGTGAGCCTCCATACCACATTTCTCGTCTTGAGCTGAGAGGTTGAGCCCGACAAACATTAAGACCAATAGGTAAAAAATATTTTTTTTCATATCAATTATTGTAATGTTGAGGTTTGATTGTTATGAAGTAATTCGTGTTATCTACACGAAATAGCTGATACCCAGGCCTGTGATATCTAAAGTCATATTTGAGGGGATTGAAAGTATTGGGGTTGAAAACAGCATCTCTTTTTAAGTTCGAAACAAAGGCATCAAAAAGAGGGATTTCTGAAAGCTTGGGGCATGGTTTTTGTTTGTTCGGATCAGAAATTTCACGCAAAACAACTCGATTTCTGAGAATTTCTTTTATAGCCAAAACACGGGTTGGCCGATCCAAAATTTCTGTCTTTAAAGCAGCACCATAGACTTCCTTAAGCTTAACTAATTCCGCATTATTTAATGAAGTTTTAGTATTGGAATTAAAGCGTATGGGCTGTGGGTCTTGGTTTAGATATGCAATATTTTGTCCATGAATAATTGAACAAACAAAAACACAGAAAAAAAGATGTAGAAGGCGTGTATTCATAAAAGTTAAATTGGTTGAATGATTTAAACACTGTTATATTAAGTGGGGTTTAATTCATTTTAAGATCATTGGTTTATTATAAAGTTTAAACAAAACTTCTTCGTGAAAGTAATGTTTTTTTTACAAAGAATTTAAAATTTTGTGTTAATAATGGTAAATAGAAAAGCTCTAAATAATCAAAATAACTATCTTTGTTGATAGATAGTTAAACTTCATAATTAAAACCCCATGAAAACAAACTTTAATATCAAAGAGATAGAAAGTTTCGATCACATCGGAGATAATCATATAGGGACCTCTTCTGATACTCCGATTCGAGAAGACGCTTTTAGACTCAATGCAAACGAGAAAATTGAAATTATTCGCGATGATGTGAAACACATTATGGAGACCTTAGGATTGGATCTTAGCGACGACAGTCTCAAAGGTACGCCTAACAGAGTTGCAAAAATGTTTGTCAACGAAATATTTAGTGGTCTTGATCCAAAGAACAAACCCAAAGCTTCAACATTTGACAACAAATACAAGTATGGCGAAATGCTCGTGGAGAAAAACATTACCGTCTATTCTACCTGCGAACACCATTTACTACCCATTGTCGGTAGAGCGCACATAGCCTACATCTCAAATGGTACTGTAGTTGGTCTTTCAAAAATGAATCGAATCGTCGATTATTATGCAAAACGCCCACAAGTACAAGAACGACTGACGATTCAAATTGTAAAAGAATTGCAAAAAGTATTAAACTGCGAAGATGTGGCCTGTATTATTGACGCCAAGCACCTGTGTGTCAATTCCAGAGGAATTCGCGATATTGAGAGCAGTACTGTAACTAGTGAATTTGGAGGACAATTCAAAAATAAAGACGTTCGACGCGAATTTATCAACTACATTCAGTTAGAAACTAAGTTCTAATTCGAACCCATATATGGCTTTATATTCGAAAAATTCTATTAATATATACAATTCTCTTTCATCAAAAAAAGAGCGTTTCAAACCCATCAATGAAGGGGTTATTGGAATGTATGTCTGTGGACCAACCGTTTACAGCAATGTTCACCTAGGTAACCTTCGTACTTTCATGTCCTTTGACATGATTTTTAGATACTTCAAACACTTGGGGTATAAGATCCGTTATGTCAGAAATATTACGGATGCAGGTCATCTTGAAAATGATGCGGATGAAGGGGAAGACAGAATCGCTAAAAAAGCCCGTCTAGAACAAATCGAACCTATGGAAGTTGTTCAAAAGTACACTGTTGACTTTCACAACATTTTGAATATATTCAATTTTTTACCACCCAGTATTGAGCCCACTGCAACGGGCCATATTGTTGATCAGATTGAAATCATAAAGGTCATTTTAGAAAAAGGATTTGCCTATGAGGTCAATGGCTCTGTTTACTTTGATGTTTTAAAATACAACGAATCGAATGATTATGGTGTGCTTAGTGGTAGAAAAATTGAAGACCTTATACACAACACACGAACTTTAGATGGTCAGACCGATAAAAAAAATCCTCAAGATTTTGCTTTGTGGAAAAAAGCAGAACCAAAACACATCATGCGTTGGCCCTCACCATGGGGTTTGGGATTTCCAGGTTGGCACATTGAGTGCACTGCTATGAGCATAAAATATTTAGGAAAACATTTTGACATTCACGGAGGTGGTATCGATTTAAAATTCCCCCATCACGAATGTGAAATCGCACAAGCAAAGGCTTGGAATGGTTACAATCCTGTAAATTATTGGGTACACGCCAATATGTTGACTCTTAACGGCCAAAAAATGGCAAAGTCAACAGGCAATAACATCTTACCTGGAGATATATTAAGCGGAAATACAAAAAAATTATCTAAAGGTTTTGCGCCTTCGGTTGTTCGTTTTTTCATGATGCAGGCCCACTACCGTAGTATTTTAGATTTTAGTAATGACGCCTTGGTCGCTTCTGAAAAAGGGTTTGTAAAGCTGATGGATGCCCTGAAAACCCTTAAAAATTTGGAAGCTTCAACGGCGCCCTCTGACTTTAGCGTATCAGAATGGAAACAAAGTTGTTACGCTGCCATGAATGATGACTTTAATACGCCAATTTTAATTGCGGAGCTCTTCAATGCTGTAAAGTATATCAACCAAATAAAAGATGGATTGAATTGTATAGATTCCGAAAGCTTAAAAACGCTAAAAGAAACGATGGAGGCTTTTATTTTTGATGTTTTAGGACTGCAAGAAACATCGACTGTTGGATCTCATGATGAAAAACTTTCTGAAACGATTGCGATTCTTATCAGTTTGAGAAATCAAGCACGAACGGAAAAAAACTTTGCGCTATCTGATCAAATAAGAGATCAATTGGTAGAAATCGGCATCCATTTAAAAGACGGAAAAGACGGCACAACTTTCTCTCTAGATTAATTTTTTTAAAACTATGGTTGTAAAACCACTCATTGCAATCATCAAAAGCTATAAAAAGTGGATTTCTCCATTGCTTCCAGCTAGGTGTAGATACCAGCCAACATGTTCTCAATACTGTATAGAGGCCTTGTCTACACATGGTCTTTTTAAAGGATTGTTTTTAGGAATTAGACGGGTATTGCGTTGCCATCCATGGGGAGAATCTGGTCATGATCCTGTGCCTAAAAGCAAAGATTAGCAAACAAATAACAAGGCGTTGTTCAGATGCAATTCTGTATATTTACACTAAAATTAAAGACAATGGATTTTTTACAAACCATATGGGAACCCGCATCAGACGGTATTCGACTTTTCGGGAATTTTAAAATTCACTATTACAGTATGATGTGGATTGTGGCTTTTGTTCTTGGGTATCGAATCATGAAAAAAATCTACACCAATGAAAATCAATCTCATGAAAAACTTGATAGTCTGTTTATGTACTCCGTATTAGGAATAATGATTGGCGCCAGACTTGGGCATGTTATTTTTTATCAAGCTGAGTTGTTTCGTGAAGACTTCTTTAGTGTTTTCCTTCCCTTTAAATTTAGCGGTGGATTTGAATTTACTGGCTTTAGAGGATTGGCAAGCCATGGCGCTACCATTGGCATGATCGTCTCAATGCATCTCTACAATAAAAAAATACTAAAAAAATCTATATTGTGGATTTTGGACCGTGTGGTAATTGCTTGTGCATCGGGGGCAATTTTTATACGCATTGGTAATTTTTTTAATTCTGAAATCATAGGTAAGCCTGCAGAAGAAGGATCACCATGGGCAGTAGTTTTTAAAAATATCGATAATATCCCACGTCACCCTGGTCAACTCTACGAAGCCTTTGGTTATTTATTTGTCTTCTTAATTGTTTATTTTATTTATTGGAAAACAAAAAAAGGCACACAAGAAGGTTATCTTTTCGGGTTGTTTTTATTATTGTTAATGACCGTAAGAGTTTTTGTTGAACAATTTAAAATTGCACAAGTAGACGGCCGAGAAGATTGGATATTGGGTTTTAATACAGGGCAGATATTGAGTATTCCATTTATTTTGATTGGAGTCTACTTTATGTTCTTTCACAAAAGAAAAACCTCATAACACAATACTTAAATCCAAAAAGCCACTTTATAAAGTGGCTTTTTGGATTATTATAGTAAATATTTTGTTAGGCTTTTTTATCAAGACGCTTTAAAGTGTCGTGCATGATAGGGGTTGCAATAAAAACTGATGAGTAGGTTCCCACAAGCACCCCAACAATCAATGCGAAAAGTAAACCTCTTAAAGAATCTGCACCAAAAATAAACATAGCCAGTAACACAACCAAAGTTGTAAGCGAGGTGTTTAAGGTTCGACTCAAAGTACTGTTTAAAGCCCCATTGACTATTCTGCCAAAATCCCAACTAGAATGCTCATTGATGTATTCTCTAATCCTATCAAATACCACCACAGTATCATTTAAAGAGTATCCAATAACTGTCAAAATCGCAGCAATAAAAGCTTGGTCAATTTCCATACTGAAAGGGAGAAACTTCCATGCAATAGAGAAGATTCCCAACACAATGAGTACATCGTGAAAAACAGCGGCAACGGCGCCCAAAGAAAATTGCCATTTTTTAAATCTTAGTAAAATATATAAGAAGACAACTATTAAGGATCCTAAAACAGCCCATAAAGACGAACGTTTGATGTCATCAGCAATCGTAGGACTTACTTTTCCAGAATACATTTTACCAACGTTATTTTCAGCATCTGTAAATTGCTTGTAGGTGGTTCCATCGGGAAGGAATGGCACCAAAGCAGTGTATAATTTCTCTTGGACTTCCGCATCAACTTCTGCCGAATTTTCATTCACTTTATATTTAGTTGAAATTTTAAGCTGATTGGCGCTTCCGATGGTTTTAACTTCTGCACTGTTAAAAACCTCATTTAAAGCAGTTTTAACATCCTCCGTATTCATGTCTTTATCAAAACGAACGGTATAAGTTCGTCCGCCAACAAAATCAATACCTTGGTCTAGCCCTGTAGTGAAAAGTGAAAATAAGCCCGCCGAAATAATGGTCGCAGAAAGTATATAAGCCATTCTTCGCTTCTTGAGAAACTCAATTTTTATGGCACTTAACAAGCCTTTGGTGAGTTTAGTTGAAAACTGAAGTTTTCCGCCGCGATTCAAATCCCAATCAATTAACAATCTAGAAATAAATATCGCCGTAAATAAAGAAGTAATGATACCAATTAACAAGGTTGTTGCAAACCCTTTAATCGGACCTGTTCCAAATGTATAGAGAATGAGCGCTGTAAGTCCAGTGGTAATATTGGCATCTATAATAGAAGACAAGGCATTTGAAAACCCATCTCTGACAGACTCTTTTTGTCCTTTTCCTTTATACAATTCTTCACGAATACGCTCGTATATAAGAACGTTGGCATCTACTGCAATACCAATAGTCAAAACAATACCCGCAATTCCAGGCAAGGTTAATACCGCTCCAAGTCCTGATAGAATTCCGAAGATTAGTAATATGTTTAGTAGCAATGCAACATTGGAATATAGCCCAGACTTGCCATAATAAAATACCATCCAAAGTAGTACAAACAACAATGCAATGATAAAAGATTTCATACCACTGTCAATGGCTTCTTGACCTAGGGAAGGCCCAACTTCTTCCGCTTGAACAATGTCGGCGGAAGCAGGTAATTTACCAGCGCGCAAAACATTGGCCAAATCGACCGCTTCATTTAATGTAAAAGTTCCGGAAATTTCAGAGTTTCCACCCGATATTGGGCCTGAAGTAACTCCAGGTGCGGAGTACACAATATCATCCAAAACAATGGCAATTTGACCCCCAGTATTAAAAGCATTACCGGTCATTTTTTCCCAAATTTTCGCCCCTTTCAGATTCATTTGCATGGTCACACTTGGCGTCCCATTTTGTTGGAATTCTTGCTTGGCATCGGTAATCACAGCCCCACTAAGTTGAGGTTTATTTTCTCTATTGCCTTTTAATGCATATAGCTCAACAAGCTCTAAACTTTCAACTTCTTGGTCGGTATCTTCGTTGGATTCTGTTTCCATAAACTGAGGAATACCCCATACAAATTTCACATAGCGTTGTTCTGGAGCAAGAAGAGCTCTTACTTTTGGGTTATTTAAATAATCACTAACGGTTTCTTGATCTTTAGACTCAAAAGAAGCCAACACAGGACCTCCATTGTAGCCCATCGACCGAATCAAATCAAACAAAGGATTGATTTCAGTATCGTCCAAACCAGTTTCTGCATCTGAGTCCCCAATAATATCGGAAATGGCGTCCGCCTCAGAAGCTTCATCATTGGAGGCAACTTCAGTATTTTCATTCACTACAACAGTTTTGAGAACTTCGTTGGCCTGTACTAAAAAGTTTCCGAATTCTGCGCCTTTAAAAGCATCCCAAAACTCGAGCTGGGCGGTACTCTGAAGCAATCCTTTTACACGTTCTACTTCTTTTGCACCCGGTAATTCGACCAAAATACGCCCAGAGTTTCCAATCCGCTGGATGTTGGGTTGTGTGACTCCAAATTTATCAATTCGCTTTCTAAGAACTTCAAAAGCTGAGATGATGGATTCGTCAATTTTAGCAGATAAAACAGGTTTAACTTCATCATCACTCATATCAAAAGTAATCTGGTCACTTAAAGTACGGTTTGCAAATATATCTGGAGATGCTAACTTTTTATCGCCTTGGATGACTTCGAAGGCTTCGAAAAAGTCTTCTAGATAAGTATTCTGGCTGTCCTTTTGTAGTTCCTCGGCATCGCTCAAAGCTTGTCTGAATGTTGGGTCTTTACTATCATTGGCCAGTCCGACTAAAATATCTTTTACAGAAATTTGAAGAATTACATTAATACCCCCTTTGAGATCTAAACCAAGATTCATGGCTTTTTCTTTGACCTCATCATAAGTGTATGCGGCGATACCAATGTTAAATACCTCTTTATTTTTTATGGAATCTAGATAGCTGATTCGCTCTAAATTTCGTTTCGAATCATAATCTGTTTCTGTATCGGCAACTTTATTGATTGCAAATTGAGTTGCTTTATTTTCGAGTTGATTGCCCTTGAATGTAAATGATAATTGGTAAATACTGACCAACCCAAATAAAAGGGCAAACATCTTAACTAATCCTTTATTTTGCATTTTGAATTGTTTTAATCTGCTTAAATTTTAGTAAACGAGCAAATATAGGATTTACGAAGTGATTTGCCAATATATTTTTTATTTTAATAGAAAAGCACCACAAATATGGTGGTGCTTTAAAATACTGCCTGAAAAAAGGGATTGTTTTGTTATAAATTCAGAAGCCCGTTGGTCTTCTTAACCCCTTCTGCACTAGTTTCAAGATCGGTTTTATCAGCCTCACTTAATTCAATTTCAACAATTTTCTCAATTCCGTTGGACCCTAAAATAACAGGAACGCCAATACACAAATCTTTTAAACCATACTCACCGTCTAACAATACAGAACAAGGGAATATTTTTTTCTGATCACAAGCAATGGCTTGGACCAATCCACTGACTGCTGCTCCAGGGGCGTACCACGCTGAGGTGCCTAAGAGTTTGGTCAGAGTCGCGCCTCCAACTTTAGTGTCATTTTTTACTTGTTCTAAACGTTCTTGAGAAATGAATTCAGAAACATTGATGCTGTTGCGAGTGGCATGTGAAATTAAAGGGACCATTCCTACATCACTGTGGCCCCCAATAACCATTCCATCAACATCACTTATTGGGGCTTCCAATGCCTCAGCCAGTCTGTACTTAAAGCGGGCGGAATCTAAAGCACCTCCCATTCCGATAATTCTGTTTTTGGGAAGTCCAGTCACTTGATGGGCTAGATAGGTCATGGTATCCATGGGATTACTAACTACAATAAGAACCGTTTTTGGTGAATGCTTGACTAAATTTTCAGAAACTGTTTTTACAATCCCCGCATTGATCCCAATGAGTTCTTCCCTTGTCATTCCTGGCTTTCTTGGAATTCCAGATGTAATAACACAAATATGACTGCCTGCTGTTTTGGCATAATCATTAGTGCTACCCGTAATTTTAGTGTCAAATCCATTCAATGAAGCACATTGCATCAAATCCATGGCTTTCCCCTCTGCGTATCCTTCTTTGATATCCAATAAAACAACCTCGC
>ERZ1047472.2935-NODE-2935-length-11580-cov-4.464035_pt1 | contig 11580 bp, 14 predicted proteins | sample MGYA00383095_ERZ1047472 | MGnify/ENA primary metagenome ERZ1047472 (study PRJEB29581, sample SAMEA5548365) | metagenome | biome: marine; feature: coastal; material: water | depth 1 m | study: Short-term variability in the microbial, nano- and picoplankton...
ATTTATTTTGTGCGTTGCCGTCTGGGGCAGTATCGTCTTCGACAACGTTCCGTGCGTCGACAATTTGCTCGTCAGTCCGCTCGACGTCGTGGTGCCAGTTCACGCCGCGAAAGTGCACGCCGTCTTCATTCGCGCCACAAACAAAATCAGCAACAGCCGCTGCGCTGGCATCCACGAACATAGGAAGGTTGCAGTTCACCGGCCCCAAGGAACCAACGCTGGCGCCCATGGCCTTGGTAATGGCCTCCTCGCTGGCAAATACCAGAGGCGATTTCACGCCGGGGAGTTTGCCGGCTTTGATTTCATTCAGTTCGTGATCGCCGCGCAGAATGATCGCGTATAGGCTCGATTGGGACTCGCCGTCACCTTCAACAATCAAGGTTTTGAGATTTTGCTCGGGAGGCAGGCCCAGCTGTTTCGCGACGGCCTCAATAGTTTTGGCATGAGGCGTGTCCACTCGGGTCATATTCTCTGAGGGCTCTGTTGCTTTGCCGGGGGGCTGGGCTGCCGCTTTTTCCAGATTAGCCGCATAGGTCCCCGTGTCGCTGTAGGCAATGGTGTCCTCGCCGGACTGGGCCAACACATGAAATTCGTGAGAATTGTCGCCACCAATATTGCCGGTATCGGCCTGAACCGCTCGGAATTCAAGCTGCATGCGATTCAAAATACGCTCGTAACAGCGATACATTTCCTCGTAGGTTGCGTCGAAGCTGTCTTGATCCAAATGAAAGGAGTAGGCGTCCTTCATGGTGAATTCCCGCGCCCGCATGACGCCGAATCGTGGTCTACGTTCGTCACGGAACTTGGTTTGAATTTGGTAAAAATTGATGGGCAGCTGACGGTAGCTCTGCACTTCCCGACGAAACAGGTCCGTGATTACCTCCTCGTGGGTTGGTCCCAAGCAAAAATCTCGGTCGTGTCGGTCTTGCATGCGCAACATTTCGTCACCCATTTTTTGCCAGCGCCCGGTTTCCATCCATAACTCAGCGGGTTGCACGACGGGCATGGAAACTTCCTGCGCGCCACTGCGGTTCATTTCTTCACGAATGATGTGCTCGACTTTACGCAGTACCCGCAGTCCCAACGGCAGCCAAGTATAAAGACCGCTGGCCAGTTGACGGATCATGCCGGCTCGAAGCATCAGACGATGACTGATGACGTCAGCGTCAGAGGGGTCTTCTTTCAGTGTGGGGAGGAGCAAGGCGGATTGGCGCATGATGGTGTTGTCTGTGTGGCGAAGCACGCATTAGACACAATGGTGGGCACACACCACAAGTACGATGAGCCTCAGCCGAGGCAGTAATCAAAAAATAGGCAAAAAAAACCGGCCTCTGAATGACTTCAAAGGCCGGTTCAATTGCTCAAGGCCGATCAAATTATACGATCATGTCCTTGAGTTTCTTCAGTGCAGTTACCCGAACGCGAGTGGTCGCAGGCTTGGCCGGGATTACGATTTCTTCGCCGGTCGCAGGGTTGCGGCCCATACGCTTCTTGGTCGCAGGTCGCTTGGCAGCCTTGATCTTTAACAGACCTGGCAGCGTGAACTCGCCTGCAGAGCGCTTGCGGATGTGTCTTTCGATCACAGATTCTAGCTCATCCATTACCGAGCTGACCTGAGCGCGAGACAGGCTAGTGTTTGTTGCGATTTCGTTAAGAATGGCGGTTTTGGTCATCTTTGTCTTGATGCCAGGCGCCTTCTTTACAGGTGCTGCAGCAGCTTTCTTTGCTGGTGCTTTCTTGGCGGCTGCTTTTTTAGCAGGTGCTTTTTTTGCGGCCGCTTTCTTTACTGGTGCTTTTTTTGCAGGTGCTTTCTTAGCGGCAGCTTTCTTAGCTGGAGCTTTCTTTTGCGTAGCCATATTACTGGTCCTTTATCTTGAAGTTAAACAGCGTAATTCCACTCACCGCTCAATGGCTGGTATCGCAATCGAGTGCGGGGTTTTACCGCGTTCCTGTCTCTCAGTGCCTTCTAGCAATCAGCAGAAAGAAAGTAGGCCCGGGCCCAGCTCTTTTCCACAACGCCAACCCGTTCCCAAACCCTGATAGTCGCTAATAAAAATTGTTATCTCTGCATCGTTAACTGCACGATGAACAGGACCGATTTTCATTATCGACCCCCAAGTGATCGAGCCAGCGGAGGTGATGCATTTCCGACCGATTCGACCCATGGATTTGAAAACGCTCTGCCGTCAAAGGACACCCAAAGGTTTTACCGTCATTTCTTATGAAATGATGGCGGATTTATAGCGGATCAAATACGGGGTGGCAACAAAAAAGGCGCTAAATCACTGTATTTTTGCTGTTTTTTTTACGATCATGCGCGACCTTTAGAACACATCAATAACATCCTAAGTAATATAGATGCCGATATACGAATACCGTTGCGAAAGCTGCAACCATGAAATGGAAGCCGTACAGAAAATCAGCGATGAACCGCTAGTGAAGTGCCCAGCGTGCGCCAATGACACGCTTAAGAAAATCATATCCGCTGCAGGCTTTCGTCTGAAGGGCGGAGGTTGGTACGAAACGGACTTCAAGTCCGGCAAGAAAAAGAATGTCGCAGGCGGTGATAGCAGCTCCGGCGGATCGGGTAGCGGTGGCGCCAGCGGTGATTCCGGTAGTTAAGGGTTAGCGCCTCATTGAATACGCGTTGTAACCAGCGCAACACAAGTTAAACAAAACAAAGGGTAATGCCATGCGCAGCCACTATTGCGGTGACCTAAGAGCCACAGAATCTGGCCAAGAAGTAGAAATTTATGGTTGGGTACATCGCCGGCGAGATCATGGCGGCGTGATTTTTCTCGACATTCGAGATCGCACCGGCGTGCTGCAGGTGGTGTTTGACCCTGATGAAGAACAAAGCTTTGCCTTGGCGGACTCTGTTCGTAACGAATACGTGCTGCAAGCCAAGGGAAAGGTGCGTCCACGCCCCGAAGGAACCGTTAACGCTGACATGCCCACCGGTGAGATCGAGGTATTAGGCAAAGATCTGGTAATCCTCAACGCCGCTAAGACGCCGCCATTTCAGCTCGATGCGCATTCAGATGCTGGCGAGGACGTTCGATTGCGTTACCGCTACATGGATCTTAGGCGACCTGAAATGCAGCAGCGTATGCAGGCCCGGGCACGCATTACCAGTGCGGTGCGTTCTTGTTTAGAAGAAAAAGGCTTCTGGGATGTTGAAACGCCGACATTGAGTCGTGCAACACCGGAAGGTGCTCGGGATTACTTGGTGCCCAGTCGCACCCATCCGGGAGAGTTCTTTGCGCTGCCTCAGTCGCCACAGGTCTATAAGCAATTGTTGATGATGTCCGGTATGGACAAGTACTACCAAATCGCCCGTTGCTATCGGGACGAAGACTTGCGCGCCGACCGTCAGCCTGAATTTACTCAGATCGATATCGAGGCTTCCTTTGTCAGTCAGGCCGATATTATGGCTCTGACCGAAGGCATGCTGCGCAAGCTGTTTAACCAAGTGCTGGATGTTGAGCTACCCGATTTCCCGGTGCTGACCTGGGCAGAGTCCATGCGCGATTTCGGCAGTGACCGGCCTGATCTGCGCAACCCCCTGCGGCTGGTCGACGTGGCTGACCTGTTTACGAAGGTCGATTTCAAGGTGTTCAATGGCCCGGCTAACGACCCCAAGGGGCGTATCGTCGCGTTGCGAGCACCCGGCGCTGCATCGCTGTCGCGTAAAGTGATCGACGACTACACTGGTTTTGTCGGGCGTTACGGAGCGAAAGGATTGGCCTATATCAAGGTCAATGATCTTGCTGCGGGAGCCGAGGGCTTGCAGTCACCTATCCTGAAATTTATCCCGGAAGATGTGGTCAGTGCTGTGCTGGAACGTGTTGGTGCTGAAAGCGGCGACCTCGTGTTCTTTGGCGCAGACAGCGCCAAGGTGGTGAGCGATGCCATGGGCGCGCTGCGCGGAGAGCTGGGTAACGATTTGAACTTGCTGGAAGGTCAGTATCGACCGTGTTGGGTTGTGGATTGGCCAATGTTTTCGCAGGATCGGGACGGCGCCTTCAGTGCGGAGCATCACCCCTTTACTCGTCCAACCTGCTCGCCAGAAGAGTTGTTGGCTGATCCGGCGAATGCTCAGGCAGCGGCCTACGATGTGGTGCTTAATGGCTACGAGCTGGGTGGTGGGTCATTACGGATTCACGACAACGATATGCAGAAAGCCGTCTTTGACGTGTTGCGAATGGATGAAACCGGTCAATCGAAATTCAGCTTCCTGCTGGATGCGCTGCAGTATGGCTGCCCACCTCACGGTGGTATCGCCCTAGGTCTGGATCGATTGGTGATGCTTATGACCAATACTCAGCCGATTCGAGACGTTATTGCGTTCCCGAAGACGCAAAGTGCGTCATGCGTCATGATGGCGGCACCAGGAGCGGTTGAAGATCAGCAGCTAAAGGACTTACATATACGCTTGCGCGGGCCAGTCAATGTCGCCGTAGGAGACGCGGCCAGCTCTGAAGCGCCGGAGTAAACACTGAGCGGTTGATCCGCGTCTTGGAACAACAAGGATTGGAAGACAGATATGGCAGGACACAGTAAGTGGGCCAACATCAAGCACCGCAAGGCCGCTCAGGACAAAAAGCGCGGCAAGCTCTACACCAAACTGATTCGTGAGATCACGGTAGCAGCTCGGTTGGGCGGCGGTGTAGTCGATGACAATCCACGCCTGCGAGCAGCGGTGGATAAAGCCCTGGCTGCGAACATGCCCAAGGACACCATTGAGCGTGCGATTGCGCGCGGCGCTGGTGGCGGTGAGGGTAATGACGTTGAAGAGCTGGTTTATGAGGGCTATGCCAATGGTGGCGTGGCCATACTGGTTGAGGCCATGACCGATAACCGGAACCGAACGGTGGCTGAAGTGCGCCATGCCTTTAATAAATACGGGGGCAATCTTGGCACCGATGGTTCGGTCGCCTATCTGTTTACTCGGCAGGGCGTGATCAATTTTGCACCTGGTGCTGACGAAGAAGCCCTCATGGACATTGCCCTAGAGGCCGGGGCCGAAGACATCGAAGGCGATGACGATGGCGCGATCACCGTGACAACACCGTGGGAAACGTTGAATCAAGTGGTTGGCCAGCTCACGGAAGCTGGGTACGAGCCCGATCACTCGGAAGTCACCATGTTGGCATCAACCACCAGCCCCTGCGATACCGAGCAGGCCCGCAAAGTGCTGACGTTGATCGACGTGCTGGAAGATCTGGACGATGTCCAAGAGGTCTACAGTAACGGTGAATTTCCAGACGATGCTTACGAGTAATCGACTGATGCTGCCGGGTTAACCGGTGGAGCGCGCAACGTACCGAATCATCGGTATCGACCCCGGCTCGCGATTGACAGGATACGGCGTCATCGAGGTCACCGATCGCAAAGTGCACTATGTTGCCAGTGGTTGCATCAACGCTCAGCAGGGCGAGTTGCCCGAGCGGCTGGGCATTATTTACCGTGGAATAACGCAAATTATTCGAGACTTCAGCCCGTCGGAGTTCGCAATTGAATCGGTTTTCATGGCGAAAAATGCATCCTCTGCGTTGAAACTGGGGCAGGCCCGCGGGGTCGCTATCGCAGCCGGTGTGGCGCAGGACTTGCCGGTATTTGAGTACGCTGCCCGAGAGGTGAAGAAAGCCACCGTGGGTACGGGACGGGCAAATAAAGAGCAGGTTGCTCATATGGTACGAGTTTTGCTCAAACTTCCCGGCATTCCTCAGGCGGATGCAGCGGATGCTCTTGCGATTGCTCTGTGCCACGTCAATACTGCTTCGATTAGCGAAACATAAACCAAGGGCATATGCTTTGATTGGCAGGCTTACCGGAAATCTCGTCCTGATCGAAGGCAACCAACTCCTTTTGGATGTCTCAGGGGTAGGGTATGAAGTTGAGGTCAGCGCGTCGGTGCTTGCCACCAGTCCTCAATCGGGCAAACCACTGACCCTATTTACGCACTTTGTTGTGCGGGAAGAGGCACAGCTGCTGTTCGGTTTCGGTGATCAGCGAGAACGGGATCTGTTCCGAGCCTATATTCGTATCAACGGTGTGGGGCCCAAAATGGCGTTAGCCTTGATCAGCTCAATCAGCCTGCCGACCTTGGTCAGTGCTGTGCAGGCCAATGAGGTGGGCGTTCTCACCAAGGTGCCGGGAGTGGGCAAAAAAACCGCCGAGCGTTTGATGGTGGAGCTTAAGTCTGGATACGTTGGTGCCAGATGGAATGTCCGCCGTCAGTCTTGCGGTTGGACCAGCTGACCGCGCCGTTGGTCGAGAAGCAGAAGACGCGCTCATTGCCCTGGGATATAAGCCCAATCAGGCGACGGACGCGGTGCAGCAAGCGCTGCGAGCCTTGGCGAATGAACCCGGTGATCTAGGTACAGAACAACTGGTGACTTGGGTCCTTCGCAGCATGGCAAGGGGTGTTTCATGACTATCGAACCGGATCGATTCGTATCACCTGCTCCAGACACGAGCGATGTTGGTTACGATCGCGCTCTGCGACCGGTGCGGTTAGATGAATACATCGGTCAAAGCGCAGTAAAAGAACAGATGTCGATCTTCATTGAAGCGGCAAAAAAACGCGGTGAAGCGCTGGATCATACCCTCATATTCGGCCCGCCCGGGCTGGGCAAAACCACTCTGGCAAATATTATGGCCAGGGAAATGGGGGCGTCGTTGAAATCAACCTCCGGTCCCGTGTTGGAAAAAGCTGGGGACTTGGCCGCCATGTTGAGTAATTTGGAGTCCGGCGACGTGCTCTTTATTGATGAAATTCATAGGCTCAGTCCGGTGGTGGAAGAAATCTTATATCCCGCCATGGAAGATTTTCAGCTGGATATTATGATTGGTGAAGGCCCAGCGGCGCGTTCCCTAAAGCTTGAGCTACAGCCCTTTACCCTAGTCGGTGCGACCACCCGTGCGGGTTTGCTCACAAGTCCGCTGCGCGATCGGTTCGGCATCGTGCAACGCCTCGAATTTTATAGCGTTGATGAGTTGTCAGAGATCGTCACTCGGTCGGCTCATAAACTGGATCTACCAATAGAGCCAGCGGGTGCCGCTGAAATATCGCACCGTTCGCGGGGCACGCCGCGTATAAGTAATCGTTTGTTGCGCCGGGTGCGCGATGTTGCCGAAGTTAAAGGTGACGGCGTGGTGACTGCGGCGTTAGCCGACGAGGCGTTGAACTTGTTAAATGTCGATAAACAGGGCTTTGACGCAATGGATCGCAGGCTGTTGCTGGCCATCGTGGATCGATTCGGCGGTGGCCCGGTGGGTCTTGATGCGCTAGCGGCGTCTATCAGTGAAGAGCGCGGCACCATCGAAGATGTGCTGGAACCGTATTTGATCCAGCAAGGCTATCTCATGCGCACCCCCCGAGGGCGCGTGGCAACAGCCAAAACATACCTGCACTTTGGGTTGCCGGTGCCCGAGCGAAGTGGCGACCCAGCGCAACGAACGGCCGAGGGTTCCCAAGAGTCTATGGACCTCGCTGATTAGTGCTCGATGACGTTATCGGAAACAGATAGGAACGCTACATGAATCAACCGTTGTCAGTTTATGAACTCATCGCCAATGCCAGCCTGCTGGTTCAAGGGGTTATGGGCTTGTTGGTGATCGCATCCGTTGTCAGTTGGATGATGATCCTGCAGCGCTGGAATTTGCTGCGCAGAGCCAAGCAGGAAATCGACAGTTTTGAAGATCACTTTTGGTCCGGCATCGACTTGCGAAGTCTTTACCAAGAGTTGTCTGAAGAAGAGCAACTCAACGGTATTGAAGGAATCTACGTTGCCGGCTTTCGTGAATACACTCGCTTGTCCGAGCAGCCGAGTGTGGATGCCGACGCCATCATGCAAGGTGTGCAACGTGCCATGCGCGTGGCCCTGATGCGCGAGGAAGCGCGGCTTGAGACGCATCTTCCCTTTTTGGCCACGGTCGGTTCCACCAGTCCGTATATTGGTTTGTTCGGTACCGTCTGGGGCATCATGAATTCGTTCCGCTCTCTGGCCAATATGACCCAAGCGACGTTGGCATCGGTAGCGCCAGGTATTTCCGAGGCCTTGATTGCTACCGCCATGGGTTTGTTTGCAGCCATTCCGGCAGTGATCGGCTACAACCGTTTCTCTGCAAACGTTGATGTGTTGATGAAACGCTATGAAGGGTTCTGCGACGAAGTGACAGCGATTCTACATCGGGCCGCCCATGCACGCCCAAATACCAGTGATGGGGCGTAACATGAGTCGTCGTAAACCCATGTCAGAGATCAATGTGGTGCCCTACATCGATGTGATGCTGGTGTTGCTCGTGATCTTTATGGCCACAGCGCCATTACTGACGCAGGGGGTACAGGTTGATCTGCCCCAAGCTCCGTCCAAGGCCATTGATACCGAAGAACCGGATCCGTTAGTGGTATCCATGCGCAAAGACGGCGCTTTGTTTTTGAATATTGGATTGGCGAGCCGAACAAAAAAAGAAGAAGACGGCACTCGGGTGACGATCTTTTCCCTCAGCGAACAAGCGGGCAAGGTGCTGCGCGCCCGCGCCAATGTGCCGGTATACATCAAGGCCGATGCGTCGCTGCCTTACGGGGACGTAGTCAACGTGATGACGGTTTTACAACAAGCGGGCGCGAGTGGTGTGGGCTTAATTACTGATCCGCCGGATCTTGAAGGCTAGATAGCTCATGGCCACCCTGCGAAGTTACGCATTGCCCCTGACGGGTGCAGTGCTGTTACACGGGCTGGTTGCGTTCTTCTTTTTGCAAGGCTTCAGCAGTCAGGACGACATAGCTCAAGTCATTACGCCGACGGTGGTGAATGCGAAATTGATGGTGGTCGAAGCGCCCTCTGCAAAGAAACCCGCACCCAAGCCTGCGCGGAAGACGCCATCTGTGACTCCTCCTACCGCTAAACCGTCTGTGGCCAAGACAAGGCCACCGGTTGAGAGCAAGCCCCAATCGAAAGAGACGAAGCTCGACCTAGCAGAGGCGGAACGCCAGCGTAAGGTACTGGCAGACCAGCAACGGCGCGAACGTTTGGCAGCCTTGGGTGAGCTTGCGGACGATTCGCTACAGCGATCTTTGGACGCGGAAGCAGAGCAGATGCTCGAAGGCCAAAACGAGCAAGAAGTACAAAGCTATCAAGCGAGCATTTACGATTTAGTGAGGAAAAATTGGAGTCGGCCGCCGAGCGCCCGTAATGGTATGCAGGCACGCTTCGTAGTAGAGCTTATTCCGACTGGCGAGGTGCTTTCCGTCGCCTTGGTCGACAGTTCCGGTAACGGGTCTTTTGACCGTTCGGCAGAGCAGGCGATTCGGCGCGCACGCCGCTTTGATGTACCCAAGGATAATGAGCTTTTCGAAGCAAATTTCCGTCGTTTCTACTTTCTGTTTCGCCCGGAGGATCTGTTACGGTAGCGTCCGACGACAATCCCTCGAGGACGTCCACACCAACAATCGCAAAGCCAATGATGCCAAAACCTATATCGCGTAATTTCTTTCTCCAGCAGGCCGGGCCTGCTGTTGTTTTACTGCTGAGCCTCTTTGCGTTCAGCGTCAGTTGGGCGGACCTGGATACGATCATTATCGACCAAGGTGTCGATGACCCGATTCGTATCGCTGTTGTGCCGTTCGAGGTCAGTGAAGATCTGGCAGACAAAGCCAATCCAGCCAAACTGATACGTTTTGACCTGGCGCGCAGCGGTCAATTCGATCCCGTTGCGTCGGAAAATATGTTGTCTTATCCCAGCACCGAAAATGCGGTGTTCTTTCGGGATTGGCGGATTTTGCAAACCGCTTATCTGGTGATTGGTCAGGCCCAGAGCAATGCACTGGGCGAGATCGAGGTAAGGTATCAACTGTTTGATGTGGCGACTCAAACCAGCTTGCAGAGGGCGAGCTTTCGGGTGACTTCGGATCAGTGGCGCGATGTTGGTCACAAAATTGCTGATCTCGTCTACACGGAAATCACGGGCGTTCGTGGCGCTTTCAGCACGAAAATTTTGTACGTGCTTGCTCAAGATGTGGGTACCCAGGGCGCGACGTACAGCCTGCAGATGGCTGACGTTGATGGTGAGCGGGCCCGCACGCTGCACCGGTCTACGGCACCTATTTTGTCCGCAAGCTGGTCGCCGGATGGCGAGCGCGTGGCCTATGTATCTTTTGAGACTGGACGGCCCAGCATCATTGTGCAGGATGTCAACGGCCCTAAACGTGAGCGACTGACGAATTTCCGTGGCATTAACGGTTCACCGGTGTTTTCACCAGATGGCAAGCAGTTGGCCATGGTGCTGTCCCGCAGTGGGGATCCAGAGGTGTTTGTGATGAATCTGGAGAATCGCAAGCTGCGTCGCATTACCCGGCATCCTGCCATCGACACCGAGCCATCGTGGTCGCCGGATGGAAAGTACCTCATTTTCACCTCAGATCGGGGAGGGAAGCCGCAAATTTATCAGCTGGAGCTTGCGACCAACTTTTTAGAGAGGCTCACCTTCGTTGGTGATTACAACGCGCGAGCCAGGCTGTTGCCGGACGGCAGACACTTGGTCTTCGTGCATCGGCGCAACGGCGTGTTTCATATTGCTTGGCAAGATTTATTGGAAGACCGACTATTGGTATTGACCGAATCGGAACTGGATGAAAGTCCATCCCTAGCGCCCAACGGTGCCATGCTGATTTACGCTACCCAAGATCAAGACAAGGGCATTCTTGCGGTTGTGTCGGTAGACGGTCGGGTAAAGTATCGACTGCCCTCGTCAGCAGGGGATGTTCGAGAACCGTCATGGTCGCCGTTTCTTCCGGACGTGGTGCAGGCTTCCCAGTAGGCGAAACGGTCTATTCGGTGGGCAGATTCGCTGAATTGTCTGCAGACTTTTCGAAAAATCACGTGTTTTCTCTCTGGGGTTCGATGCAGAAGGGCAAAATTTAGTTAGAATCGGCGGATAGTTAAGAGTTTTTTGTTACATCACGTGAGGAGATTGGGATGCAAATCCAAGGAAGAATAAAGCACCTGCTGGTCGTTATGTTTGGTGCGCTGGTGATCGCGGGATGCTCGAGCACGGCCACTGAGCCTGTTGTTGAGGAGCAACCAGAGATGGAAGCCGTTGAGGTGGTCGAAGTTGTTGAAGTAGTAAAGCCGGCTGGTCCTGGTTTTGCGTCTGACAACAGCACGCCAGTTGATGCTTCTGGTAACCCAGTGTCTCGTACATTCTATTTTGACTTCGATCTCGCTGTTGTCAGCCCCGCAGATTTTGCGGCGTTGCAGGTTCATGCGGAAATTTTGCGTGCCAACCCAGATCGCAAACTGGTTGTTGCCGGGCACTGTGATCAGCGTGGTACTCGCGAATACAATCTTGCGTTGGGAGAGAGCCGAGCCAAGGCCATAAGCTCCATTCTGCAGGCGAATGGTGTGAGTTCGCGCCAGATTGAAGACATCAGCTACGGCGAAGAAGAACTGGCAAATCCGGCGAACAACGCCCGAGCATGGGCTCAGAACCGTCGCGCAGTGATCTCTTACCGTTAAGAAGATTTAGGATCTAGCCATGGGCATTCGAGCACGCATTAGCACTTCTTTTGAG
>ERZ1047472.2939-NODE-2939-length-11576-cov-6.143304_pt1 | contig 11576 bp, 9 predicted proteins | sample MGYA00383095_ERZ1047472 | MGnify/ENA primary metagenome ERZ1047472 (study PRJEB29581, sample SAMEA5548365) | metagenome | biome: marine; feature: coastal; material: water | depth 1 m | study: Short-term variability in the microbial, nano- and picoplankton...
ACCGTATTAATTTTGGTAGACGTGCTTTTAGTGTTGTTTTCATTTGCGCACACCGATAAGTTTAACAAGGTAATTCGCAATTCTGGATTTGTAATTTCCACCATTTTGGTTAAGTTATCCTTTAGTGTCTCAGGACTTCAAAATGTATTGCTTATAGTATCAGCAGTTGGCTTTGGGGTTGTTATCCTGTGGATTCACAAACTATTCGAGAAGAATAAATTACCAGTCAATTATTAAAAAAACCTACACCTGGTAAGTTTTGCATAAACTCGAATTAAACATGTTTGAGGCTACCTGTGTGTTTAAGGATCCGTATAAAACGGCTTGCTTGTGCACCCAAAACTCACCTCTTCGAATTAAATTAGCGTTGAGTTTATCAAAAAATGTACCTGATGTAGGGTAGGTTTTTTTGGTATTTAGAAAGCTAATTGCTCCGTTAAATACTTGGATAAAAGTACAATTTTTTTGTGAACATCACTTTGCGATGTTGTATTGGCATCTGTTTCCTTACTGGACTGCACAGCAATTTGAAGGGCACACATAGCCAAAACGTCTTGTTTGTCTTTTACTGCATAGTTTTTCTCAAAATGATCTACCATTACATTTAAGCTTTTTGCAGCTTCACGTAAAATAGCTTCTTCTCCTTCTGGAACACTTAGTGGGTATACCCTATCGGCAATAGAAAGTTTAATTTTTTGCATCAGTCTTCTATTTTAATTTGTGCAATACAAGCATCAACTTCATTAATTAACGTATCCAGGTGATGTAAGGTGCGTTTTTTAGCTGCAGTATTGTCCGTTTTCATGCCTTGGACAGCTTTTAAGGCTTCGTATTTTTCTTTCCACTCCTGTGCGTCTTGTTGCTTTTTCTGAAGTTTAGCTTGGGCTTCAAGCAAGCTGGTTTCTAAAGTAACTTTCGATTGCTGCAATTGACGCATTTTTTCAACCAACTCGTGAAGTTGATTTTCCAATTGATCCAAAACGGCAGTGGTTGTAGCGTCCATTAATTAATTTCCTTTCAAATGTACCTAAGCTGTTGACATTTCACAAATTCAAAGTCGCAATTTTGCATCATAATATTTTACCTTTGAAAACATGAAATGCTCAATCTTACTAACTGTTTTGTTGGCGATAAGCCTTATTCATGCGCAGGACTACCACCCACCTGTAGACATTCCTATTCAATTATCAGGAACCTTTGCCGAGCTAAGGGGGACACATTTCCACGCAGGAATTGATATTCGTACCCAAGGCAAACAAGGTCTACCACTACGTGCCATTGAAGACGGTTATGTGTCACGGATTAAAATTCAGCAAGGCGGATATGGAAAAGCACTATACATCAATCATCCCAATGGAGTGACAAGTGTTTATGCGCACCTGCATCGATACAGCCCCGATATTATCCCACACGTTCGAAATAAACAATACAGCCGAAAAAGCTACACTATTGAATTCTATCCTGAACCTGACCAAATGCCCATTAAAAAAGGAGCACTTATTGGATTTTCGGGTAACACAGGTTCATCTTTTGGACCCCACCTGCATTTTGAACTCAGAACAAGCGCTAACCAAATTCCTTTCAACCCACTACTTACAAATGACAATATTGCTGATACGCGTAAGCCTATCATCGTTCAACTTATTGGCTATCCCATTGATGGCGTTATCAACAAGTCAGAGGAGCAGATTCAATTGTCCATTATCAAAAAAAATGACAGTGTGTATGTTACCGACACCATCAAAGCCATTGGAACAATAGGTTTTGGTGTAGAGCATTTTGACAGACAAAATGAATCGTTTTTTAAAAATGGGGCTTTTAAAATTGGTGCCACTATCGACAGCACCCCTAGATTTGAAATTCAATTTGATACGCTCTCATTTGACGACACCAGCGAAATGCACAAACTGATTGACTATCCGCTATACATAGACACAAAAAAGAAAGTGATGAAGCTTTTTAACACCCACGAAGCGCCAGTTGCTTTTGCCAATTACACAAACAACGGGCTTGTTGATGTTGTAGCAGGAGCCCAGTTGATCTACACCATAAAGCTAAGTGATGTCGCAGGGAACAACGTCTATTTGCGAGTACCTATTGAAGGGAAATCCGAAGAAGTTTGGCTAACAAAAAAATCTCCACTGCCCGGCAAAATGATTTATCCCAAAAGAGATTATATGTTTGAATTGCAAGATTTCAACATATATGTAAACGCAAAAACCTTTAGCCAACCCACACCCCTAAACATTGAAATGGACGGAGATACGCTCAACATCTCTAACGATTACGCTTATTTTGAAAAGCCATACAGCTTAACATTAGATAAAGAAAAAATACCCAAAGGGGCTTATTTGGCCTTAAAGCGCAGTAAGCGCTGGGGGTTTGTGGCAAAAAAGAATGACAAAGGGCAGTTTTCGGCCAAGCTAAAAGGTACTGGGGCAATAACGGTGCTGGTAGACAGCATTCCCCCGACTATTGTAGATCAAAAAAAAATCACTGACCGATGGATTTCGTTAGAGAAAGACATTCGATTTACGATAGATGACAAAGGCGCTGGAGTTAGTCACTATGAGGGCTACTTAAACGGAAAATGGATACTGTTTGAATACGAACAAAAGAAAAAAGAACTCACGTTTCAATTCCGAGATCCCATTAAACTTAAAAAAACAAAACACAAATTAAAGCTAATTGTTTGGGATAAAGTCGGCAACAGCACTACATTTGAAACAACGTTTTATCGTAAAGAATGAAAAAACTAGCGCTTGCTTTTCTATATTACCTAAGTTGTCATTTCGTGCTGCTTGCGCAAAACACCACCCTACAAGGCGTCATTACCAACGATAGCCAAGAACCCATTCCTTATGTAACAGTGAGTACGAATACTGGCTTTGGCACCATCACAAACGAAAATGGCTTTTATCAATTAAATATACTGGCTGAAAAAAAAATAGTCATTAGCTTCTCGCATATTGCCCATGAAAAGGTTGTAGTAACCATTAATCCACAGCCCAATACCGTTCAAGAACTCCACCCTGTTATGAGTACCAAAAGAGCACAAATGGGCGAAGTGGTGGTCATGGGAAATCAATCCACAAAAATCAGTGGTGTTACCACATTATCTCCTAAGACAGTTCGTAGTATCCCTGGAGCAAATGCAGGCGTTGAAAACCTTCTCTTAAGTCTACCAGGAGTAAATTCAAACAATGAACTCAGTACGCAATATGCGGTTAGGGGAGGTAATTACGATGAAAATTTAGTTTACGTAAATGGAATCGAAGTGTATAGACCAACTCTTATTCGCGCTGGACAGCAAGAAGGATTAAGCTTTTTAAATCCCGACCTTATTCAACAGGTATCTTTTAAGGCTGGTGGTTTTGAAGCACGTTATGGCGACAAACTTTCATCGGTATTGGATATCACCTATAAAACACCAACAAAAAAAGAGTTGAACGTGGATGCGAGTTTATTGGGAGGCGGTATAAGTTATGGCAACTCAAAAGGTAAATGGTCGGCAATTATAGGTGCTCGTTATCGAGACAACCAATTGCTTGTAAACCAAAAAGAAACCAGTGCACAATACCAACCCTCATTTGCCGATTTGCAGTCTTTTATTAGCTTTCAAAAAAGTGAAAAACTAAAATTTCAATTTCTAGGCTCTATCTCAAGAAATGTATACAATTACGCCCCCGAAACAAGGCAAACGAATTTTGGAACTGCTAGTGATCCACGTGCGCTGTTGGTTTATTACAACGGTAGTGAAGAAGACGTTTACCAAACTTATTTGGGTGCGTTAAAGACCACTTATCAGCCGTCTGAAAGCAATAAATATGTATTGACAACTTCAATTTATCACACTCAAGAACAGGAGTATTTTGACATTATTGGACAATATTTACTTGGCACACCAAATACGGAAATTGGATCGGAAGACTTGGGTAATATATCCTTTGCTGAAGGTATTGGCAGTCAACACACACATGGAAGAAACGATTTTGATGCTTTGATAACATCCGTCAATATTTCTGGAAAACATCAGCAAGACAAACAGGAGATACGTTGGGGTATAGAACTAAAATCCGAAAACATACGTGATCGAATTGTGGAATGGGAAAAAATAGACTCAGCAGGCTTTTCCATACGCCCCCCTAGTATTCTCGCTAAAAACAACCAACCCTATGAACCATTCGAAGGTCCATTGACGTTGTTCAATAACATTAGAGCTACACAACAAAGTACACTTAACAGAATTTCGGGTTATCTCCAATGGAACAATCGCTTTTTGATGGGTAAAAAAATAGCATGGTTATCGGCTGGAATTCGTGTGCATCATTGGAGCCTATCAAATTTTAGCAATTCTGGAAGTACGTTTATTAGTCCACGTGCTCAATTGAGTTTTCAACCAGTGGATAATCCCAATATAGTAACACGTGTGTCTGTTGGTAATTATACCCAAGCGCCATTTTACAAAGAACTAAGAGGTATTGACGGGAAGATAAATCCATCCGTAAAGCCACAACAATCTATTCATGCGGTGGTAAGTCAGGACCGAACATTTCAACTTTGGGAAAGACCGTTTGTTTTTAGGGCTTCCGCATACTACAAATACTTGTGGGATGTCAATCCTTATACCTTAGAAAACGTCCGCATTCGATATGCTGCAAATAACGACACCAAAGCAAAGGTTTACGGCCTAGACATGCGCCTTAATGGTGAGTTTGTTCCCGGCACGGAATCTTGGATAAGTGTGGGACTATTAAAAGCCGTAGAGAATCAAAATAATCGTGGTGATATTGCAAGACCGACCGACCAAAGATTAAAATTCGCCATGCTCTTTCAAGACTATGTGCCAAGTTTACCTTTCTTAAAAATGAACTTAAATTTGGTTTACAATACAGGTCTACCAGGTGGTTCGCCCAGCTACGCAGATGCTTACAATTATCAAAACAGATTGCGCAACTACAAGCGTGCTGATATTGGTTTTTTATACGTCATAAAAGACGATACACGCTTTAAAAACACCTTCCGAGCATTTGAAGAACTAGAGGTTGGGGTTGAGATATTCAACATATTCAATGTGCAAAACGCAATTACCAATACATGGGTAAGAGATGTCTACACACAACGTCAGTTCGCCGTTGCTAACTATATGACGCCGCGTGTGTTCAATATAAAAATCAAAGCGATACTTTAGCTTTTTACGTAGTCAACAAGTATAGCAATAAGCTTGTCAATTTCTTTTTTAGTGTTGTGTGCTGAAAATGAAAAACGCAAAGACGGTGCCTTGTTTTGTTCAGCAGTTAACAGGCTTTGAAGCACATGAGAACCTCCTTCGCTTCCCGACTGACAAGCACTGCCCTTAGAGCAACAAATCCCTTGTAAATCAAGATTAAAAGCCAAGAGTTGAGCTTTTTTATGATCCATGGGCAAGCGGGCATTAACAATCGTATAGGTGCTGTTTTCTATATCGCCAGAAGCACCATTAAATGTTGTGCCAGGCAGAGCGGCTTGTAATTGATCGAGACAATAGGTTTTTAAATCCTTGAGGTACAAAGCATCCGCTTCCATGTGTTGACAAGAAATTTGATAGGCTGTTTCCATACCAACAATATTGTGAACGGCTTCTGTGCCTGCACGCATTCCACGTTCTTGGGAACCGCCTAAAATGATACCGCTTAAACCCGTATTCTTTTTAATGTATAAAAAACCTACACCCTTGGGGCCGTGAAATTTGTGTGCAGAGGCAACAGCAAAATCTACTGGGAGCAATCCAAAATCCAAAGGGAAATGACCAATGGATTGAACGGTATCTGTGTGGAATAAAGCATTGTGCTTGTGACATAAATTCCCAACAGCTTCAAGGTCTAATATGGTCCCTACCTCATTATTGACATGCATTAGGCTCACCATCTTTTTTTCATTACTACTGCTCAACAAGCGCTTTAAGTCATCCATGTCAGGCAAACCGCTGGGGAGTACTTTTACCAAATCTAATTGTATGTGGCCCTGTTGGGCCATATGTTCCAAGGTATGAAGCACTGCATGATGTTCTATGGGAGAACTTATAAAGTGGTGAATTCCCAATTGATGAAAAGCAGCTTGCATCACAGTGTTATCGCCTTCTGTTCCGCCTGAAGTGAAAATGATTTCTTTTGGCAAAACACCCAATTGCTTCGCTATATATTTTCGGGCAGACTCAAGCTTAGCTTTTGCAGAACGCCCTGCCGCATGGACAGAAGAAGGATTGCCAAAATCTTGTTGCATGGTATCATGCATAACTTTGATTACTTCAGGATAAATTGAAGTAGTCGCAGCGTTATCAAAATATATCAAATTCATAAAACTACTTCGGTTCGAAAGTTTTCAGAGTAGATGTTATGATATTAACACAGTCTAATAGTTGCGGTTCAGTCATTACCAATGGAGGTGCAAATCGGATGATATTTCCGTGCGTAGGCTTAGCTAATAAGCCGTTTTCTTTTAGTGCCATACAAATGTTCCAAGCGGTGTCGCTTTCTGGACTGTCATTAATGACAATTGCGTTAAGCAGACCTCTACCACGCACCAAAGTTACAATCTTACTGGACTGGGTATAGTTATTGAGTTGGTCACGAAATATCTTGCCAAGCTTACGTGCATTTAAGGCAAGTGCCTCATCTTGAACTACACGAAGGGCAGCTGTAGCCACAGCTGCAGCAATGGGATTTCCACCAAAAGTACTGCCGTGCTCACCAGGTTTGATTACGTCCATGACGTCATTGTTAGCCAAAACAGCAGAGACGGGGTAAACACCTCCGCTAATTGCCTTTCCAAGAATTAGCACATCAGGAGCAGCAAATGTAGCTGCCTGTCTTTCACAGGTTGCTCCACAATCACAATTTCCACATACCGCAAGCAATGATCCTGTTCTGGCTATACCTGTTTGGATTTCATCAGCAATAAACAAAACTTCATGAGCATTACAAATTGCCTGTACGTCTTGCAAGTAATTTTCATCAGGGGTATAAATGCCGGCCTCCCCTTGAATAGGCTCCATCAAGAAACCAACAATATTTTTGTTTGCCTTCAAGACATTTTTCAAAGCATCCAAATCGTTATGCGGAATTGCGATAAATCCTGGCGTGTAAGGCCCAAAATCGTTCTTTGCTCCATGATCATCTGAAAACGATATAATCGTTGTTGTTCTTCCGTGAAAATTGTTGTGACACACTACAATTTGTGCTGCCTCTTGTGGTATATTCTTTTTTTGAACACCCCATTTTCTAGCCAATTTGATAGCAGTCTCAACAGCTTCCGCACCAGAATTCATGGGCAATATTTTGTCAAAACCAAAGTATTTGGATATAAATGCTGCAAAGGGGCCCAAAGAACTGTTGTAAAAAGCACGTGATGTCAAACAGAGTTTTTGGGACTGATCTTGAAGAGCTTGTATGATTTTTGGGTGGCTATGACCTTGGTTAACCGCTGAATAAGCAGAAAGAAAATCATAGTACTTTCTACCTTCTACATCCCATAAATAGACACCCTCTCCCCTGTCTAAAACAACTGGAAGTGGATGATAGTTGTGCGCACCATGGGCATGCTCAAGTTCTATGAATTGATCAGTAAGTTTTGTGTCTATTGCCATACAATACAAAAATACGGAAGCCCCAGGTAATAAAAAAGTTATATGGTGGTTTCGTATATTTTCTCTATGAAAGAAATCAGCAACTTATAGCCCGTTCTAGGGATTTGAATACGATATCCATTGGTTAGCGTAAGGGTGTATTGCACATTGCGATGAATGGTTCGTATGGCCGTCACATTAACAATAGAGGTGCGACTTACCCTAAAGAAAATGTTTTCAGGTAATTTTTTTTCCATTTCAAGCAAAGATTTACCCACAACAATATGTTCTCGTTTTTCGTGATGTTTGAGTACTATTTCTGTTTTATGTGTGCCCTTGTGGGTTTCTACACATAATATTTCATCAATAGAAACAAAATCGACACTAGATTTTTTAGAGATGGCAATACGTTGATTAATAGGTACTAAGGAGCCATTGAAAGAACTGAAATGAGAAGAATCATAGACTTGTCTTTCTTTGTGCTTCTTTATTTTATTATGGATTTTTTTAACTGTTTTAATCAGGTCTTGAATCTCAAGAGGTTTCAGCAAATAGTCTGTGACTTGATAACGAATAGCTTTAAGAGCAAATTCATCATGAGCAGAGCACATTACAACTCGAATATCTTCAGAGTCAATTTCTTCAAGAATATCGAAACCACTTCCAACATCAAGGACAATATCCAGAAAAAGAATATCAGGCTTGTTATTTCTCAAATGAGAAATAGCTTTTGATTTTTTCGTGAAAGATGCGACTAATGAAACTTCGGGACAATACTTTTCAAGACAATAGGATAAAAGTGCGATATTGCGAGCTTCATCGTCAACAATTACAGCAGTAAGCAATTTGTTAGATTTTAAAATTTGGCATCTCAAATGTAATGTTTTTTTTAATTAATTCTAACAATTGTTTGAATGTTAATATTTGAATAACTAATGAAACATATAGCAAGTTCACAAAATCAAGCAGTCAAAAACATTGTTGCTTTACAGTCAAAAGCTAAAGCAAGAAAAAAAACCAAAAGCTTTATAGTAGAGGGTTTAAGGGAACTACAATTAGCGCTCACAGCTGGTTATGAAGCAATACATATTTATTGGTGTCCAGAAATTTTAGAAGAAGAAGCATTTAAAAATTGGGTAGGTAAATTTAATCTAAAATCAAAAGTTATAGCAGTTTCAACAGATGTATATCGCAAAATGGTAATGCGCGATACCACGGAAGGAGTCGTAGGTGTTCTCAAGCAAAAAAATACCAAATTAGAAGATTGGAAACCAAAAAGCAACAGTCCTTTTGTGCTGATTTTGGAGTCCATTGAAAAGCCTGGTAATTTAGGTGCCATACTACGTACTGCCGATGCTTCGGGCGTAGATGCGGTAATTATAAGCGATCCACATACCGATATTTACAATCCAAATGTGATTAGGTCAAGCGTTGGTGGTTTTTTCTCTGTGCTAACATTTGTTTGTGAAAATAATCAAACAAAAGATTTTCTAAAAAACTTTAATATCAATACCTATGCTGCTTCACTCCAAAAAAGTATAAACTACTCATACGCAGACTTTACTAAAGCAACAGCATTGGTAATGGGAAGCGAAGCAAAAGGCTTAAGTCCATTTTGGTTAAAAGAAACCACAGCCATTAAAATACCCATGCTGGGTCATGTTGACTCATTAAATGTTTCAGTAGCTACAGCTGTATTGGCATATGAAGTTGTGCGTCAACGCATGCCCTAATTTTTGTATATTTAACTATGCAAATTTCAGATGTTAACGAAAATGCCATTATTGCCCAGGAGTATAAAAACTTACTTCGCAATAGCTATCAATCGTTGACCGCCGACGATAAAAAACTCATACGGCTAGCATTTGACACAGCAGTAGACGCCCACAAGGACCAAAGACGCAGAAGCGGCGAACCCTATATCATGCATCCCATCGCTGTAGCGCAGATAGTTGCAGATCAAATTGGATTGGGTGCTACATCCATAGCCGCAGCCCTACTCCACGATGTGGTTGAAGACACTTCCCTGACTCTTGATGACATAGCACTTATGTTTGGCGACACCGTCGCAAAGATTGTTGATGGGCTCACCAAAATATCAAAACTCTCAAAAGATAAGCGCGCCTCCATTCAAGCAGAAAATTTTAAGAAAATGCTGCTAACCATGAATGATGACGTCAGGGTTATTTTGATAAAAATTGCAGATAGGCTTCACAACATGATGACCTTGACCGCAATGCCAGAAGAAAAGCAAGTGCGCATTGCTTCTGAAACCCTTTATATCTATGCGCCTTTAGCACATCGTATTGGCATGTTTAACATAAAAACACAGCTAGAAGACTTAGCCCTTAAGTACACAGAGCCCGAAGTATACAACGACATAGAACTAAAAATAAAGGAGAGTGAAGAGGAACGACTGAGTTACATAAAGAATTTAACAAAACAACTCCAAAAGTATTTAGGGAAAGAGCGTATTAATTTTAAGACAGAAGGTCGTTTTAAAAGTATTTTTTCCATCCGAAGAAAAATGCAAATCAAAAACAAAAAGTTTGACGAAGTTTTTGATCGTTTTGCAGTGCGTATTATTTATAAATCAGCGCCAAAACAAGAAAAGTTTTTAGCCTGGAAAATTTATTCCATCGTTACCGACCATTTCCAACCTAATCCCATGCGATTACGCGACTGGATTTCTTCACCCAAATCAACAGGATATGAAGCCTTGCACATTACAGTTGTTGGGCCTGGCGGCAAATGGGTTGAAGTACAAATCCGATCGGAGCGTATGCACGAAATTGCCGAAAAAGGATACGCAGCTCATTTTAAATACAAGCACGGGAACAAAGACGAAGGAGGGATGGAAAGCTGGCTTAATCGATTGCGTGACGTTTTAAAATCGGACGAAACTGATGCTGTGGACTTTGTCAAAGACTTTAAACTCAATTTGTATGCGAGCGAAATATTCGTCTTTACACCCAAAGGTGACTTAATATCCTTACCAAAAGGAGCCACTCCTGTAGATTTCGCATATTCCATTCACAGTGAAGTTGGTGATAAAACACGTGGCGCAAAAGTAAATGGTAAAATTGTACCGCTCAATTATGCGTTAAACAGTGGCGACCAAGTTGACGTTATTACTTCTGAATCTTCAACGCCCAATGCCAACTGGCTTGATTTTGTGATTACCTCAAAAGCACGCTCAAGTATTCGCACCTCATTGCGGGCAGAAGAAAAAGCCATTGCCACAGAAGGTAAAGAACTTTTAAGACGTAAACTGCGTCAAATGAAATTTAAGTTTAGTGATCGCATCATCAATGCAATGGTGTCTTACTTTAAACTCAAAACCAGTCTAGACCTATATTACCGAATTGGTATTGGCACCATAGACAATAAAATGTTAAAGAAATTTGCCGCTGAAGAAAACAATCGCTTTTACCAACTCTTCAGAAGACGTCCCTCAGACCGACCGAAAAAAGAAAATCTCGACAGCAGTGAAATCTCAAGTTTCTATGATATGCTGGTTTTTGGCAAAGACAAAGAAACCCTCAATTATACATTAAGCCCTTGTTGTAATCCTATTGCAGGTGATGATGTATTTGGGTTTGTATCTATAAACGAAGGCATTAAAGTGCATAAAAACGAATGCCCAAACGCCATTAGCTTACGTTCAAATTATGGCTACCGCATTTTAAGTGCAAAGTGGATAGATTCATCAAAAGGGTTCTTCACTGGAAACATCCGCCTTTCAGGTATTGATCGAATAGGACTTGTCAACGAGGTTACTAACCTTATTTCAAATGCCCACAACGTAGACATTACACAAATTAAATTTGACACTGAAAAAGGTACATTTTCTGGAGAAATAAGATTACACGTAAGACATGCTTCGACCTTGAACATGTTAATTAATAAGCTTGAAAAAGTTACTGGTATTGAGAAAGTAGTTCGAGATTGATTTCGGTTGCTTATCTTTGTT
>ERZ1047472.2941-NODE-2941-length-11571-cov-21.999826_pt1 | contig 11571 bp, 10 predicted proteins | sample MGYA00383095_ERZ1047472 | MGnify/ENA primary metagenome ERZ1047472 (study PRJEB29581, sample SAMEA5548365) | metagenome | biome: marine; feature: coastal; material: water | depth 1 m | study: Short-term variability in the microbial, nano- and picoplankton...
CGGTGTGGCAGTGGTTCCCTTTCTCAGGAACGAGGTTGCTCAACGCCCATTTGGTATCTGTCTGCTCACGGAGTAATATTAATGAAAAACAACCCAAGCACACTGGCTAGATCAGTTCTGATCGTGGTCCTGATTTCTTTGCTCAACCTATCTACGGTCAATGCGCAAAGCTTTGATGGTCTCAAGGTTTTCTTCTGTGGCACAGGCGGTCCCCTAGCAAGCTCTGGTCGTGCCCAGCCTTGTACTGCAGTACTTGCGGGAGACTCACTCTACCTAGTAGATAATGGGGTTGGCGGTTGGAATACTCTGCGCGGAATGCGGGCGCCCGTTACTAGTTTGAAAGCGATCCTTATCACTCATCTGCACAGTGACCATATTGCTGGTATAGGCGAGGCGGCCGAGCAGAGCTGGATCAATGGCCGTGTCGTCCCTTTGACCTTTATCGGGCCCGAAGGCGTCGACAATATGGCCCGGGGGTTCAACCTGGTTTATGAACAAGACCGGTTGTTCCGTAAGGCCCATCACGAACAGGGAGGGATCATCTTTCCGCTGGATGCCGCGCATATTCGATCTCGAACCATCACTATTCCAAATCCTGATGGAACGGCACTAGCCCTGGAGGACGGCGAGTTGACCATTACAGCAATTCGCGTGAACCACGATCCGATCAGCCCGGCTTTCGGTTATCGGTTTGATTACAAGGGTCGCGCTGTGGTGATCAGCGGCGACACCATAGCCTGGCCGCCGTTAGGCATCGCCGCCAAAGGTGCTGATGTGCTCATCCATGAGGCGCAGAGTAACGTCATGCAGATGGCGGCTTCCCGCCGAGCGGGTCCAAGAGGCGGTGCGCTACTGAAAGACACGGTGACGTATCATACCGAGCCCCGTGAAGCTGCGGACCTTGCCCGCGAGGCAGGTGTGAAGATGCTGGTGCTGAGCCACCTCACCCAAGCGGGTATGCCGGGGTTCCCGGAAACATTTACCGAGGGCATTGAAGATGGCGGTGAGCTTGACTGGCTTCTGGCCCAAGACGGCATGACGGTGGAGCTTCCTGCAGGAGGAATAGAAATCAATGTTTCCGAGTGAGAGCTTTCTGAAAAGGAATGTTTTATTTTTGTAGTACAGAGAGTGCGCTAAATGCAATTACGTCTTGTTTTATGCGAGTTGTACTAGATAGATTTGCCTTGGGCAGCGCAGACAGGAGATGCCAGTCAATGAAACGCAGACAACTATTAAAAATGGCGGCGGCAGGCGCTGCAGTATTTCCCTTTACTGCCTTTGCTCAATCAACAGAGTTCACATTCTATTCTTCCCTGGCAAAAAGCTGGCATGATGAAGGGCGTTATTTTTCCTGGACCTCTACCACTGAATTTAATCACAATCAGGAAAATGGCACCCGCGGGAACTTTATTAAGGCCGGTATTGTTCTGAAACAAAGACTCTTTTACTATCTATTAAGAATCGTGCTGTAAAAGCGAGGGTCTGATGGGTCAAGAATTTGTCAAAGAGCTCAGAAATCAAAAAGGGTGGTCGCAAAATGAGCTGGCCACGCTATCTGGCTTAAGTGTCAAGACCATTCAAAGAATAGAACGTGGTCAGGGAGCACCGTCTTTGGATACGGCAAAGGCGCTCGCCTCGATTTTCGATAGGCCGTTTGCAGACTTTCTACCTGCGGTACTCCCTACAGAAAAAAGTGCGCAGCGGCATAGCGATAGTACTTCACCCAACGAGACTACTTCTTCTCAAGGAAGCGCCGATGTGTCTGCAAATATGCTACACAATGCTGAACGTTATTGGCGGACTACTGTAACTACGGTGTTTGTAGTAACGCTTTTTGGGTTTCTTACTAAGTTGTATCTTAATATGGAGACTCTTTCGCAAACTGTTACTGATTTGGCATCTGTGGTGGCGAGTGATTCGGCTTACGGCATTTCAGGGGAATCCACTGCTACGTTTATTTGCTCAACAAAGAACAAATGTGAGAATGGTAGCTTTGACGATTATTATGGAAACCAAGCGTTAATATATGCGTTTCAGGGCATCGAGGGAAACATAGACGGTGCTGGCGGAGTGACGCTTTTAGAATTGCTCATGCTGAGGGATACCGCAAGAATAGTTACTGTTTGGGAAGGGTCTGCAAAGAAAAACTCCGACGTCAGTTCATCTCTGGCTTTGAGCAACTATTTGCAGTGTTATAGCAATTCACGTTCGATGTTGTTCTCAACCAGTGAGAGCATCGAGAAAATGCAGGGTTGTGTTTACTCTGTTTTGACCGATGCTCAGTGGGAAGTGGGCTCTGAAATGAATCAAGCCCTAATAAATCTTGGCCAAAGGATGCAAGATTCAGGTCCATACCGAAATCAGTTCAGGCTTCCGATTACTGCTGATATAACAGGCTACTAGATATTTACTAACTACAACTTGGTTAATTTTTTGCTCAGGCGCTTTTTTAGCCTTTGCGTTCGGTCCAAAAATTTTCTATTCAGGATTTAGTACTGTCCTAAATCCAATATGACTGGTGCCAAGTCCGCTATCTTGGGCTTCTCTGGCCGAAGGTCTGAAACGAAGACAATAGTTTTCGGCGCATAAATAAGAACCTCCCTTAATTACTCGAGCTATGGCATTCCCATGATTGCTGCTCACGCTTTCCTGCTGCGAAGGTCCGGTTGGATTCAAGGAGTCAGCTGGGTCGTGTTCGGGGTAGTACCAGTTTGAAGTCCACTCCCACACATTTCCGATAAGATCATAAATACCGTAATCATTTGATCCAAAACAGCCAACCGGCGCAAGGCCTGCATGACCGTCTTCTGATTCATGTTCTACAGGAAATGAGCCCTGCCAGGTATTGGCATGATGATGGCCATTAGGAGCGAGCTCGTTACCCTCCCAAGCGTATCGGCTGTCTCTATTGTTGCGCGCCGCGAGCTCGAACTGTGCCTCTGTTGGCAACGATCGTCCTGCCCACTTCGCATACGCTGCTGCGTCTTCGAAGGCGATATGAATAACCGGGTAGTTGTCTTTGTCTACTATGTCGCTACCTGGGCCATCTGGATGGCGCCAGTTGGTTCCCGGCACCCAAGACCACCAGTTTTCTGCACGTTGACCTGGAAGGGGTGGAACAAACAACACGGAACCAGGCTGTAGCAATTCTGCTGGCACATCTGCCGGCCAGTCGGCTGGATCGGGACTCTGTTCAGCAGCAGTGATATAGCCCGTTTTTTCAACAAATTTGCCAAATTGCGCATTAGTCACTTCATGGGCATCCATCCAGAATCCAGAGACGGAAACTGCGTGAGCCGGCCCTTCCTCTTTATAAGTTGAATCGTCACCCATAATGAATTCGGCACCCTCTACCCATACCTGATCAACCTGCTCTGCTAAACAGGCGCTAGCGGAATGCGCATCCATCGCGGACTGTGCAAGCGCAGATTGGCACAGTAAAAATAGCCCACAAGAAAAGTAGCCATAATGTTTTTTTTGCATATTAAGTGCCTATTTTTGGCGTGCCCATTACGAGTGCTGACAACAATGTACGAGAGTAGGCCTGATGACCAAAGATCAGTTGTCGGAGCTGGGTGGTAGCTCTCCCGGCCAGCCAGTGGCGAGTCTCGCAGAGAGTTCAGCGACCAGATCAGCGTGAGTTGGATCGTCCTTGAGATTATTATATTCCATCGGGTCCTGCTCGAGATCATACAGCTCCACCAAGATGTCACGCTCGCCATCCAGTGGCGTCCATTGGGTGTATCGATACCTGGCGGTTCTGATAGTCTGGCCGTCATAGCCTTCTTCATTTATCAAAGGAGAATTCGTTGAGCCAGAACCCACCATGCGTCTGGATTGGGAGAATGCCGCAGACTTCCAAGGGCTATCTGGGGCATCAAGCAAAGGCACAAAACTTGAGCCTTCCAGATCGTGTGCTGGATCAGGCAATGATGCCAGATCGATCAGGGTCGGATAGAGATCGACCAGCTCCACGATGCCTTCAGAAACTGACCCTGCACCCCTGCCAACGGGCAGACGCACGATCAAGGGCACGCGTATTGATTCATCGAACTGAAATTGCTTGCGCCAGAGCCCGCCATGTTCATTCAATTGAAAGCCGTGATCGCTGGTAAACACCACGATCGTGGAATCCGCGAGACCGAGGTCCTCTAAGCCTTTGAGCATTCGGCCAACATGGTGATCTGCCATTGTCACCATGGCATGGTAGGCCGCAATTGCCTGCTTTTTCTGAAGCTCTGAGTGAGCGGCATCATCCTCTAACACCAGCGTCGAGGGTGCGGGAGAATCACTTCTGTCACTTGCAGAGATTGGGGGCAGCACAATGTTTTCCACAGGGTGCTGATCGAAGAACTCCACCGGTCCGACCCAGGGCTGGTGCGGCTTATGCAGGCCCGCAGCCAGGAAGAAGGGTTTGTCGCGGTTCTCTGCCATAAGCTGGATAATTCTTGTCGCCGTGGTTCCATCGGGGGTCATTGGCGACGATTCGCGGGTGGCACGCCAGGTCAGTGGCAGACTCAGGGTTCGGCTACTTCCAGCGAAAATATCCTGACGCGACATGCCGTTTTCCGAACCCTCTTTCCAGGTGTTGTCCCGCACCTCGGAGAGATCGTCGCCCGGCAGGTAACCTGGAGTATGGAAGAGTTGTGCCGGATCTCGCGACAGGGCAAACTTCGATTCATCCCAACTCACCGCATGCTCAAAGGAGTTGTGACCGACTTTACCGACCCTGCCTGTAAAATAACCATGGTCATGGAAGTGCTCGGGCAGCATTCGCAGTTCGTCGCCTACCTTATGCCGTGGCCAAGTTCCGGTGGTGTGCACATCGACCGTGTTGGGTCTAAGCCCGCTCAAAAGAGAGGCGCGGGAAGGATTGCACAGAGGATTCTGCACGAAGGCATTCTCGAAACGAATTCCCTCTGCTGCCAGCCGGTCCAAGTTTGGTGTGTTGGCTGTAGCGTAGTGAGGCCTAGAACCTGACTCAATATAAGAACCTAAAGCTGTGTTCAAGTCATCTACGATGATGAACAAAACGTTGGGTGGATCGTCGTCCTGAACCTCGCGAAGTGGCGCGGCCGTCTCGAGAAGAAATCTGGCCGTTCGGTCAGCGGTTTGCGCAAAGCTAGATACACACAGTACCGCTGTCAGTAGCGCCCAAACTGATGTCGTCAGTTTTGAAACTCGATTCATAACCAAACTCCCAAAGCTTTACTCATGCTCAGAATTATAGCGCTAAAAATATTGAATTGGTGGAGACTAGTCTCGGACTTGTCCCTCAGTCATCAGGCGGAACTAAGTTATCCTGAGCCCTCCAAGCAAAGTGTCTCAACACGCATTTTGAATACCCACCAGGCTGGAGATATTTCAATGCCACTAAGAAGTAATTCTCTACTGACGGCAATAACTGGGAGAAATAGACAATCACGGTCTTATCGAAATTTACTAATCATACTCTTTGGGTACTTTGTTCTACCTATTGCCGTTCAAGCACAATCAACCGATCGCCCCAATGTCGTCCTGATTCTTGCAGATGACCTTGGTTATACGGATATATCTCCTTTCGGTAGCGAAATCAGGACGCCGAATATCGCGCGACTCGCTACTCAGGGACTGTCGTTTACTAACTATCATACCGCTGCTAATTGCGCGCCAGCTCGTGCGATGCTGCTGACTGGAGTAGATAGCCACCGCAATGGCGTACCGAATATCCCCGAATCGATTCCTCCTGAACAAATGGCTTACGATCATTATCAGGGTGTACTTAGCGACAAAGTCGTCACTCTTGCCAGCCTATTGCAAGACAATGGCTACCATACCTATATGACTGGTAAGTGGCATTTGGGGCATACGCCATCTCTATTGCCTTCTGCTCGCGGATTTGATCGCACAATAGCCATGGCCGACGCAGGCGCGGATAACTGGGAGCAGCGTATTTTCCTCCCAATCTATGACCAGGCGAACTGGTATGCAGATGGAACGCCACACACATTGCCTGACGATTTCTACTCATCGGAATACTTCATCGACAAGGCCATCGAATTCATCGATTCAAATGAGAGCAGTGATCAACCTTTCTTTGCATACATTCCGTTTCAGGCCGTTCATACACCGGTGCAAGCACCGAAAGAGTACTCGGACAGATATGCCGGTGTCTATGATAAGGGCTGGTCAGTGATGCGCGAGAAGCGGCGGCAGGCCGCAATTGCTAAAGGCGTAATACCGGCTGACTCTCAAGTTAAAGTAACTCCGGGGACTCCGGACTGGAATGAAAGCACGGATGAACAGAAACGCTATGATGCTCGTCGCATGGAAGTCTATGCCGGCATGGTGGATGCTATGGACGCACACATTGGACGCCTGATGTCGTATCTGGAAAGTATCGGTGAGTATGACAATACGATTTTCATTTTCACCTCAGACAATGGCGCGGCAGCTGGGGGGCTGGATGGATTGAACGGGAATGCCCCGCTCAATAGATGGCTTGAGCGTGTGGGATACAGCACGGAGTATGAAACCCTGGGAGAAAAAGGATCATGGGTAGCACCGGGTATCGGTAATGCCTCGATTTCTAATTCACCGTTGATCCACTACAAATTCCATACCAACGAAGGGGGGCTGCGTGTGCCCTTGGTGATGTCCGGACCGGGCATTTCGCAGCACGGTGAATTAACAGATGAGTTCACCTTTGTGACAGATATTGCGCCCACTATTCTCAGTTTGGTTGGACTCTCTGATCACGAAGGCAACTTCAATGGTGATTCAGTTGAGCCCATAGTCGGCGCGAATTTCTCTGATTATCTGGTGGGAACTACGCAGCAGGTCCATTCCCCCTCTGAACCTATAGGCTATGAGTTAGGGGGAAGTAGTGCGCTATTTAAAGGCGATTATAAAATCGTGATCAATCGGGTCGAGCAGAACGAGACTGAGTGGCATTTATACAATATTAAAGTTGATCCAGGTGAGGTAAACAATTTAAAAGCCGAACTGCCACAGTTGTTTGAAGAGATGCTGGCGGACTATGAGTTGTGGGCGCAAACTAACGATGTGTTGCCAATGCCCGAGGGATACAATCGCGCGGGCGCTATCTTCAGAGGAGGAATCAATTAATCTTTCGACTCGGCGGTGAAATGGACTTGTTAGAATTTGCTAAATTCTCTTTAATCAGAGTCATGCTCCTAAAAGAGTTGAGTGTTGGGCGGTCGCTAGAAAAAAAGATCAACCTAGCCCAGTGAAGGGTCTAACCAACTAGGGCTTTACGAATTTCTAGTTACCAAAACCCATCTGATGCTCTAATGAATTCGGTATTGATTCCAACATCAAAATGGAAAATAGGAAATATTATGAAGGTTCTTCAATCTATCACGTTATTATCTCTTTTCATCATGCTGCCGCTGGTTAGCTTTGCGCAATCTACGAGTAACAATGATGAACAGGAAGTTTTATCCGTACTTGATGATTTCATGTCTTCTTTCAGCGGGAGTGATCCTGTTGGACATTCTGAGACCTACCATGTTCCTCATTTTCGTCTTGCCCGCGGAAGCATGTCGAATTGGGCAACAAGAGACGACGTTGTAACTGCTCATATAAGAATTTTTGATAATTTGAGTGATACAGATTGGCATCATTCTGAATGGGTAGAGCGGGAAATTATTAGCATTACTGATACGAAAGCTCACGTGGCTACTCGCGTTCGTCGTTTTCGCGACGATGGATCGGAAATAGTAACCTTCGAATCTCTTTATATTCTAATAAAAGTAGAGGGACGCTGGGGAATAAAATTCCGATCAAGTTTTCTATAGTTCGCTAATTACTTATTAAACAGAGAGACGCATTATGATAGAGCTTCGTTAGAAATTTTGCTATCTCTACTCGACTGAATCCATCGGATAAAGTGATTTTATGGAGATGGCTTCATCAGCCCTAGGAAATTTTCACTATGGAAAAAAACAAAATAGTTCTGATTCTCTGGTTTTCTTTTTTATTTACCGCACCAGTTAGTGCGCAGATGATGACCGAACAGGAAGCGGACGCGCTTTTTGAATCGCTGTCCAACTGGGGTCGTTGGGGAGAGAATGATCAAAAGGGTACGGTTAATTTCATCACGTCAGAAACGAGGGTGTCGGCAGCGCGCCTCGTTCAGACGGGTACGTCGGTTTCTATGGCACATGAGGTGTTAGATGAGCCGGCGGCAGATAATTTCAGCCCCTATGATCATCGCATGACGTCGATCGGCAGTAGCCCCGGCCCTTGGTCCGGAGACTTTATCGGGGTTTCCTATCATGGCTACGCGCATTCGCACCTAGACGCGTTATGCCATCGGTTTCAATTTGGAACTATGTATAACGGCTATTCAGAAGATGAAGTAACAGAAGCCGGCTGTGGTCAACTGGCGATTACTGCCTTTCAGGATGGTATTTTTGGTCGTGGCATCGTTATGGATTTTCCGCGATTACGCGGTGTGGAGTGGCTGGAAAATGGCACTCCTATAACTTCGGACTGGCTTGAGGAATGGGAAGTGGCAAATAACATTAAAATAGGATCTGGCGACATTGTGTTGATTCGCACCGGCCGCTGGATGAGAAGAGCGACGCTAGGTCCCTGGAATCTTGCAGCGGATTCGGCGGGATTACATGCTAGTTCGGTATCATGGTTTAAAGATAGGGAAGTAGCACTAATCGGTAGTGACTCAGCGCTGGATGTAAAGCCTTCGCTAGTTGAAGGTTACGATTCGCCGGTGCATGCACTGGTTCTGGTGGCTTTGGGAATGCCTATTTTTGACAATCTTGATTTAGAAGCGGTATCCGAAGAGGCGCAGCGTCAGGGGAGGGCTGAATTTCTTTTTACTACTGCACCATTGCGCGTCAATGGTGGTACCGGATCACCATTGAATCCAATTGCAACGTTTTAAAGTCATCAAAGAACAGGTAGTAAATTAATAAATTGCAAATAATGTGACTAAGCATGACATAGCTATTAGAGGAAGACATGATAAGAGGAAAAATTATTGTTCTTGCAGTGATAGGAATTGCTTCAGTTACCAATGCACAGAATCCAGTTGGAGACGCATTGACCCGCGCCCAAGCGGCTGACGGCAGTTATATAAGTTGGCGTGAACATCTCATTGATGACCCCATTGAGTCTGGCATTCCATTCAGCGGCAGTGATGGCCTGGTAGTTGGTGATATCGACAACGATGGCTTCGAAGATATAGTCTCTGTTCATGAATCTGATTCCACCTATGATTCTGCGACATTTGATGACGGGTTCGACCCCCCGGCTGCCGGTCATGTGCGTATTGCGTTTGGGACGAGCGACCCGGAAAAATGGATTAATATTACTCTTGCCGAGGGAGCTGAAGTAGGTGCTCCTGAAGACGCTGTGTTGGTGGATATTAATCGTGACGGTTATCTAGATATTTTTGTCGCTGCAGAACTTGCTCATCTGATATATCTAGAAAACCCGGGAGTTAACGTGCGCTCTTCAGCGTGGAAACGTTTGATTCTTCCTCAGAGTTTGAATCGCGGGTCTTATATTCGTGTCTTTTCTGCCGATTTTAATAGTGATGGAATTCCTGAAATTATAGCGCCCAACAAAGGCGCCCAGCGTCCTAGCCCAGCTGACTATGCTCGCTCAACACCGGTTGAATTATTTACTCTGCACGGCGATCCTCTGGAAGGTGATAGTTGGCAGAGAGAAATCCTTGGGCGCTATAGTATTCCGCAGAATTCAGAAACCATAGATCTTGATGGCGATGGTGATCAGGATATCGTGGTGGGAGCCAGGGGAGAAAATCGTATTCTCTGGTACGAAAATACTGGTGAGCTAGAATTTGTTGAACATGCCATAGGCATTAATGGCGGGATTATGCAGGGCTTCAATCTGGAGTATGCCGATCTCTCGGGAGACGGTCGTCTAGATATAATTGGTGCAGGCAGACCGCCGGGCTTGATGTGGATTGAACAGCCAGCGGCGCTCGGCGATGCCTGGAACGGTTTTCAAATAGGTACATTCCTGCCCGACAGCGTCACTGGCATGGAGCTCGCTGACATTGACGGTGACGGTGACGCTGACGTGATTGCTGGCAGTTACAGCAGGGGAGATCGCATGGGAGATGACTCTACAATGGACATAGGTAGTGCATTGGGAAGAATCGGCTGGTTTGAGAACCCAGGCGATGCCAAGACTGAATGGATGCGTCATGATATTTCTAGGCGTAAACGTGGCATGTTCGATAAATTCATTGCTCGCGATTTGGATAATGACGGTGACATGGATTTTATTGGGACTCGTGGAAATAGCTATCCTTATGATGGTGTGTTCTGGCTTGAGCAAGTGCGAACTGTAACACCGGTTGCTTCTTTTGAACGCGCAAGAGATATCGAAAGTAGCGAAATGCCCCTACCCTGAGTGACGTGCATTCTGCCGTGCCAGCGTTTTGCAGAATCCCACCTGTCGCTGGTCAACGTGGGAGGCTAATCGACAAGGAAAAGAAGTATGAGACGGATTACTTTTGACTATTCTGGAGCGCGCGTGGTAATCGTCCATCTCGGTTAAGCCCCAAAAGAGCCTCGTTAATGGACAAGGAAAATTAGATATGATGGACTTGAATCAGTATATGCAGCGCGCTCAGCGTGGTGTCTACACTAACGCCATGACGGCGTTTGCTCTGCTATTGAGTTTAGCGTCTACAGCGCTCGTCGCTCAAGATGTGGGGAAGCCTGCGTTTACGAGCCACAGGGTTACTCAATCGATAGCGATGCTTGAACCCGCTGACACCAACGGCAATGTAGGTGTTTTTTTTGGCGACGAGGCAGTGTTATTAATCGACTCGCATTACGAGCGCAATGTTGAGGCGCTCGTCGCAGAGGTCGCTAAGCTAACCGATTTACCCATCAGCTTTGCGGTAAACACGCACATTCATCCAGACCACATCGGAGGCAATGCGCGATTGGCAAGCTATGGCGTCACGCTGGTCGCACACGATAGCGTCCGCCTGCGCATGCTCAAGGAGCTGCGCATTCCGCGCAGAGGCGGTATCACCTTTCCGCAACCTGCAGAGGCTGCGCGGCCTGTTATCACCTACAGTGAGGCGCTAAGCTTTCACCTGAATAACGAAGAGGTGCGTGTCTTTCTTGCGCCGCCCGCTCATACCGATGGCGATAGCTTCGTTCACTTTGTTGATTCAGATGTGCTGCATTTAGGTGACGTCTTTCGAACTAACATGTATCCGATCATCGATCAGTTCAATGGTGGCAGTTTTTTGGGCATGATCGCGGCGATGCAAATCGCGATCGAGTTGGCTGGGCCTGACACGAAAGTTATACCGGGTCATGGGGGGGAGGTGAGTGATCGCGCAGGGATGATCGAGGTGCATGCAATGCTCTCGTTATTGCGCGATCGAGTTCAGACTGCGATCGAGTCAGGTGCCTCGCTCGACGAGATTGCTGCGATGAATCTTTCGCAAGATATTGATGGCCGCTGGGGTAGTGTGCCGTCGTGGACGTTTACCGATTTGTTACCCATTATAGAGTCAGAATTACGCGCACAGCGCTAGGAAGTAGTATGCAAGGA
>ERZ1047472.2942-NODE-2942-length-11569-cov-7.329338_pt1 | contig 11569 bp, 8 predicted proteins | sample MGYA00383095_ERZ1047472 | MGnify/ENA primary metagenome ERZ1047472 (study PRJEB29581, sample SAMEA5548365) | metagenome | biome: marine; feature: coastal; material: water | depth 1 m | study: Short-term variability in the microbial, nano- and picoplankton...
CGTTAGAATGGATGTCATGGGGTTATGGAGTTTCAGTAACACCAATGCAAACACTAATGTTTTATAATGCTATTGCTAACAATGGGGTAATGGTAAAACCAATGTTTATTAAAGAATTGAGAAGGCAAGATAAGATTGAGGAAGTTTTTGAAACGGAAATTATACACCCAAAAATAGCATCGGATCTCACATTGAATAAGGTGAAAAAAGTAATGGAAAATGTGGTAAAAAGAGGAACTGCAAATTCTATTTATTCTTCTAATTTTTCAATGGCAGGTAAAACTGGAACTGCAAAAAAATATATTTCGAGAACTAAAGATGATCAAGGAGAATGGCAAGGGGGATTCTATTCAGCAAAAAAATATATCGCTTCTTTTGTTGGTTTTTTCCCTGCAGACAATCCAAAATATTCCTGTATTGTCGTCATTCATGACCCAAAGAAGGAGAAAGGATATTACGGAGCAACTGTTGCAGCACCTGTATTCAAAGAAATAGCTCAGAAAATATTCACAACAACACCTATCGATGTTCAATCAGTAGATGATAAAGTAGCGTACGAAGCAATAAACGCTCAATATCATGAATTCGATCAAGTACAAAATAAAAATTATTCAGAAATCCCAGATGTTAGAGGTATGGAAGGAATGGATGCTTTGTCTTTATTGGAAAATATTGGATTGAAAGTAAAAATTTCTGGAATTGGAAAAGTGAGGTTTCAATCATTAAGAAAAGGAGAAAAATTGATAAAAGGAACAACCATTATATTAAAACTTTCGTAAGCTGAAAAAATTAAAAGACATACTGCATAAAGTTGCTGTTAATCAAGTATTTGGAGTGACAGATATTGAGATTAATAATCTTGTTTTCGATTCAAGAAAAATCGAACAGAACGATGTGTTTTTTGCTCAAAAAGGGTATACAGTCGATGGACACTTGTATATTAATAAGGCGATAGAGTTAGGGGCTACAGTAATTATTTGTCAAGAGTTACCCCAGGATATAAAAACTGGAATCACCTACCTTCAAGTTGCTGCTGTGGATACTTGTTTGGCTATTATGGCAGCAAATTTTTATGAAAATCCGTCTTCAAAAATGAGGCTCATAGGTATCACGGGTACCAATGGAAAAACAACCATAGCTTCTTTATTGTATCAATTATTTAAAAAAGCAGGTTATAAAGTAGGTTTGTTGTCTACTGTGAAAATTTTAGTGGACGATCAAGAGCATAAAGCGACACATACAACTCCAGATTCTTTGTCGATCAATTACTATTTAAATAAAATGATTGATGCAGGAGTAGGTTATTGTTTTATGGAAGTGAGTTCTCATGGAATCCACCAAAAAAGAACGCAAGGATTGGATTTTGATGGAGGAATTTTCACCAATATAACGCACGATCATTTAGATTATCACGAAACTTTTTCAGAGTATAGAGATGTAAAAAAATCTTTTTTTGACGCTTTACCTAGCTCAGCTTTTGCACTGACAAACATTGATGATAAAAATGGCAACTTTATGTTGCAAAACACCAAGGCAAAAAAGAAAACATACGCTTTAAAAGGGATTGCAGATTACAAAACTAAGATTTTAGAAAAGCAGTTTTCAGGAACCTTGTTGAAGATGAATACAACCGAGGTCTGGGTAAAATTAATAGGTCAATTTAATGCTTCTAACATGACAGCAATTTTTGCAGTAGCAGAATTGTTAGGATTAGAAAAGTTTGAAATACTCACAATGATGAGTCAGTTAGAAAATGTAAGCGGACGTTTTGAAACAATTATTTCTGAGGAGGGTGTCATCGCCATAGTAGATTATGCGCATACTCCAGATGCACTAAAGAATGTGTTAGAAACCATTAATGAGATCAGAAAAGGCAGTGAAAAATTGATAACCGTTGTTGGTTGTGGAGGAGATAGAGACAAAGGAAAAAGACCTAAAATGGCACATATTGCCTCACAATTAAGCAGTCAAGCAATTTTGACTTCAGACAACCCACGAACAGAAAACTCACAAACGATTATCGATGAAATGGAAGTTGGTATCACTTCCGAAAACTATAAAAAAACGCTCTCTATTTTGGATAGAAGACAGGCTATTAAAACAGCTTGTAAGTTTTCTAACAGAGGAGATATATTATTAATTGCAGGCAAAGGGCATGAGAATTATCAAGAAATAAATGGGATTAGATCTCATTTTGATGATTTAGAAGAGGTGAAAAACTGTTTCAATCAATTAAAAAACAAGTAACAATGTTGTACTATTTATTCGAATATTTAGAGAGTCAATTTAGTTTTCCTGGAGCGAGTGTGTTTCAATTTATCACGTTTAGAGCCGCTGCGGCATTTATCTTGTCTTTGTCAATTTCAACAATTTATGGAAAGAGAATCATTCGTTTTTTACAAAGGCAACAGGTAGGAGAATCTATAAGAGATTTGGGCTTAGAAGGGCAAGTTCAGAAGACAGGAACCCCAACTATGGGTGGAGTTATTATCATTTTTGCAACTCTAATCCCTGCTCTATTACTAGCGAAATTAGATAATATCTACATCATACTTCTTGTCATAACAACCCTTTGGATGGGGCTGATTGGTTTTTTAGACGATTATATTAAAGTATTTAAAAAGGATAAAGGAGGATTAAAAGGAAGGTTCAAGGTTTTAGGTCAAGTTGGTTTAGGAATTATTGTCGGTGCGATGCTTTATTTTAATGAAGGTGTCACCATAAAAGAACAGCTTCCAAAAGAACAACAAATTGTAAATGCTAATGGAAGAAAAATTGTTTTTGGAGAAGCTCATAAGTCAACAAAAACGACAGTTCCTTTTTTTAAAGACAACGAATTGGATTATTCAAAAGCCTTGTTTTTTCTAGGAGATGGATATGAAAAATACGGATGGATTGTTTTTATTTTCATTACTGTTTTTATTGTTACAGGGGTTTCAAATGGGGCGAATCTTACTGATGGAGTAGATGGTTTAGCTGCAGGTTCCTCGGCGATTATGGTATTAACACTCGCTGTTTTTGCATGGGTCTCTGGGAACATCATCTTTGCAGATTACCTTGATGTAATGTACATCCCAAATTCAGGAGAAATGACTGTTTTTATTTTGGCATTTGCCGGCGCATTAATAGGGTTTCTTTGGTATAACACATATCCAGCACAGGTATTTATGGGAGACACGGGGAGTTTAACAATTGGTGGAATTATTGCTGTTATTGCGATTGCGATAAGGAAAGAATTGTTGTTGCCAATTTTAGCAGGAATTTTTGTCATTGAAAATCTTTCGGTTATTCTGCAAGTATCATGGTTTAAGTACACTAAGAAGAAGTTTGGAGAAGGTAGAAGGATTTTTAAAATGTCACCCTTACATCATCATTACCAGAAATTGAATTATCATGAAAGTAAAATTGTAGTTCGTTTTTGGATTGTTGGAATATTACTAGCAGTATTTGCAATCGTTACTTTGAAGTTAAGATAAATGAAAAGATTGGTCATTCTTGGTGGAGGAGAAAGCGGTATCGGAACTGCGATTTTAGCAAAACAAAAAGGATTTGAAGTTTTTGTTTCAGATGCCGGGGAAATTTCTAAAAAGTACAAAGAAGTTCTTTTACATCACGAGATCGCTTTTGAGGAGAAATGTCATACAGAAAAGAATGTTTTAAATGCAAGTTTGGTCATGAAAAGTCCTGGGATTCCAGACCACGTTGCACTGGTTCAAAAAATAAAAGAAAAATCAATTCCTATTCTATCAGAAATTGAATTTGCAGCTCCATATACTCCTGCGAATATTATAGGAGTTACGGGTTCAAATGGGAAAACCACCACTGCATTATTAGTACATCATATTTTAAAAAATGCAGGGTTAAGTGTAGGAATAGCAGGAAATATTGGAGATAGTTTTGCACAGCAGGTTGCAGTACAATCTTTTGAGCACTATGTGTTAGAGTTGAGTAGTTTTCAGTTAGATGGAATTGAGAGATTTAATAGTCATATAGCAATTTTAACGAACATTACTCCAGATCATTTAGATCGTTACGAGTATGATTTTGATAACTATGTTGCCTCAAAATTTAGAATAACAAAAAATCAAGATGAAACCGATTATTTAATTTATGATGCCGATGATAAGGCAATTAATACTTGGTTAAAAGATCATAAAACAAAAGCAAAATTGGTCCCATTTTCAATCGAAAAAGAGTTAGAATATGGAGCCTACTTAAAAGATAATACTATTATTATTAACATACATAAAGATATACTTACTATGCCGTTATCAACTTTATCAGTTAAAGGAAAACACAATACTAAAAATGCAATGGCAGCAATAATGGCTGCAAAATTATTAAAGATAAGAAAGCAAACAATAAAAGAGAGTCTGGAGAACTTTGAAGGTGCAGAGCATCGTTTAGAAAATGTTGCAAAAATTAAAGGAGTCACTTATATAAATGATTCTAAAGCAACCAATGTAAATGCAACATTCTATGCACTTGAATGTATGGATGCAAGCGCAATTTGGATTGTAGGAGGGGTAGATAAAGGAAACGACTACAGTGATTTATTACCATTGGTAAGAGAGAAAGTTAAAGCCATTGTTTGTCTGGGAATAGACAATGAAAAAATTAAAAACATGTTTGGTAATGTGGTCGATATCATAGTCGAAACTGCAGGTGCTGAAGAGGCGGTGAAAGTTGCTGACAAACTAGCTGAACGAGGAGAGGTAGTCTTGTTGTCTCCGGCTTGTGCAAGTTTTGATTTATTTGAAAGTTATGAAGATAGAGGTCGTCAATTTAAAACAGCAGTAAGAAATTTATAATAAAAAATTTCATGAAAACTATTTTTCAACACATAAGAGGAGATAAATCTATTTGGGCCATTGTTGCCGTTCTAGCACTATTCTCCTTTATGCCTGTTTACAGCGCAAGCACAAACTTGGTATATGTTGTTGGTTATGGTTCAACAATAGGGCATTTGATAAAGCATATTGTGTTGTTAATTATGGGATTTGCGATCATTTACGGAGTTCACAAAGTTCCTTACAGGTATTTTTCTGGCGGTTCCGTTATCATGCTTCCTGTAGTTATAGTTTTATTAATTTTTACCTTGGCGCAAGGAACTACAATTGGTGGAGCAAATGCAAGTAGATGGATTCGTATAGGAGGAATAGGTTTTCAGACATCAACATTAGCAGGGCTTGTTTTAATGGTCTATGTCGCAAGGTATTTAGCCAAGAATAAAGAAAAAATAATTAATTTTAAAGAAAGTATCGTACAACTTTGGTTCCCAGTTTCACTAGTATTAATATTGATATTACCAGCAAATTTTTCTACTACTGCTATTATTTTTGTCATGATTTTAATGATGACTTTCATTGGTGGATACCCAATCAAATACTTGGGATTTATTTTTGGTGCTGGAATTGTAGTGTTTTCAATCTTTATTTTAACTGTAAAAGCTTTCCCAGATGCAATGCCAAATAGAGTTCAAACATGGCAGAGTAGAATTGAAAACTTCTCACAAGAGAAAGGAAAGGAAGCGTATCAAGTAGAAAAAGCAAAAATTGCAATTGCAACCGGAGGAACTTTTGGTCTTGGACCTGGAAAAAGTGTACAAAAGAATTTTTTACCCCAATCTACATCTGATTTTATTTTTGCAATAATAGTTGAAGAATATGGCTTGGCTGGGGGTATTGTCATTGTGTTTATTTATTTTTTATTATTTTTTAGAATCTTTGTGATTATTAATAAAACGACTACAATTTTTGGTGCATTATTAGTTCTTGGTGTCGGTATTCCAATTATTTTTCAAGCAATTATAAACATGGCGGTAGCGACTCACTTATTTCCAGTTACTGGGCAGACACTTCCATTAATAAGTAGTGGAGGAACCTCCATCTGGATGACCTGTTTTGCATTAGGAATGATTCTCAGTGTAAGTGCCTCGAGCGCAGAAACAGAGGAAGATATTTTAGACGATAACCCTTTAGATATACTCCATGAAACAATCGATTAAAGTCTTAATTTCTGGCGGTGGAACGGGAGGTCATATTTATCCTGCGATCGCAATTGCAAATGAATTAAAATTGCGATATCCCAACGGAAATTTTTTGTTCGTTGGCGCCAAAGATAAAATGGAAATGGATAAGGTTCCGAAAGCTGGTTTTGAAATTAAAGGATTATGGATTTCCGGTATTCAAAGAAAATTAACGATCAATAATTTATTCTTCCCTTTTAAATTTCTTCATAGTTTATGGAGTGCCTCTAGAATTATCAATAAATTTAAGCCAGACATTGCCATTGGTACTGGAGGTTTTGCTAGTGGTCCAACATTAATTATGGCCAGTAGAAAGGGAATTCCAACTTTAATTCAAGAACAGAATTCATATCCAGGAATAACAAACAAACTATTGAGTAAAAAGGCACAAAAAATTTGTGTAGCTTATGATTATTTAGAACGCTTTTTTCCTTCAGAAAAAATTGTAAAAACAGGAAATCCTGTTCGACAAGACCTGTTGACGATTCACTCTAAAGAGGAACAAGCAAAGGTGTTTTTTGATCTGAATAGAAAACAAAAAACAATTTTAATTATTGGTGGGAGTCTAGGAGCAAGAAAAATAAATCAATTGGTTGAAACAAATTTAGATGTTTTTAAAGATCAAAAAGTTCAAGTTATTTGGCAATGTGGTTCGCTGTATCATGATGAATACAAAAAGTTCAATAGCATAGAAAATGTTCAAGTTCATCAATTTATAAACAGGATGGATCTTGCATATGCTGCTTCAGATATTATTATTTCTAGAGCGGGTGCAAGTTCAGTTTCTGAGTTATGTATAGTTGGAAAACCCGTAATTTTTATTCCTTCTCCAAATGTGGCTGAAGATCATCAAACTAAAAATGCAAAGTCAATTACGGATCGACATGGAGCAATTTTATTGAGAGAAAATGAATTGCAAACATTTCCTATTGTTTTTGAAACCTTGTTAAAAGATAAAGGTAAACAAGAACATTTGTCAGAAAACATACATGAATTAGCTCTTCCGGGAGCAACAACAGCAATCGTTAATCAAATAGAATTATTATTAAAAAAGTGAATTTAAACGCCATACATAATGTTTATTTTATAGGTATTGGAGGTATTGGAATGAGTGCAATCGCCCATTACTTTGCTTCTAATGGGAAACAGGTAGCAGGATACGATAAAACTCCCTCCCAGATTACAAAAACACTAGAGGCGAAAGGAGTTGAGATTCATTTTGAAGATGCTTTGGATAACATCCCGATCCCTTTTTTAAAAAAAGAGGAGACTTTAATAGTGTATACTCCAGCAATTCCAGAGAATCACTTAGAATTAAATTATTTTTTTGAGCACAATTTCAGCGTTTTAAAAAGAGCAGAAATATTAGGGAAAATTACAGAAAACACCTTTTGTTTAGCCGTAGCTGGAACCCATGGAAAAACAACCACATCTTCAATTTTAGGTCATATTATGGCGCAGGTAAATGCGACTTCTTTTTTAGGTGGAATTTCTGAAAATTACAATTCAAACCTAATTTTAGGTGATGATAAAATTAGTGTAGTTGAAGCCGATGAGTATGATCGGTCATTCTTACAGCTGAGTCCAGATATTGCTTGTGTAACATCGATGGATGCAGACCATTTAGATATTTATGGAGATTCAGATGCTCTAAATACCTCTTTTGTAGAATTTACAAAAGAAGTATCAGAGACTTTAATTGTAGCCAAAGGATTGCCTTTAAAAGGGTTGACCTACGCCATTAACGAGCCCTCAGATTACGAGGCCTTTAATCTGAAAATTGAGAGTGGAAAATATATTTTTGATGTAAAAACACCATCAGCGGAGATCCAAAATATTGAATTTTCTCTGCCTGGAAGGCACAATGTAATGAATGCACTAGCTGCGCTAGCAATGGCAGACGTTTATGGGGTTTCATTAGAAAATATTAAACATAGTTTGTCCACTTTTAAAGGGGTGAAAAGAAGGTTTTCGTATAAAGTTAAAACAGAAGATTTTGTATTAATTGATGATTATGCACATCATCCAGCAGAAATAAATGCCGTTGAAAGTTCGATAAGAGAAATGTATCCCAACGAAACGATACTGGTTATTTTTCAGCCACATCTATTTTCTAGAACAAGAGATTTTATTGATGATTTTGCCTCGGCGCTTTCGAAGTTTGATGAAGTTTTATTACTGGACATATATCCAGCTAGAGAAATTCCTATTTCTGGAGTTAATTCAGAATGGTTATTTGGTAAAATTACTTGCGAGTCAAAAAAACAAACAAAAAAAAATAATTTAGTAAAAGATATTAAGAATTCATCAGCTAAAGTTGTTGCAATGTTGGGAGCTGGTGATATCGGAGTAACGATTCAAGAGGTAACAAATCAACTTTTAAATACAATAGAAAATGAAACTTAATAGGGTTTTAAAATACATAGGATTTCTATTATTAGTAGGTCTTTTGGGGTTCTTATACTCTTTTTCTCTGAAGAGAAATATGAGTAGAATTGTGAAAAAAGTTGAAGTAGAATTTCTGGCTGGAAACAATAATTTTTTAACACATTCAATGGTTAATAAATTGTTAATACAAAATGACTCGAGTGTGAAAAACCAAGCGAAATCTGTGATAGATTTATACAAGTTAGAAAAAACAGTGTCTAAAAACTCATATGTAGAAAATGCAGCAGTGTTTCTGACTATCGATGGCACATTGAAATCGATTGTTAAACAACGGGTTCCTATCGCAAGAATTACAACTGCAAATGGTTCGTATTATATTGATAAACAAGGAATAAAAATTCCTTTATCTAACAGTTATTCTGCAAGAGTAATGCTTGTTTCAGGAGTTGAAACAGATAAAAATGTTGATGAGATATTGCCGTTGTTATCGTATATTTTAGAGGATGATTTCTTGCAAAAAGAAGTTGTGGGAATTAAGAAATTCGCAGATTCTGAGTATCAATTTTCCGTCAGAAGCGGGAATTATAAAATTGATTTTGGTAAATTAACTGAAATTGATCTTAAATTTAAGAAGTTAAAAGCATTTTATAACAAGACATTTAAAGATCAAACGATTCAAAATTATAAAATGATTAATGTAAAATACCACAACCAAGTTGTGTGTACAAAATAAATCAAAATGGAAAACAATAAAATAGCTGTTGGTTTAGATATTGGTACAACCAAAATAGTTGCTATGATTGGTCGTAAAAATGAATACGATAAGATTGAGGTTGTAGGTATTGGAAAAGCAAAAAGCTTGGGAGTAAAGCGGGGTGTCGTGAGTAATATTACACAGACGATACAATCTATTCAACAGGCTGTGGATGAAGCAGAAAGTGTTTCAGGAGTTAAGATTGAAGAAGTTGTTGTCGGTATTGCAGGGCAACATATTCGTAGTTTACATCACAGTGACTATATCACTAGAAGTAATGCCGATGAAGTAATAGATGAAAACGATATCGATAATTTAGTGAATCAAGTTCACAAACTAGTCATGTTACCTGGAGAAGAAATTATACATGTACTGCCACAAGAGTTTAAAGTCGATTCTCAAGCAGATATTAAAGAGCCAATAGGAATGTATGGCGGACGCTTAGAGGCAAATTTTCACGTAGTAGTTGGGCAAGTATCTTCGATCAGAAATATTGGTCGTTGCGTAAAAAGTGCTGCTTTAGATCTTAGTGAAATTACCCTAGAACCGCTAGCATCTGCATCTGCTGTTTTGAGCCAAGAAGAAAAAGAAGCAGGAGTTGCATTAATTGATATAGGTGGAGGAACTACAGATTTAGCTATTTTTAAAGATGGTATTATTAGACATACAGCTGTAATCCCTTTTGGAGGAAATGTAATCACAGATGACATTAAAGAAGGGTGTTCAATAATCGAAAAACAAGCAGAATTGTTAAAGATTAAATTTGGTTCTGCCTGGCCAGGTGAAAACAAAGAAACTGAAATTGTTTCCATTCCAGGTTTAAGAGGAAGAGAACCTAAAGAGATTACATTGAAGAATTTATCAAAAATCATTCATGCAAGGGTTCAAGAGATTATTGAACATGTGTATTTAGAAATAAAAAATTACGGACACGAAACTGCCAAAGGGAAGTTAATTGCAGGAATTGTTTTAACCGGTGGGGGTTCTCAACTAAAGCATTTACGTCAATTAGTTGAATACATTACCGGTATGGATGCTAGAATTGGTTTTCCCAACGAACATTTAGCTGGTGATTCTGATGAAGCATTATCAAGTCCTTCTTATGCAACTGCTGTTGGATTATTAATGGAAGGATTAGAGAAAGATATCAAGGAAGATGAATTTGATCAGACGAATGAAGGCGCTGCTGATGAAAACCAAGACGGGAGTCTACAAGTAGCAAAATCAGGAGGTGAAGAAAAAACAACATTACAAAAGAAGACGTTTTTTGAAAAGTTTACAGAGGGTCTAAAAGATTTTTTAGACAATGCAGAATAAAAGTTAGCAAGAAGTCAGAACGAAAGAACAATACATAAAGAACAACACAATATTAAACAATACATAGGTTATTATGAGCTCAGAATTTGATAATATTTCATTTGAAATGCCTAAAACACAATCTAACACAATTAAAGTAATTGGTGTAGGTGGCGGAGGAAGCAATGCAGTAAATCACATGTATACCCAAGAAATAAAGGGAGTAGATTTTGTAATCTGTAATACAGATGCACAAGCTTTAGAGAATAGTCCTGTACCTAATAAAATTCAATTAGGTGCCAACTTAACCTCTGGACTAGGTGCTGGTGCAAATCCAGAAGTTGGAGCGCAAGCAGCTAAAGAAAGTATGCAAGAGATTCAGCAGATGTTAAATACGCAAACAAAAATGGTCTTTATCACTGCAGGTATGGGTGGAGGAACCGGTACTGGAGCAGCACCAATTATTGCAAAAATTGCAAAAGATATGGACATCTTAACCGTGGGTATTGTAACAATGCCTTTTGCTTTTGAGGGTAGAAGACGTTCTAAACAAGCTCAGCTTGGAATTGATCAACTGAGACAAAATGTAGATTCTCTAATCGTAATAAATAACAATAAACTTCGAGAAGTTTATGGGAACTTAGGCTTTAAGGCAGGTTTCTCTAAAGCAGACGAGGTTTTATCTACTGCTTCTCGAGGAATTGCAGAAGTAATTACACATCACTATAAGCAAAATATTGACTTACATGATGCTAAAACAGTCCTTTCTAATAGCGGAACAGCAATCATGGGGTCTGCAAAAGAGGAAGGTCAAACGAGAGCTAAAACTGCGATTGTAAAAGCGTTAGATTCTCCTTTGTTAAACGACAATAAAATTACAGGAGCAAAAAACGTATTACTGTTAATTGTATCAGGAACGAATGAGGTTACCCTGGATGAAATCGGAGAAATCAATGATCATATTCAAGATGAGGCCGGATATGATGCAAACATTATAATGGGTATTGGTGAGGATAAAGAATTAGGGGATGCTATTGCTGTAACAATTGTTGCTACCGGGTTTGCAGCAGATCAACAAAGTACAATTACCAATACAGAGGTTA
>ERZ1047472.2943-NODE-2943-length-11567-cov-21.190149_pt1 | contig 11567 bp, 9 predicted proteins | sample MGYA00383095_ERZ1047472 | MGnify/ENA primary metagenome ERZ1047472 (study PRJEB29581, sample SAMEA5548365) | metagenome | biome: marine; feature: coastal; material: water | depth 1 m | study: Short-term variability in the microbial, nano- and picoplankton...
TGGTCGGCGCTCGTCGAACCGGCCTCCTCCGACCGGGCAGCACTGCCCAGCACATCATGGCTGACGCTGAATCCGACCAGCGATAGAAAAGTTGATGCCGAAGACAAGCCGGCGGCCAGCACGCCACAAATGAGCAGCGCCCCGAGTGCGGTCGGCAATAGATTCATCGCCACCCAAATCATGGTGCTTTCAGGGGGAGTGATATCGGGATTGATGAGATTCACCGCGGTAGCGGCGAAGTTCGTCACGAGATATAGCAGTAGCATGGCGATCAGCGCACCGCAGGCTGACCGAATGACCACATGCTCGCTGCGCGCCATGAGGTAGCGACTAGATTGCCAAGGGCTTACCGCAACGACAATGCCCCAGGCCACGCCCAAAATAGTCGCCCACAACAATCCGTCCAATGGAGTTTGCCACGGCGTCTCTGGGCCCACTCGTCCATGCCAAGCAATGATGCCCGGTTTCGCTTGATACGTTGCCAGTGCCTCGATCGCCGAAAACCACCCGCCCGCTGATTGAATGATAAAAAAAGCGGCCAACACAATCATTCCGGAAAACAGCACAAACATCACCGTGTCAGTCAAAATGACGCCGCGGGAACCGGAGTAAAGCGTGAATAGGGTATAACTGAGCCACACCGCTACGATGGCCACGGATTCATCGATGCCGGTCACCTCAGACATCACCAGCGCCATACCCCAAGTCACCGCAAGCAAATAAGCCGACAGCCCAACGACAATCGAAACACCAGCAAACCGTTGAATACGGCGACTGTTAAAGCGCGCTCTGAAAAAATCCGGCACCGTCAGCGCACGACTCCGGCGTAAGTAACGCCCAAAGAAGACGGCGCCGAGCACATAGCCCAAACAATTGAAGCACGTCATCATGATGATCAGCGGCGCATGCCCCTGATAAGACATGCCCGCCTCACCCATAAAAGCGTTGGTGCTCATGAAACTGGCGACCAATGTGCCAAGAATAAGTAGCGTTGGTGCATTACGGCCCGCGACAAAAAAATCTTCAAGATCTTTCACACGACGTCCGGCATACCAGCCTATCGCCAGATAACCGGCGAGACTCACCACAATGGCAATCTGAAAACTATTCATCGAACCAGCGACTCACCGCATCTATCCTCTCACCACTCCACTGTTAACGACCGACCGTAATCGCCTCAGAAATAACGGTCATCAGCGAAGCGGCATCAGATACCCTAGGATTGGTGCCTGCGGCCGCATCTTTTAACGCTTTTATGGTGAGCGCCTCAGCTGCCGACTCAGGAACACCTAAGTCCGACAGTGCGCGCGGGATTTGGAACTGATCAAGCAACCCACAGAGGTAGCGATAAAACTCATCAAAATCCGTTCCCGGTTGGCCCAGCGCTCTCATCATCGCCGGCACCTTCTCGGCAATGGCGGGTTCATTGAATCGCAATACCGCGGGCAATACGACGGCATTGGTGAGGCCATGATGGGTATCGTACTCTGCGCCAACCATATGGCTGATCGCATGCACCAATCCCAACCCCTTCAAAAAGGCAATGCCCGCCAAACAAGCACCGACCTGCATACCCCCCCGCGCTGCAATATTGTGGGGCTCTTCGACCACTGCCGGCAGTGAGCGGCCAATTAGCGTCAACGCTTCTAGCGCTATGCCATCACACATGGGGTGAAAATCAGGCACGCAATAAGCCTCCACCGCATGCACCAGCGCGTCTAACCCAGTCCAAGCCGTCAGCTGAGGGGGAAGCCCCGTCGTGAGCTCAGGATCCAGCAAGGTCAACGATGGTTTCAGCTCCGGATGCCAAACACACAACTTCATTCCGGCTTCGCTGTGCGTGATCATCGCGGTACTTTCCGTTTCAGCTCCGGTACCCGCCGTCGTTGGAATGCAGATTAACTTTGGGAAAACGTGCCCAATTGGCAGTGTGGGGATTGCTTCATCGTAGTTAAAACGCCACACATCGAGATCATTGTTCGCCACCAGCGTGGTCGCTTTTCCGGCGTCCATGCCACTGCCACCCCCCATTGCGATTACCCCATCATGATGCCCATCGCGGAAGCATCGACGGACTCGCTCAATCTCGGCGTCCTTCGGGTTAGGGGAGACGTCAGAGAAACTATCAACCGTGAGCCCAGCCGCCTCGAGCGACCTCTTGGCAGTCGCAATAAACGGCAAGTCGGCGGAGCCACGATCGGTCACGATCAAAGGGTTGCTCATGGCCAAGGCTTGGCAATGGGTTGCCAGTTCTTTTAATCGTCCCGGCCCATAGGCAATCGGCACCGGAAAGGACCAGTCATACGGCTGTAACAGTGCGCTGGGGTCGTTCGTTTCCATAGTGCTATCTCATGATGAAAGGGGTCGATTAGGTGACACGTTAACCCTCTAAAAAAGACTACTTATTGGACCAAAGAAAAAGCGTGCTTTGCTTATTACTTTTTATTATATTGCGTGAAATATGGCTTTGCTAGTGCGTTCAATCGCGTTACTGCGCACTCAATACCCCTGGTGGACACGCTTCTTAGCCCCATCATGAGTGGCACAGGGCCGAATTAAGGCAGACCCGCAAACAGGGACCAGAGTACATGAATTCGCCACAGCTTTCTCTTTCGCGCCGTCTGCGCAAATCACCCTTCGAAACACGCTCTCACGTGGGCGCGACAAGCGCGTCGGTCTACAACCACGTGGTCTTACCGACGGTTTACGAATCACTAGAGGCCGACTACTGGCATCTCAGAGAACACGTTCAAATCTGGGACGTTGCCTGCCAGGTTCAGGTCGAGGTTCGCGGACCCGATGCGCTCAAATTTGTCGAATTTCTGACACCGAGGGACGTCTCGAAATGCGTACCCGGACAATGCATTTATGCACCACTGCTTGATGAGCATGCCGGCGTGGTGAATGACCCCATCATTCTCTGCTTATCGACAGACCGTTACTGGCTGTCCATTTCTGACTCAGACGTCTTATTGTGGGCAAAAGGACTGGCAGTGGGCGGTGGCTTCGACGTCGAAGTGCATGACCCGGACGTATTCCCCTTATCGTTACAAGGCCCTAAATCGGAAACGCTATTGAGTCGACTGATTGCAGAGCCGGTTGAGGACATTCGCTTTTTCCGTTTCATTCACACTCGCATTGATGACATTGATCTCGTCGTTGCACGCACTGGCTGGAGTGGCCAGGGTGGCTTTGAACTCTACTTAAGTGATCCAGCAGAGGGAGAGCGACTGTGGGATATCGTGGTGGAAGCCGGGGCGGATCTCAACCTGCGCTCAGGCTGCCCGAACTTAATCGACCGCATTGAGACCGGCTTACTCTCGCACGGCAATGACGTCACGCTGGCCAACAATCCGATCGAGTCGGGACTGAACCGCTTCTTCAAAATGGGTAAAACCGCGGACTATTTAGGCAAGCAGGCACTGGAAAAGATAGTGGCCGAGGGCACAGCACAACAATTCGTGCGGCTGGTATTCTCCGGAGATCCTATCGCGAATCCACGTGAGACCTACCCGCTATCCGTCTCGGGGACCGCCGAGCTAGGCCAGGTGACCAGCGTCATCCATTCTCCAAGACTGGGGCACAACGTTGGTCTCGGATATGTTCCTGCGTCGGCCACCGCGGTTGGCACCTCGGTGACGCTGTCACTGCCCAGTGGCACCGTATCGGGCAACATCGCGGATAAGGATTGGCACACTGAGCCCACTCAGTAAACTAGCCCCGAACTCCTCGAAAGCGTAACGAGATTCAGCCTACTCGGCAGAAAGGCCGTGAATCATTTTAGTCTCTAGGAAATCGTCGAGCCCCATTTCGCCACCTTCCCTACCGTTCCCCGATGCTTTATAGCCGCCAAAGGGCGAGCCGTATTCGTAAGCCCCCCCGTTAATGTGAACCGCACCAGCACGCAGCTTACGAGAGACGCGGGCGGCGCGTTCACTATCGCCTGTCTGCAGGTAAGCAGCCAATCCGTAAGGGGTATCGTTGGCAATCGCAATGGCGTCGGCCTCATCTTCAAAGGGAATAATCGCCAAGACAGGACCAAAGATCTCCTCGCGGGCAATCCGCATATCATTGGTGACATCGGCAAAAATTGTCGGTCGAACAAACCATCCCTTCGTCAATCCATCTGGGCGACCCAATCCGCCAGCGACCAGCCTGGCTTTTTCGTCAATACCCACCTGAATCATGGCTTGTACGCGGTCGAACTGAATTTGGTCAAACAGCGGACCCAAGTGATCACCCTCGAGTTCGGGATCATCGACTCGAGTCTGTTCGGCAGCGCGCTGCGCAATCTCAACCACCTCGTCGTAACAGCTGCGCTCGACCAAAAGCCTCGTTGGCGCATCACACGATTGACCCGTATTAAACATACACTCAGCAACAGACTGGGTAACCCGTGTTTCAAGATCACAATCAGCGAAGATCAGATTGGGTGACTTACCCCCCAACTCAAGGGTAACCCGCTTCACGGACGGGGCGGCATCCTGTGTCACCGCGGTGCCTGCTCGAGTCGACCCCGTAAAAGACATCATTTGAATATCTGCGTGCCGAGACAGCGCTGAACCAACCACAGGACCCGTGCCATTAACCATATTGAAAACACCGGCAGGAACCCCCGCTTCATGGAGTATCTCAGCATAAATCATGGCCGAAATGGGGGTGTGCTCGCTGGGCTTCAAGACGCATGTGCAACCCGTTGCTATTACCGGCAACACTTTGAGTACGACCTGATTAATCGGCCAGTTCCAAGGTGTAATCAAACCGCAGACGCCAATCGGCTCACGCAGTAACACCTCACCATTATCGAATGACTCACTCTCTTCGAGCCGCTCTAGGGCCGCAATAAATCCATCTAAGTGCCCGATCGCCGCGTCGGCTTGCGCTTCACGCGCCATGGTTATCGGCGCGCCCATTTCCATTCGCATCGCCTGTGCGAGCTCCTCAAATCGAGCTTCGCTAACTGCTCGGATGCGCTGCAACAGGGCGAGACGCTCACCCTTAGTCCAGCCGGAAAAACAATCGAAGGCGGCGACGGCAGCTGCAACGGCTCGGTCAACATCAGCCTCGTTACCCAGCGCAACCTCGCCCAGCTTCTCAACGTTAACAGGATTGAGCACGGGCATCGTATCTGAGGAGCATGGCGCCACCCACTCACCGTTTACATAAAATTTCGATAAATTATCCATAGTGCCTCTTACCTAATATTGAAATCGACTTGCTTGTAACATCGGAACACCACTGCCACTCGGCCAGTCCTGCAATCGCCGCCCACCTTATCAGACTGTGGGGTCTTTATCGGCTCACGCGCGCAGCCATTTAGGCAACACCTCTTGCATAACCGTCACGCCCTCTCCGATTGATACGATACCCGGCACTTCTACTGCACCGACTAATCCACGACAAAATTTCGAGGCCTCAATAAAATCCGACTGGCCCAACGGCTCCTCGTTGACTCTGTGGTAATGATCAGCGATGTGCTGAGACATTCTGCTGCAGGGCGGATTGTATTCTTCGACGATCAGCACCACGCCACCCTCGAAGGTCAATACCGTTCCCCGTGGTAACCGAGAAAACTCAGAAACACCTGAGATGCTCAGGTTCACCGCGACATCGCCTGCCCTCAGCGCGGCCGGAAGGCCGAGCTGTTTGGAGACTGCCGCCAGATCCTCATGGGCAACGGCCGACCATTGACGTTCGTTCCGACGCTCGGTGCCGCCAGGTTGTTTATCGGTGAGATCCCATGCCGCTCGAGTAAACCCGCGATGGCGATCCCCCACGATACCGTCGAAGGCAAATTCCAGTGTGTCGCACTCGGTTTTTTTTAATGAACCCGGCGCACCCACATAACCACTGACCAGCGTTCCATGCACTGCCTTCATAAACTAAAACCTCACTCGTCTCTGGGAAGCGCCATAGCCTGCCATGCCTCTCGCCAAGACACCATGCCTCTTCCCACCGCAATACACGGTGTCGATCGCAACCAGCCCGAGCGCCTCATCATCCCGGCATTGATGGACTCGTTATCCCGTCGGATTTGATGCGGCCCCGGCGATCAAGCGTCTTGAGGCCGGGCACAGCAGTGCGACAAGCCGTATAATCAAGTCGATGGAACACACAATTGGACCGATTAACGAATTACTCAGTGCGGTGATGGCCATACTGGGTGAGCACGTTCCGCGCGATCTGACGTGGCCCATGCTAATGGTGATGCTCGCTATTGCGACCGCGATTTGGTTAATCCGTGATGGCTGGGGCGCAAAAGGCGTCAACGGGCGTGTCAGTCAACAGAGCCTCATCCCCTTTTTGCTACCCAAAGAGATTTATACCCATACCTCCGCCAAGGTAGATGTTGGCTTGTACGTCGTTGAGCGTTTCTTCCATCCACTGTGGGCTACCACTTTTTTAGTAACGGTTGCCCCCGCCACCGAATCGAGTGTCATCTCAACGTTAAACGCACTGTGGGGATCAGGGCCGGCACTTACCAGCCACTGGGGCTGGATGCTGTTGTACAGTTTGCTGACGCTGCTTGTTTATGATTTTCTCTTTTATGTAATTCACTACTGCGAGCACAAAGTACCTGTGCTGTGGGCAATCCATAAAATCCATCACTCTGCCGAAGTTCTAACCCCGCTCACGCGATACCGCGAACACATCATAGAAGGGCCAATCTATGCCATCGGCGCGGCGCTCGCTTACGGTTTCGCTGGCGGACTGTTTGGCTGGCTATTTGCGGGCAGTATTGTGCCGGCAACGCTGTTTAATATTGGCTTTTTTGCTGTCCTGTTCGGATTTAACGGCGCCTTCCGTCACTACCATGTGGCTTTCCACTATCCGCGGGGGTTATCTCGGTGGTTACAGAGCCCTGTCATGCACCACATTCATCATAGTTATCTTAAGGAACACCTCGACACCAATCTCGCGGCGGTGACCAGCCTCTGGGATCGTCTGTTTGGCACGCTCTACATTCCAGAAAAGGATGAGTACACCCCCTGGGGGCTCGGGCCAGCGACACAGTCTCAGTATCGGTCTTTAACCCAGAACATCACAGGACCTTTTCGTGATTGGGCGCTGATGTTGAAGGCGAGAAGTAAAGGCAACCAAGCAATGCGCCATGAATAAATTCTTCGCAGCGCTCATGACACTAATGATCGCAGGCACGGTTGCCGTAGTATTTGTGCTCGGCGTGTTATCCGTTCAGGATGGCCCGCGTGAAATACCGCCTGAACAGCACACCACGACAGAGCCATGACACCACTATGACGCAAGCCCCCAAGAAGACCGCCATTGATGATGTTCGCTCAGTACCCAGGGGGGAGGCTCGACACGAGGCCGTCGCGCAAGTGCGACCGAAGGATGCCGCGACGCTCATCGTTGTGCGAGGCGGGACTGAGCCCAGGATTTTGATGGGAAAACGAGCATCTACCCATCGGTTTATGCCGAATAAATTCGTCTTTCCCGGGGGGAAGCTAGACAGAGTGGACCAGCAGCTCAACGTACCCGGCGAACTGAGCGACCCTGTAATGGCACGTTTACGTAAATCAACGCGAGCAGCGGTCGGCGATCGTAAGCTTCGTGGCTTAGCGCTGGCCGCCATAAGAGAAACCTATGAAGAAACGGGTCTTGTCATCGGCCGCAAATCTGCGGCTGCCCCGCGCAGCCGCAACACCATTTGGCAGGAATACTTTGCGCACGATGTCGAACCGCCACTCGAACATATGGACTTTATCGCTCGAGCCATCACACCGCCCAACCAACACCGTCGCTTCGATACCCGATTTTTCATGGTGCATGATCGTTTCATACAAAATGACCCTGAGCGAGTCGTCGATGCCAGCGGAGAGCTCAATGAAATACACTGGATGACCCTTCCCGAGGCGCGTCAACTTGATTTGCCCTCGATAACACGTTGGATTATCGATAGAGTAGAAGTGCGAATTCGCCTCGACATGCCAACACAGCTGAGACAAAGCGCTCCGTTCATTCGATTTATCAATGGCGCACGAGTAACAGCCGACTTATAACCGACATCAGCCAAACGACATCAGCTTGCCTGCCTGCTGATGGTGACATTCACTATCCGAAAGATGGATCCCGACTATGCCAGCGTCATCCAGTGATACCAACGAAGGGCACCTGACCGGCTACGGATCATCGTCCTACCGGCACTACGTGCTCGTGCTCCTCATGCTGGTTTACACCCTCAACTTTGTGGATCGCACCCTCATCGCGGTTGTCGCACAGCCCATCATTGAGTCTTTTCAACTCACCGACGCGCAGTGGGGGCTTCTTTACGGGCCTCCATTTGCCATTTTCTATGCCGTGATGGGGCTCCCGATTGCACTCTGGGCCGACCGCGCCAATCGCGTCAATGTCATCGCCATTTGCATCGTACTGTGGTCAATCATGACCGCGCTGTGCGGTATTGCCGTCGGCTTCGTGACGCTACTCTTATTCAGAATCGGTGTGGCGATTGGCGAAGCGGGTTGCACCCCGCCCGCCAACTCGTTGATTGGCGATTATTTCATTGCCCGCAAGCGAGCTACCGCCTTGGGCATTTATTCGATGGGGGTCACCCTAGGTAGTGTGCTAGCCAATTTATTTGGTGGACCAATTGCTCAAATGCAAGGGACCGACGTAGGCAACTGGCTCACCGGTCTCGGCTTGGGCTGGCTCTTCGGCGGCCTCGACTGGAGCAACATTGAGGGCTGGCGCGTGGCGTTCGTGGTGGTCGGGCTACCCGGCGTATTGGTGGCCGTGTTGGTCAAAATAAGCATTACTGAGCCACCACGGGGTTACTCCGACCCTCCCACGGCGCGAATCGACAGCGCGCCCAGTTGGCGTGACACCTTCGCCGAGTTACGCAGTAAACCCTCTTTTTGGTGGATGGCGATTGCCGCATCATTAGTTGCTTTCGTGGGCTACGGACTCATCAGCTTTCAAGCGCCTTTTTTACAGCGTGAACACGGATTGAGTGTTCGCGATGCCGCCCTCCAATTTGGCGCACCACTCTCACTACTCGCCGCTGCGGGCACGTTCCTAGGGGGGTATATCACAGAGCGTCTCACACCTCGTCTGCCCACTGCCGTTGCTTGGGTTCCCGCGATTGCCATCGCCCTAGCAGTGCCCGCCTACGTCGCCGCTTTTTTCGCCACCGATTTGTTTTGGGTCTTTGCTTTATGGGGCATCGGCGCGGTACTGCACTACAGCTACTTGGGCGCGCAATACAACATTGGCCAGGGAGTGGTCAGCAATCAATCTAGAGCGACTGCGATTGCCGTATTGCTCATTCTCGTGTCGCTGATCGGAAACGGTATTGGACCCTATTTTGTGGGGTTTATGAGCGACTTTTTCATGCAGCAACAGTTGCTGATGCTTGAAACCAGCACCCTGCTGTCTCCCGAGCTCTGCAAAGCCACTGACCTCCTGCCACTGATTGGGGATCAAGCGCTCTGCCGCGAGGCAAATTCTACTGGGCTGAAATATGCGATGGCCGCCACCGCCAGCATTTTTATCTTAGCTTCGATCTTTTTTGCTTTGTGCGCGCGCACCCTGAAGCAGGATTTTGTCGCCGAGCTCGGCTAGTCATCCGACCGCTGACGCTGCAAAACGGCAGCCGAGCTACTGAGCACCCCGGGGACGTTGAGTTGCCGCTTTAGCCTTTGGGCCTTTTTTGTGATCGGGCTTTCCTTGCCTCGACTGATTGCGTGACGCTGGCTTGGCATGGGTCTTTGACTTGGTCTTATTTCTCGGCCGGCGCTTCCCCGGTGACGCTACGTCTTTGGTTGGCAAGCGGTGCTCGGGCTCGAAACCCTCAATCTCATGCCGCGGTAACGACTGTTTAATGAGTCGCTCTATCTTTTGAAGCTGGGCAACTTCCTCGGCACTCACCAGAGAGACCGCCACGCCCTCTTCTCCTGCGCGACCGGTTCTCCCGATACGGTGAACATAGTCTTCCGGCACATGCGGCAATTCAAAGTTCACGACCATGGGCAACTGCTGAATATCGATGCCACGTGCTGCAATATCGGTCGCCACTAACACCTGCAACTGACCACTCTTAAATTGTTGCAAGGCACGTGTTCGCGCACTCTGCTTTTTATCGCCGTGAATCGAATCGCTCTTCACGCCTGCCTTACCCAGCTGCCGTGCCAGCTTATCTGAGCCGTACTTTGTTCTGGCAAAGACCAGAACCTGGCCACTTGTCTCATGGCGCAACAGATGTCTGAGCATCTCGCCTTTGCGATGCTTATCAACGGGGTAAATTTTTTGGGTGATGCGACTCACCGCGGTATTAGCCGGTGTCACCGACACTCTTTTTGGCTGATGTAAAAACTCGCCGGCCAAAGCCTCAATAGGCCGCGAAAAAGTCGCCGAAAACATCAGGGTCTGTCGCACCTTCGGCAGCGCGGACTGAATCTGCCTAACAGCAGGAATAAACCCCATATCGAGCATTCTATCGGCCTCGTCTAAGACCCACAGCTTGACGTGATCTAAGCGCAATGCGTTTTGCCCAAGCAGATCAATTAATCGGCCCGGTGTCGCCACCAAAATGTCAGTGCCTCGACTAAGATTACGAATCTGCGGACGAATATTGACGCCGCCACAGACCATCTGGCTATTGAGCTTCAAACCGCCGCTGTAGGTTCGAATACTATCGGCGACCTGCGCGGCCAACTCTCGGGTAGGCGTGATCACTAGACAATGCACGTCTTTAGGCCCTGGCCGACGGCTATTATTTAACAACTGCAGAACCGGTAGAGTAAAAGCCGCGGTTTTTCCGGTCCCAGTTTGCGCAGAGGCCATCACGTCGTCTCCAGAGAGCACCAAGGGAATGGCACTTGCTTGGATAGCCGTCGGCTCTTCATAGCCCTGCTTTTCGATATTACGAATAAGCCGAGCGTTGAGGCCCAGGTCGTTGAATGCGCTCATGGAAATCTCTTTACTGTGAGGAAGCAGGCTAACGATCGCCGGGGCGCAATACCTACGCACCACACCGGCCAATCGCCAGCGCAGTATGGAGTGATTCACTCCCAATACAAGCGTTATTTAGCGGGAGTATGTCGGCCGGTTAAACCGCGCGAGGCCGCGTCATGCACCCTCACTCAGGACCCATGTGTCGTCTCACCCAACTTATGCGTCCGCCCACCAAGACGGTGTTAACGGCCCGCGCTGAGTATCTCCGCTTCTTCAGCACAATCTTGTGGATTGGGCACCGCAAGCGTTTGGGCGCCCAGCTCCGATCTTGCCGCCGTCATCGTGGCCTGAAAGAGCGCGTTGTTCTGAAGCTGGGCAAAAGCCGCAGCACCCGCGGCCATACCTGCCTCAGTGTCGCTCATCCAGTGGACGTTGCAGACCATGCGGCTGTGGGCGTAATCGCGACCTCTGCTGAGGATGTCCTCGGCGCGATCTGGGGCTAATTGAGACAAGATGAGCGCCCAACCCCAACCAATCGCACTGTGCCCACTGGGGTAAGAACCATCGGTCTCCAATAGCGCTCGATCGTCAGGCGTGCAGATCGCCTGCTGGTTCGTCATAAAAGGCCTCGACCGCTGATACGCTTTTTTGGC
>ERZ1047472.2944-NODE-2944-length-11562-cov-10.983054_pt1 | contig 11562 bp, 8 predicted proteins | sample MGYA00383095_ERZ1047472 | MGnify/ENA primary metagenome ERZ1047472 (study PRJEB29581, sample SAMEA5548365) | metagenome | biome: marine; feature: coastal; material: water | depth 1 m | study: Short-term variability in the microbial, nano- and picoplankton...
TATTCTAAAATTACTTGGGAAAAAGTGGTTTTAGATGAGCGTGTTAACTTTCCGTTGTATTACCCAATAGACACAAATAATATCGGTCCAGACCGTCGTTCTTTATACCACGTGTTATGGAATGCTGTTAAATCTGGAGACATTCCTAAAGTATATGGAGATTCTTATTTTTCTCAAGAACGCACATTTGAAGAGTTAAAGCAATCCATGCAAAAAATAGATACTTTAGATGTTGGTTACGACCAATTCAATGCAGATGGCTATGTAGATCCAGAGTATATTATTCAAAGAGATATAGAAGCTTATGATATTAAATCGTTTTTATTAAAAGGGCTTTGGTATTTTGACAAACGTCAAGGCGAAATGAAATACCGCCTTTTAGCTATTGGACCAGCTGCACCAGATGTAAACTTTATTGATTCTGATGACGAAGCAAATAATGAGCCTATTCCATTATTTTGGGTTTTTTATCCAGAGGCAAGAGCTATTTTACATGAGACAAAAGCATACAATAATAAAAATAGTGCTATGCCAATATCATTTGATCATATTTTAAATTCCAGACGATTTAATGGTCATATGTATAAAATGGAAAATGTATATGGTGATAGAGAAGTTAAAGATTACATTAAGGATAATGCCTTAATGCAACTAATGGAGTCTCAACGTATCAAAGATAAGATTCGTAGTTTCGAACAAGACATGTGGAATTACTAATTCTGTATTCTAAATAAAAAAACGTCCACTGAAAGTGGGCGTTTTTTTATGATACATTGTAACTAAATGTATGCCAGGTTAGGAGAAGTCGAAACCTATTTTAGTACTTTTGCTTTAATGAATAATGTAGATTACATAATTGTGGGCTGTGGTTTGGCTGGTATTTCTTTTTGTGAAGTTTTAAAGGCCAATTCCAAAACTTTTGTAGTTTATGACAATGCTTCTCAACAGTCTTCACTAGTTGCGGCTGGGTTGTATAATCCAGTTATTTTAAAGCGTTTTACCGAGGTTTGGAAAGCGCAAGCACAATTAGATATAGCTTTACCAAATTATGCAAAAATTGAAACTGAATTGGGTATTGAGGTAGATTACCAACATCCTATATACAGGCGTTTTAGTTCTATTGAAGAACAAAATCTTTGGTTTACAGCTTCAGATAAACCATCACTTGAACCCTTTTTATCCACTGATATAAAAAAAAATAAAAATGAGCATATCGATGCACCTTTTGGTTTGGGAGAGGTCCTTCATGGTGGACGTATTGATACAGCACATCTAATTTCAGTGTATAAAAAAGATTTAATATCTAAAAACCTTCTAAAAGAAGAGCAATTTGATTACGATCAATTAGATTTTTCTCAACCAGAACTATCCTATAAACATACAATAGCAAAGCATATTGTATTTGCTGAAGGCTATGGTGTAAAGAAAAACCCATATTTCAATCATATTCCAATAAATGGAACTAAAGGTGAGGTATTGACTATTAAAGCGCCTAATCTAAAATTAAATACTGCAGTAAAATCTTCAATTTTTATAATTTCAATTGGTAATGATTTGTACAAAGTAGGTTCTACATACAAATGGAAGGATAAAACAAACGTACCTACCAAAGCTGCAAAAGAAGAATTACTTTTAAAACTTAAAAAATTCATTACCTGCGATTTTGAAGTCGTTGGCCACCAAGCAGGAATTAGGCCTACCGTTGGAGACAGAAGACCAATTATTGGTAAACATCAAAATATTGACAATCTATATGTGTTAAACGGATTAGGGTCACGTGGCGTTATGATAGGACCTTATGTGGCAGAAAAGCTTTTCAATTTAATAGAAAAAGATATTCAGTTAGATAACGAAATTGATATCAACCGCTTCAAAAAGTAAAGCGTAAATCAACCTATTTAGAAACCTTTTTGGCGATTTCTTTATCGTAATTCATAAATAGGTTTATCCAAATGTTTCTAGAAAGACGCATTATTATTGGCATAAATGCAATCAAAGTTGCTACGATAGCAATAAATGCTGTAACCAAAGACGAATTAAGGATGACAAAACTCGCAATAAAAGCAGAAATAGCAAATGCAATACCGACACCATAACTTACATACATAGAACCATAAAAGAAAGAGGGTTCCATACGGTATTTTGTATTGCAATGGCTGCAGTGGTCATGAATCTTTAACACATCTGTGATATGATAGGGATTCTTGTCAACATACATAGATTCTTGATGGCATTTTGGGCAAGCACCAAACAAAATGCTATAAATCTTATTTCCTTTACCAATCATAACTGAAAACCTTTACTTTTGCGTTTTTTAATAGGGTTCAAAGATAGTTTTTTGCTAGAAGTGAATTGTAACAATTGTAGCGTTTGTCGTTATTCCATTATATTTAAAAGCTATGCTTAATATTCATAATCTTTCTATATCATTCCAGGGCGAATATCTTTTCGAGGAAATCACTTTTAAACTTGGAAATGGCGACCGTATTGGTCTTATTGGCAAAAACGGTGCAGGAAAATCTACTATGCTTCGTATTTTATCTAAGGAGCAGGAAGCCGATTCGGGTCAGATTGCAGCAGATAAAGATTTAAAAATAGGTTTCTTGAAACAAGATATTGATTTTGATTTTGGAAAGACTGTTTTACAAGAGTCTTATGAGGCATTTAAAGAAATAAAAACTTGTGAAAAACAGCTTGAAGACATAAACACGCAATTAGCAGAGCGCACGGATTACGAAAGCGAATCGTATAATCAGTTAATGATTGACTTAAATGAGATACAACACCAATACGAAATACTTGGGGGCTATAACTATCAGGGAGAAACAGAAAAAATTCTTCAAGGGTTAGGGTTTAAGCGTGAAGATTTTAATAAACTAACCGATACTTTTTCTGGAGGTTGGCGTATGCGTATTGAGTTGGCAAAACTTCTACTTCAAAATAATGACTTGTTGTTACTCGATGAGCCAACAAACCACTTGGATATCGAATCTATTATTTGGTTAGAAAACTTTTTAAAAAATTATCCAGGAGCAGTCGTCATAGTATCTCACGATAAAATGTTTTTAGATAATGTAACCAATCGTACTATTGAGATTTCACTAGGTCGCATTTACGATTATAACAAACCTTACACCAAGTTCTTAGCGCTACGAAAAGAGATAAAAACACAACAGTTAGCCACACAAAAAAATCAAGAAAAGCAAATTCAACAAACCGAAAAACTGATTGAAAAGTTCAGAGCAAAAGCCTCAAAAGCAACTATGGCACAATCGCTTATAAAAAAGTTAGAGCGTATGGATAGGATAGAAGTAGACGAGGAAGATAATGCTGTGATGACATTAGTTTTCCCTGTATCTATAACGCCAGGAAAAGTCGTAGTTGATGTTGAAAATGTATCAAAGCATTATGGAGACTTACAAGTGCTTCATAATGTGAGCATGTCAATTCCTCGTGATACAAAGACTGCTTTTGTTGGGCAAAATGGTCAAGGAAAATCAACTTTAGCAAAAATTATTGTTGGAGAATTAGAGCATCAAGGCAATTTGACTATTGGACACAATGTTCAAATTGGATATTTTGCTCAAAATCAAGCTGAATATTTAGATGGTAGTAAAACAGTCTTAGAAACAATGATTGAAGCAGCAAACGAAATTAACAGGAGTAAAGTTAGAGATATTTTAGGTTCTTTTTTATTTAGAGGTGAAGAAGCAGATAAATATGTACGTGTGTTGTCTGGAGGTGAACGCAACCGTTTAGCACTTGCAAAATTGTTATTGCAACCACTGAACGTGCTTATCATGGATGAGCCTACAAACCACTTAGATATAAAATCAAAAAATGTTTTAAAAGAAGCATTAAATAAGTTTGAAGGGACTTTAGTCTTAGTATCTCACGATAGAGACTTTTTACAAGGGTTAACAGAAACTATTTATGAGTTTAAAGATCAAAAGATAAAACAATATTTAGGTGATATTGACTTCTACTTGGAGCAACGAAATCTCGAAAACCTTCGCGAAGCCGAAAAACGAACGGTTGTCGCTAAATCCGAAAAATCAACAGACAATAAGCAAAGTTACCAAGACCAAAAGAAGTTAAAATCTCTAAACAATAAGTTAAGTAACATTGAATCTAAAATCAATCAACTAGAAAAGGCTATTAAGGAAGACGATATGGCTTTAGCAACCAACTACTTTGAAACTGCAGCAAAGCAAGAGTTTTTTGATAATTACCAGAGTAAAAAACAAAAACTGGAACAACTTATGGAGGATTGGGAGAATATTCAAGAGTCTATAGATGCCCTAAATTTTAACAATTAAGATTATTTTAACTGCATGGCTCTGTGTTATGGGTAAATTTGTAGCCTAAACTAACCAATGTAATGCGTAATATCATACTTTCTGTATTGGGAGTTCTCTTAATAGTTGGAGCAATTTTCATAGGAAAACAAATAAGTAATAGCAAGAAGAAGGAACGCCCAGTTGTCCAAAAAGTCATTAAAACTATATTTACGGATACTGTAAAAAATAGAAACATTCAAATCGTTATACCTGCTAATGGCAATCTAGTAGCCAAAAGAAGAGTAGAATTGTACTCTGAAGTCCAAGGTGTTTTTAAAACTAGCGGTAAATTATTCAGACCAGGTCAAGAATACCGTCAAGGACAAACACTAATACGTATTGATGCTTCAGAATACTATGCAAGTGTCCAATCTGCCAAAAGTAATTTGTACAATACCATCGCTGCGATAATGCCTGATTTAAGATTAGATTTTCCAGAAGTTTTTTCGAAATGGCAAGATTACCTCAATGGTTTTAATATGGATAAAACCACACCTAAACTACCAGAAATGACATCAGATAAAGAAAACTACTTTATTACAGGTCGTGGAATTGTGTCAAGTTATTATAACGTAAAAAACTTGGAACAGCGTTTGGCAAAGTTTAATATCAGAGCCCCTTTTACAGGTATACTTACAGACGCATTAGTAACTGAGGGGTCACTAATAAGAAATGGTCAAAAATTAGGTGAATATATTGATCCAACTACTTATGAAATGGAGGTTGCTTTAAGCAAAAGTTACGCTAACCTTTTAAAGGTTGGTGAAACAGTTAAGCTAAACAACTTAGATCATACAGAAAATTTTATAGGAAAAGTATCAAGAGTTAATGGAAGTATAGATGCAACAACACAGACTATCAATGCTTACATCGAAGTTAAAAATGAGTCACTTAAAGAAGGTATGTATCTGGAAGCGAATCTTAATGCAAAATCTGAAAGTGATGCTATAGAAATTAATAGAAGTTTAGTACTGGATAACAACCAAATATTTATTGTTAGAGATACTATTTTGGATATTATTGATGTGAAATCTGTGTATTTTTCGGATACTAAAGCAGTTCTAAAAGGTATACCAGATGGAACGATTATGTTATCTAAATCTGTACCTGGTGCATATGCTGGTATGGCTGTAAAACCATATAACTCTAATGCCTCAGAATAGATATGAGAAAGCTAATAGGATACTTTATTAGGCACAGTGTTGCGGTTAACGTAGTTGTTTTTGCATTTATTATTTTTGGTATTGTTGGGTTTTTAAAACTAAAATCTTCATTCTTTCCTCTTGTAGATTCAAAGAATATTAGTATCAATGTAACTTATCCAGGAGCGTCACCTCAAGAGGTTGAAGAAGGTATAGTGCTAAAAATTGAAGATAACCTAAAAGGTCTTAACGGTATTGAGCGTGTGACTTCTACATCAAGAGAGAATAGTGGAAGTATTAGTGTAGAAATAGAGAAGGGGAAAGACATAGATTTTATGTTGCTTGAAGTTAAGAATGCGGTAGATCGTGTGCCCTCTTTCCCTGTTGGTATGGAACCTCTGATTGTTTCGAAACAAGAAAGTCTAAGGCCTACAATTACTTTTTCTATAAGTGGTAATAAGATTCCACTAGCCACATTAAAACAGATTGGTCGTCAGGTAGAGAATGATTTACGAGGAATAGAAGGTATTTCCCAGATTCAGATTTCTGGATATCCCCAAGAAGAAATTGAAATAGCAGTTAATGAAACCAGTTTATTAGCTTACAACTTAACTTTTAATGAAGTAGCTCAAGCAGTAAATCAAGTCAGTTTAATCACAACTGGAGGAACCATAAAAACAGATGCTGAGGAGTATCTAATTAGAGCCAATAATAGATCCTATTATGCAGATGGATTATCAAATTTAATTGTAAAGTCCGATGCCTCAGGTAGAAAGATTCAACTCAAAGATGTAGCAGATGTAAAAGATCAATTCTCTGAAACTCCAAATTCTAACTACTATGATGGTAATTTGTCTATCAATGTTACAATTACAAGTACTAATAATGAAGATCTAATTTCATCTGCAGAAAAAACTAAAGCTTATATCAAAGAGTTTAACCAAAGGTATGATAATGTTAAGCTTAATGTAGTTAGAGATTTATCAACAACGCTTGTTCAACGAACAAAATTATTGAGGGATAATGCAATTGTTGGTATGATACTAGTATTGATGTTTCTGTCTTTATTCCTTAACACACGTCTGGCTTTTTGGGTAGCATTTGGTTTGCCAATATCGTTTTTAGGAATGTTTATGTTTGCTGGTTATTTTGATGTAACCATAAACGTATTGTCTTTATTCGGGATGATTATTGTAATAGGGATATTGGTAGATGATGGTATTGTTATTGCAGAAAATATATACCAACATTATGAAAAAGGTAAATCACCAGAACAAGCAGCAATAGATGGTGTTGTGGAGGTATTACCTGCCATTGTTTCTGCTATTTTAACAACAATCTTAGCATTTAGTATTTTTTTATTCTTAGATGGTCGTATTGGCGAGTTTTTTGGAGAAGTATCTGTCATTGTTTTGTTAACATTAACAGTTTCATTGATAGAAGCACTTATTATTTTACCTGCCCACTTGGCACATTCAAAAGCATTGAGAATACAAAATAATTCAGACAAAACCGGAATAGCTGGCTTTTTTCAGCGTGCATTTTCCAAATTGCGCATAATTAATACTATTGGTGACAAAATAATGCGATGGCTTAGGGATAATTTGTACAGTCCCATTTTAAAATTTTCACTGCAGCACAAATTTTTCACAATAGCTTTATTTGTTGTTTTTACAATACTTACAGTGTCTAGTATACAAGGTGGTATTGTTAGAGTATCATTTTTTCCTCAGATAGCTAGTGATCAAGTAGCGATAAACCTTAATATGCCTAATGGTACAAATGAAAAAGTTACCGATAGTATTATTTCATTTATAGAGGAAAAAGCAATTGAGGTTACTAAGGAGATAAATGATGAATACTTTGAAAAGAATTCTGAAAAATATTTAGTAGAGAACATAATTAAAACTATTGGACCAGGCTCTTCAACAGCTCAATTAAGTATTAATCTATTACCAGGTGAATACCGTTCAAATGATATAACAACAGACTTAGTTGGAAATAGAATAAGAGATCGTGTTGGACCAATTTTTGGAGCTGAGAGTTTGGTATTTGGTGGAGGAAGAAATTTTGGTGGTAACCCAATTTCTGTTTCGCTATTAGGTAGTAATATTTCAGAGCTTAAAGCGGTAAAGACAGAATTAAAAGCAAACCTTGAGAAAAATATCTTACTCAAAGATGTAAAAGATAACGATCCAATAGGTATAAAAGAGATTCGAATAGAATTAAAGGAGAGCGCTTATGCTTTAGGACTAGACTTAAGGACAGTTATGGGTCAAGTAAGATCTGCTTTTTTTGGCGTTCAAGCACAACGTTTTCAAAGAGGTCAGGATGAGATTAGGGTATGGGTAAGATATGATAGAGAAGATCGCTCATCTATAAATAATTTAGATGATATGCGTATCAGTACTCCTTTAGGTGATAGAATTCCGCTTAAAGAAATTGCGACTTACTCAATAGAAAGAGGCGATGTGGCTGTTAATCATCTAGAAGGTCAAAGAGAAATTCAGATTTCAGCAGATATAAAAGATGCTAAAAAAACAAGTTCTACTGATGTTATGGCAGAAATTAGAGATGAGATTATGCCTGATATTTTATCTAGATACCCTACAGTTACGCCTTCTTATGAAGGTCAAAATAGAGAGCGTTTAAAGTTGACTAATTCATTAGGACCTGTAGGTTTAATTGTTATTGTTTTAATTTATATTGTTATTGCATTTACATTTAGAAGCTATAGTCAACCATTAATATTACTGCTTTTAATTCCGTTTAGTTTACCTGCTGTGGCTTGGGGTCATTGGATTCATGATTTTCCATTAAACATAATATCGCTTCTGGGAATTATTGCCTTAATTGGTATCATGGTCAATGATGGTTTGGTACTTATCGGTAAGTTTAATAAAAACCTTAAGAACGGTATGGCATTTGATGACGCACTGTATGAAGCAGGTCGTTCGCGTTTTAGAGCTATATTTTTAACGTCCATAACAACCATAGCTGGTTTAGCACCTCTGATTTTTGAAGAAAGTAGACAAGCGCAATTCTTAATTCCTATGGCGGTATCCATAGCTTATGGTATTGGTTTTGCTACGGTATTAACGTTGATTGTATTACCTATATTTCTATCGTTTAGTAATTTTATAAAACAAAACGCAAAATGGTTGTATACAAATAAAGAAGTAACAAAAGAAGAAGTAGAACGTGCTATAAAGGAGCAAAATGAGGGATTAAATTTTTATTCCATTCAAGAAACAAATACAATTGAAGATAAAGCACAACATAGTATTTCAGAATAAAAGAAATGAAAAAATTAAATATTAATAGCGCATTATTTATTTTAGTAATTCTTACCAGCTACCCTGTTTTTTCTCAGCAGCTAGTAAAGCCATCAGAAGCCATTGCATTAGCTTTAGAACACAATTACGGTATACAAATTGCTAACAATAATATTAATGTCGCTGCAAATAACAAAAATATACTAAATACTGGTTATTTACCTACAGTTACAGGTAATGCAGCAGGTTCTATTGATACTCAAGATGCTGAAGGTCAATTGGCAAATGGAGATGTAAGAGTTGCTGAAGGTGCAGAAACAAGACGCTATAATGCTTCTATAAACCTTAATTATATAGTTTTTGATGGCTTAGGCAGATATTACAATTATAAGCGTTTAAAAGAGCAGTATAATCTGTCAGAGTTACAAGCAAGAGAGACCATTGAGAACACGACCAATCAACTATTAACAGTGTATTATAATGTAGCAAGGCAAAGTGAAAATTTAAAATCTTTGGAGGAGACTTTAAATATTTCAAAGGACAGGTTAACTAGAAGCGGATATCAGTTTGAATATGGTCAAAATACAAAGTTAGATGTACTCAATGCCGAAGTAGATATCAACAACGATAGCATTAATATCATTAACGCAAGACAGAATCTCATAAACTCTAAGCGTGATCTAAATCTAGTAACCGGAAACAAAATTTCTAATTTTTTTGACGTTGATACTACTGTTACCTTTTTACTACAACTTAATAAGACAGATTTATTACAAAAGCTATATACAAATAATGTTAACCTTATCCAGAATGAGAAAAATATAGCTATTAACCAATTTACTTTAAAAGCCAATAAGTCTGGTTATTTACCAACAATAGGTTTAACAGGAACTTACGGTTGGAACGAGTCTACCAACAATAGTCCACTTGCGTTTGTATTACAAAATACAAGCACTAATCTTTCGGCAGGTGTTAATCTGACATGGAATTTGTTTGATGGTGGTGCCACTGTTACCCGTATAAAAAATGCTAGAATAAATCTAGAAAACCAGAAACTTCAGAAAGAGCAATTAAAACAAGAAGTAGAGCGTAATTTTAATAATGCCTGGGACGATTATCAAAACAAATTACAGGTGTATGGTGTTCAAGAAGATAATATAAAAACAGCCAAAAATAATTTTGACCGTACAAAAGAAAAATTCAAACTAGGTCAAGTCACATCTATAGAGTTTAGACAAGCACAGCTAAATCTTTTATCTGCTGAGTTAAGAACAAGTCAAGCTAAATATGATGCTAAAATTGCTGAAATTTTAGTACTTCAGATTAGTGGTGAATTATTAAATGTAGAATTTTAAAAACTGAAGAATGGAAGAACACTTTTTTCAATGTCCGCATTGTTGGGAGGAGATTTCAATGCTAATGGATGTTTCAGTATCCAATCAAACTTATATTGAGGATTGCGAAGTGTGTTGTAATCCTATTCAAATTCATGTTATCTCAGATGGTACATCTATTCAGAATATAGATGCAAACAGCATCGAACAATAGCCTTAAACTAAAATAGTATAGTGTTCGTAAAACGCATTTCATCGAAAAAAAGTTAATTTTGGCGATTAATTGTATTTTAATCCTATGTTTGAGTCGTTAATCGGTCCCCTCGCCCAAATCACTTAAATATGAAAACGTTTTACACTTTAGTATTTTGCCTACTAACTACTGCATTTTTACATGCAAATGTTTCGCATATTCAGAAAGATGCTTTGGTAGATTTATACAATTCTGCAGATGGCAATAATTGGAAAAACACATGGGATTTGACATCACCAGTTTCAACTTGGTATGGTGTTACAATCATTAACAACCAAATCACAGAATTAAATTTGGCTTTTAATAATCTTAATGGAAGTCTACCATCAAGTATTGAAGGATTAGATACATTAACGTTACTAGATTTATCTTTTAATAGTATTGAAGGTAAATTACCGGTAGAGATATTTCAACTAAGCCAATTAAAAACTTTAAAATTATATTCTAATATGTTTGAAGGTGAATTCCCTTCAGAGGTTGGTCAAATGCAAAACTTAAGAGTTTTAGAAATTTATAACAACAATTTTTCTGGAGAGATACCAACTACAATCGGAAAATTAAGTAACATTGAAAACTTAGGGTTTAGTAGCAATGCTTTTACAGTAATGTTACCAAAAGAAATTTCTAATTTAAGCAATCTTAAAATCTTAAGCGTTTTTGATAATAATTTATTTGGTACGATACCAAGTAACATAGGGCAGTTGTCTAAGCTAGAGCAATTAGTATTATCTAACAATAGTTTTTATGGCCAATTACCATCTAGCTTAGTGAGGTTAGAGAAATTAAACACACTGCTTTTAGGAGAGAATAATTTTACAGGTAATTTTGCAAACTTACAGTTACAAATGCCTAACATTATCACTCTAGATATTGACGCAGAAAACAAAAAAGGGGTTTTGGTTACTTTAGATGAAGAAGTTAATTACAACTAAAATATTTAATAAAAATAATAGGATAACCTTCAAGTAAAACTGAAGGTTATTTTTTTGATAAAGCTTTTGTAATCTAAAAAAAGTTTTATCTTTACAGTCCTCTTAAATGATTATGTCGGTATTATGAACCGAGAGTTAGCAGCTAAGACAATCAAATAAGTTATAAATCGCGGGATAGAGCAGTAGGTAGCTCGTCGGGCTCATAACCCGAAGGTCACTGGTTCGAGTCCAGTTCCCGCTACTACAAGAGTAATCAGAAATGGTTACTCTTTTTTTTGCTTTAAAC
>ERZ1047472.2945-NODE-2945-length-11560-cov-7.676662_pt1 | contig 11560 bp, 4 predicted proteins | sample MGYA00383095_ERZ1047472 | MGnify/ENA primary metagenome ERZ1047472 (study PRJEB29581, sample SAMEA5548365) | metagenome | biome: marine; feature: coastal; material: water | depth 1 m | study: Short-term variability in the microbial, nano- and picoplankton...
AGAAACATAGACATGCTGCGTAGCTTCCTGCAAATTAGGGGTTTTAACATCAAAGTTAACAGACTCAGATTCGTCTACAGCAAAACCAAAGGTCAACCCACCACTTACATCAAGCGAGTCACTTGCGGTAGCGGTGTAGATAACTTGATCTGATCCAGAATCCTCTTCAACTTCAACACTTGCGCCTGAGGTAATTACTGGCGCTATCTCATCAACATTGTTAATGTCGAGCGTTACGGGCTGGGCTACACTCTGGTTACCTGCAGCATCCGTGGCAATCACCTCGAAACTGTATTGAGCCTTAGTTTCAGCATCGGGATCAGCATTCAATGTCACCGCACCCGAAATTGCATCGATTGAAAGCGCCTCATCACTGCCAGCAGCCAAGCTAAAAGTTACACCATCACTAACATCCGCAGAATCATCAGCAGTGGCGGTATAAATCACTTGCCCTGCGCCTGAATTTTCATCAATTGCAGTGGCCTTATCTCCCGAGACAATGGTCGCCGCTGTGTCATCAAGGTTTGTGATATTCAGGGTTACTGACTGTTCAGATCTATTACCTGCCAAATCAATCGCAATCACTTTAAAACTATAAGCATTTTTATTTTCAAAATCTGGACTAACTGTGAGCGAAACTTCCCCTGAATTTGAATTAATAGAAAGACCATTATCGCTATCTTCACTTAACTCAAACTGCCAAAGGCCCTCACCCTCAACGGTAGCAGTATAAATTACCTTTGGTGTTGCCGAATTTTCATCAGCAGAAAGCGCCATATCTCCAGAGTTAATTTCAAGCGGAACGGTATCAATTTCAAATGCAGCGGAAGCATCACTTGAGTTACCTGCAATATCTTTAATTTTTACTGTTATAACAGAATTATCAGATAGATCGTCTAATTGCGCATTGTAAAATCCTTGATCAATATCTGATTGTTGCAACACATAGTTTGATGTTACAGCACCATCTACAGATATTTCCGCAGTATCACCCGCAATAACAGCAGAACCATCAGTAAATGAAGTATTAAAGGTGATTTTTAAAACTTTGCTTGTATTTGTAATTAACCCGTCAGCCTGTGGAATTGCTGCAGTAGACTCAAGATTTAAGGCCAATTCTGGCGAAGCAGGATCGATACTATCAATAGCCTGAGCCTGAGCCTCAATAATATTGGCAATAACGGCTTCTAAATCAACTTCACCTTGAGTGTTTTCTGATTCCGTCTTAATAGTTTCCATTGTTTCAACAGACGTTTTCACAATAACTAAAGCATCCGCATCAACTAAAGGGCCTTGCTCATTAGACAAAATTTCAGCAACTATATCCGCATCAATTGTTATCTGCTCCTCTGATGCCGTAATAATTTCCACCAAATTTTCTAAAGCAACAGTTTGAACATTTGAATTTCCAGACACATCCGCAGCATCAGTCGCTGCAGCAACAGCAAGTACTGTGGCAATTTGTGTCACCGCAACACGGTTAGCAATAGCATTTTCAGACAAATCAGCAATTGGGTCATAACTAGAAAGATCTTCACCCTCAGCAAGTGTTATACCTAAGGCCGCACTTAATACAGCCTCAGCCTCATCAACAGACTGACCACCATTTGAGGAAACAATTTCTTGAACCAATGTTGAAAGCGGGTTAACCACTAAATATCCCGTAGGTGCTGTAAGGTCTAATTGGTTTATTGCACCAGAATCAACATTCACACCACCTGATATAATGAGTGGTGAATCAGTCAAATTATCACTCAATATCACTTGACCCTGGGCGTCAGTAGTCACACCCGACAGCAATTCACTTTCATCAGCCACACCATCATTATTCGTGTCAGCATAGATTTTTACATCACGAATATAGCCATCAGAAACAACCAACTGAGTAAAGCCTGTTGCAACCTGGTTTCCTGCAACATCCTGCATTAAACTTGTGGAAGGTGTATAGGCAATTTGCAATGCACCCTCAGTTAATTGTCCATCAATATTTAAAATTACTGATTGACCACTGACAGCAACCGATTGAACGGTAAAAGTTTCACTATTGCGAGTCACAGCAAAATCACTTGCAAGCGGCGAAAAATCCTCATCAAGAGTGTCGCTATAAGTAATCGTTATAGTATCAGCGTCAGTGTCAATTGAAGACTCCAAAGCAACAGGCGACAATGAGTCAACCTTTACGTTAAATGCTGATGACGTTTCAACCACAGCCTTAAGGTTAGTTTGTTTAACTAAAACCTCATAAACACCATTATCAGAAATAGTAAAACTGGCCGTTTCACTGTCAGAGGACTCTGCGCCAACTATCCAGGTAACACCATTATCCAGACTAATTTCCCATTTGGCGCCCAACGTAAGATTAGAAATTAAAACCTCTCCATCCTGAGTTACATCATCATTGCTAACTGAGCCTGTATCGTTAGCCAAAGCAAGAATTGCTTCTGTAGGCGCAACCAGCTCAACAACCGAAAGAATAACCGTCTGCTGAGATGAATTACTTGCACTATCAGTCGCTATAACAGTGAAACTGTAGCTAGCCTTGGTATTAAAATCGGCAACTACAGAAAGGCTTACCTCACCTGTAGCTGGATTAATGCTAAGTTCATTGTCACTATTAGATGCCAGCGCATAGGTAATAGAACCCTCACTAAGATCCGCACTATCATCTACAGTGGCAGTATAAACAACCTGACCAACAGCATTATATTCATCAACAGTAATTTCAACAGATGAGGTAAATGTTGGTGCCGTATCATCCACATTAGTGATTAGCAACCGAACAGGCTGGGACGATTTATTACCCTGACTATCAGTGGCAATTACTGAAAAATTATATTGAGGTTTTAGCTCATAATCTGGGTTAATTGAAATTATTACTTCACCGGATTGGCCATTGATCGAAAAAACTGAATCGCTAGAAGATGAAAGACTGTAGGTGATTTCTGTATCATCAGCCCTTCCATCAGTAAATTCTGCGGCAGCGTCATAAATGACTTGACCTGAACCTGAATTTTCTTCAACTGCAGCACTACCGCCAGAAGTAAACGCTAATAAATCATCTGGTCTTGTTGTTTTAAAAATCGATGCAGTGCCTGCAAAAAAAGGCAAAGCAATAGCTATTGCTTTGAGAGACAACTCAAAACCCGGGGCATCAGCATCACCTGCCTCAAGGGCTTCAGAAACGAGGCCTCCGTTAGAACTTTCGTCAGCTTCTATATCAACCTGACCAGCAGATTGATAATCACTGGATATAAGTACCTCATCATCAGGAATCTTGTCATTTTCCAGTTCTTGTTCAAGTTTATCTTTCTTTTTCTTTCGTTCAGAAGAGTCAATTTTAATATCATCAGCCATAGCAAGGAGTTGCGTATTGGCAAAAGCTAAATCCAGCTGCTCACCAGCATCCAATTCGGATGATTTACGCTCAAAATCAACCTTTTCCTCCAACACCGCTTTCTGTTCTGTAGGATTTTTAACTAGCTTCTCGTTCTCGGAAGCTTCATTAATTTGCTTTGTGCTGGAATCTTTATCTGTAGTTTTCATTTAACTCACCTAAACGTAAAATTTTTTAAATTATCTCTCGCCCATTGACTCTTTAAGCGTCTTAACAATCGGCTTGAGCAAGTAGCTAAGTACTGTATTTTTTCCTGTTTTAACTTCAACAGTGGCGGTCATACCTGGCAATATTTCTAGGTTCGCATCCGGGCGCCCGCTAAATTTTCGTCCTTGAGTTCTAACATGTACCCGATAAAAAGGCACATCGCCTCCCTGGGTGTTTTCCTCTAATGTATCGGCGCTGATGTAAGAAAGAACACCATCGAGATCACCATATATAGTGTAATCATAGGCTTCAATTTTAACCGACACGTCCAGCCCCACTTCAAGAAAACCAATATCTTGAGGCGCAACCTTGGCCTCGATCAAAAGATCGTCCTCGAGTGGAACAATCTCCAAAACATCTTCACCTGGGCGAATAACCCCACCCACAGTGGTTAAACGTATACTCTTAACAATACCCTTAACCGGTGCAGAAAGCGTTGCTCCCTCTAATTGCTTTTTTCTTTGTATTAATAACTGAGATATACGTTCGAATTCTTCTTCTGTCTCGTTATATTCAGCCTGAGCACTTTGAAAGTAGTCATTACTGATTTTTCCACGCTGGGCGACAAGCTCAGCCTCTTCTCGCTGTAACCGTAAAATCTCTGTCTTGCTGACATCACCGCGAGCCAATAGCGGTTCATTCATTTGAATCTCTTCGCGCACTAAGGCCAAAATAGCCTCGAGGTTTACAATCTCCTCATTTTTGGCTGACTGCCTACGATCGAATAAAAGCTTTTGACTCTTAACAAAATGCGGAAACTCCAAAGATAACCCTGAAAATTCTGGATCTGCGCCAAATAATTCTGCAGTTAAGCGTGACATCGCCGCAGAAAGCGCCGCAACCTGCGCCTTAGCTTCTTGATGGTCCGCTTCAGCATTGGTGGTTTCAAACTGTGCAACTATCTGCCCCTGCTCAACTATCTCACCTACCTTAACCGGTAATTTTTGTAAAACACCACCATCTTTAGACTGAATTAGCTGGACATTAGAGCTAGGGATTACCACACCAGGCGCACGGGTAATTTGATCAATTTCTGAAAAGTTAGCCCAGGTAAAGAATGATGCTAGAGCAACAAACACGGCCCACAGCACCCAACGAGAACCGCGCAACTCTTCATTAATAGCTCGTTTCTCCATCTCAGAAGAATTAGCCGACCTAAAAAACCATAATGGACTCATTTTGCGCCCCTCTTCTTAGCCTGGTCTGCCAAGTAATCAAGTACCTCTTGCTTAGGGCCGTCCAATGTAACCTTGCCCGAATCCATTACCACAATTCTATTAACATGTTTAAGCACGCCCGCTTTGTGAGTTGCCAAAACAATCACAGAATCATCTGGAAGCTGCTCAAACAGATGCTGCATCACAAACTCCTCAAGACGTGTATCCATTGAGGCTGTTGGCTCATCAAGTAACATCACCTTTGGTCTTGCCAATAACAATCGAGTTAAACCAACTAGTTGACGCTGACCACCAGACAAACCCTTTCCACCCTCAGAAATATTAATTTCTAAACCGCTTGGATGATTTTGAATCGCTTGATCAAGACCGGTTAGCGCTGCGGCCTTTAGAATTTGGGTATCACTCATGGAAGGCAAACCTAAAACAAGATTTTCTCTGAGCGTGCCATTAAAAAGACGAACTTCCTGCGGGAGATAACCAATCTGCTCTCGAACAAATTCATTGGCCACCAAAGACATATCCATATCATCAAGGAAAACGCCACCCTGCTGCGGCTGATACAAACCCGATAGAATTTTTATAAGTGTCGATTTACCCGAACCAACTGCACCCAGAACTGCTACACGATCACCTGGCTTAAAGGACAACTTTTCAACCGTCACCTGCGGCGCATTTTCTTCGTACGCGAAAGCGACCTGATTGAGTTTGATTTGACCATTACAGATATCCGGGACCACAAGGCGCTGATGCTCTCTCTCGCTAGGCAAAGCCATAATCCCATCCAATACATCTAAAGCAATTTTCGCATGTTTCCACTGCACAATCATGCTCGGCATCTGTGCCAACGGCGTGAGTGCACGACCAGAAATAATCGAACAGGCAATTAAGCCACCCATAGTGAGATTGCCATTAACAATAGAATAGGCCCCCGCAGCAACAATCCCCACATAACTGAGTTGCTGTATAGATTGAGTTGAACTCGTAGAAAAGGCAGTGAGCAACTTAGACTTTAAGTCCGTTGTAGTCACCGTTTTAGTCAGCTCACGCCAACGATCCTCCAACTTCCATTCCGCCGATGCCGCCTTAACCGACTCGACGCCATCAATAGCTTCAATCAATAAACCGTTTTTCTTATTTGACTCTTCCATGCTTTCAGCAGTATAGCGCTCGATCGGGCCTTTCATGGCCAGGCCAATCAAAAGTCCGACCGGAATCATCAATAAGGGCACAAAAGCCACCGGACCTGCAATAAAATAAATCACCAAAATAAACAGCAAGGCAAACGGCGCATCAGCCAAAATAAATAGTGCTGATGAGGTCATAAAGTTACGTACAGACTCAAAATGTCTAATTTGCGAGGCAAAGGTACCCACTGTTTGCGGACGACAATCAGAGCGAATTGCCAGCGCCTTAGAAAAGAAGACTCCCGAGAGCTCAAGGTCGATAGCTTTACTTGCCTTATCCACTAAATGCGATCGAACTAACTTCATTACTAACTCAAAAAAGATCGCAATAAAAACACCAATGGTAAGCACCCACAGAGTGCTAAACCCCTTGGTCGGGACCACTCTATCGTATACCTGCATGGTGTAAAGGGCGGACATAATACCGAAGGTGCTTAACACAAAGGTGGCAAAGATAGCTTCAAAAAATACGCCGCGACGCTTTCGTGCAGCGTAGACAAACCAATCCTTAGCTGAAAAAGCTGCCATTTCCGCCTGCAAGCTTTGATCCTGATGAACCAGCAGCTGCAACACTTGACCCTCCGCCAGATCATCATCTGAAACAGAATCTACTGTCCAATCTGAGGATTCAGCAATATATTCACCATTCTGCTTGCCGCGCAATAATTTAAGTTGATCGCCATCAGCGGATACCCAAAACACAGGAAAATCAGACTTAACCAACTCCGATAATGAAAGCTTAGCGATGGGACCCTCTGGAAAACGCTCATTCCAAATAGCCACCGCCTGATCCACTAACGGCATATCTTCTAGTGCAACACCAGACTCAGCTTGCTGCTGATAAACAAAGCGGTGCGCAGGAACAGCAACGCCCTGCAAAGAGGCAAGGCGTGATAATATTGCGGCGAGCTCTTCTCTTACACCATCCTGATGATAAGGCGAGGTCGATTCATTCTTGGAATCGTCAACTAATTTACTCAAAGCTTAACACCTAAAATTGTCGGATTAATTTCATTCATCAATACCCTAAGCCGATACAAAGAGGTCAAATACTGAACTTCAAAATCTACCAGGGTATTTCTTGCCTGTGTCGCCTCTCGCTGAGCATTCAAAACGTCTAACCACGATTTTTTACCCACCGCATATTGCCGAAGATAAGACTCAATAACAGAATTGGTGGCCTCAACGAGTAATTTTGATGGGTCAAGCTGAAAGGAAACAGAGGTATATTCATTCCAAGCTGTTTTAATTTGACGACGTAATTCACGTTTTTCAGCTTCAAGACTATCGCGAGCCGATTGCTTTCTTTGCTTTGCAGCAGAGATAGAAGAGGCTACTGCAAAGCCAGCACCAGGCTGAAACTGCACAGAAACAAACGTTTCCTCATCAACATTTAAAGGTGAAGGGTCTGGCTCGTTGTATCGCTTCTCGTAACCAATCGATATCTGAGGATAAAGCGCTGATTTTGCGGATTTTATATTAGCCTCAAAACCTTTAACTTCTGATTCGATACGCGAAATTCGCGGAGAAACAGAAATACCCGTAACCAGGGCTTGATTTAGATCAAACCCCAAAGGAGCCGGGTTATTGTTAACTCGCACCGCATCAATTACATGGCCGACAGTTAATTCAAGAGAAGCCTTAGAAATATTTTTTGTACTTACCGCCTGAATCTGAGCAGATCTAGCAGACTGCAAACGTGCCTGAGCCAACATAGCATCGACATCTGGACTGGTTGCCGCATCAACTCGACGCTCAATAATTTCATATAATCGCTGATGCTCATCAACATTTTTAGCAGCAATCTCCAACTTTTTTTCAGACTTAAAGTAATCAAAAAACAAGCCGATGGTCTCAAGCATAACCGTCTGCTGCGCCTCAGCAATACCTGCAAGCGCACCATCTCTCTTTGACTTAGCCAAATCGATATCGGCATTAATACGTCCGCCTACCCAGATGGGCATACTGGCCGTAGTAACGTCCTGCTTAACCTTAGTAGAAGATTCTTGCGCACTAGCTCCTAATGTTGGGAAACGGCTCCAACGGGAAGCTGTAAGCTCACTTTTAGCGGCACGATACTCACCCTCAGCACTCAAGATGAGCGGATGAGTTTTAATAGCATGCTGCATCGCCTGATCAATAGATAACGGATTAACCTTATCAAGAATATTAGCATCCAAGCTCAAAGAGCAGAATACAGAGGCAGTAAATAGAATTTTTTTCACACAAGTTTTTAGCGCCACGCTCAAACCACGCACATTTTATTTATTGTTAATTTTGAAATTTTCTACTCATAGCCTGGCTTTATACAGCGCATGGACAACTAGAAAAATATACTCTCTCAGTCCCGACTTTATGGCTTCCGGGCCCCAATGTCAACGGCTTAAATGGCTAAAAGAGATCTTCATGAGATAAAATTTATTTAACTTAGAATTCAATGAACTCAAAAGCATAATCTTATATATAAAAAAACGGTCGCCTAAGCGACCGTTTTTATCGAAGCCTTTAAAAACAAGGCTCATTTGCTAAACATTGCCTTATGGCATATAGCTATTGATGTAAGCGACTACATCATCACCATTAGCTCTGGCAGCAGATGGATCTGTTGCATCAGCAACCAGCATACTGCCTCTTAAGCCAAACAGGTAACGAAGAAGCAACAAACCATCAGTCAGTGCATCAGTAGAGCCACTGGCATCGATGTCACCAAACGAGCTATAAGCCGTCTCAATCAAGGCCTGAACTTCAGAATCAGTTAAAGTTGATGAAGGATCAGTTGCATCGGCAGTCAACATGGAGCCACGTAGTCCAAATGCATAACGAAGAAGCAATAGACCGTCAGTCAATGCATCAGCAGAACCACTACCGTCGAAGTCCCAACTACCAGAGCCCAACTCAACCGTAACAGCAGGAGCAGACAGCTCATAACCAGCGGCTGTACTTGAATCAGAGAAACCGATTACTGTGCTATCAAGGGCATCATTATCAACCACATCAAAGGTTATAGTCAGTAGATTCGCGGAACCGTTTCCAGGCCAATTAGCGCCAGTAAAACTCGCCCATGCCATATTCATGAGCATATCTGTGCTGGCATTATTATCTTCGTTAGCAGAATCTGGTGATACATTAGCAACTTCAGGAGCAATAAAGATAGAAGTCTGCAATACATCAGATACACTCGCCGGAGTTAGCACAGAGCTATCATAGTGAACATTCAAACCAAGACCGGTTACATCGCTTCCGGTTGATGAAGCATAGTCAACAGTAATAGAAAGCTGACCGCCAATCATACCTTTTGGCTCACCTGCTAGAGATACATTTTGCGTGTCACCAGGTTCAGCTAACTCAATAACTACATCACTAATCACAACGTCAGTATCTTTAGTAATTAGATACATTAAGAAATTGTTAAACTCTGTAGCATTTACCGGAACATTCGCAGTGTAAGTCTTCGCGGTGCTACCGCTAACCGTAACTGTACCAGACTCGACAACAACTGAGTTGTTTGGATGAGGCTGGTTTTCGAATACGAATTTGACCTCAACATCAGCATCGGGAGCAGAGGCCGTAAAGCTTACTTGGCTTGCTTCCGCAATTGACATTGGATACAAACTATCATTTTCGTTAGCAAAACCACCCCAGGTTTCAGAACCTGCTGAAGGGAAGTTATATGTAGGACCCGAATCAAGAGTGGTTCCACCGAATGAATCAGTAATGGTGATTGCTGTCATATCACAAAAATCAGCATTTAAGGGTGCAATGTCAGCATCATTTTCACAGCCATCATCATCAAGATCAGTATCAGCAGATGGAGTTCCACCAAAGTAAAGGTTATCAAAAACGACAGTACCATTTCCGTCTACCTTTAATTGGAAAACTTCAGTCAAATCAACACCAGAGAATTGAGTTAATGGAATATCAACGCTATTCCATTGATTCAAAGTGATATCAAGTGCGTAAGCAGTTTCAGCTGGCCCAGGACTAATGAGATAGAAATTCAACGCCGTAGAATCAGCTGTATAGAAATCTACGTGTAAATAGCCATAGGATGACACATCATAATTTGCACCTAAATCAGTTCCTTGGTAATTAAGACCGTTATAGGTAAGAAGGCCGCCGTCATCAACAACAACAGTTGCCTGATTCCATGCTGGGTTAAAGTTAACTCCGTCAATATTTGTGTAGGCGTCACTGTAAACTGAAAGCACAGAACTAGCTGTATCAGTTGGGACCGGAGAAGCAGGAACTGCTGCTTGCCCAGTTTGCTGACATGCATCATATATATCGGAATCTTTGTCACCAGAACCGTATGTCCATGTGCGGTTAGCATAGTTTTCGGTGTCAGTATTCAGACTATCCAGCCCACACTCACCAGCAACAACATTATCAAGCAGATTTTCCTGTGTAAGGTTATCGATGTCGGTACCTGAAACCCATAGGTATTCCATAGAGGCAGTAACATCTGATAGGCTTGCAGTGTAGGTGCCATCATTATTATTTGTAGCTTCAGGACCAGAGGCGACATCCCAGCCCCACCAAGGACCAGTTAGCTTAACAAGAGCAGGCGAACCACTAACAGATACTGTTAGATCAAAGCTCAAACCCGTTGGCGTGGGAGTTGAACAGTCTTCATAAGTATCTGTTCGATTACCATCTCCAACTAACCAAACACGGTTTGCAAAGTCAGAGCCTGAAATAGGTGAACAGATCAAGGGAAGGACATTGCCCTCACCATCAAGATTGTCTAAGAAATTTTCTTCTACACCGTCAACAATCCACTTATATTGGCAATCCGCAGCCCATTCATCAGCACCAGCAAGAGTAACATTCCAGACATCCGAACCACTAACCTGCGTAGCTTGACCTCTTTCAACTTCTTGCCACTCAAAACAATTTGAATGCAAGCGAGCCGACGCTGTACCTGCTGGAGCGTTTACTGATAAAGAAAGATCCGCACTCGCAAAACTCGGAGCCATTACAGAGCCTACGGCTAGCATGACTACAAGAGAAGATTTGTTTGTAAATTTTTTAAAAATTGTCATTATTTTGTTAATCATTTGATGGCGCATATTTTTTTGTCCATTTTTATAATTGAAAAAATTCATATCACTTTCAAATATAGATGAAAATGAATAGAACCCCTACTAACCAAAGCCAATACAAGAAAAATTAGATGAACTTTTGTGAAAAAAACTTACGAACCAGTGATGTAGCCGTTTCGGTAAGATAATTAACCCCTAAAAAACATTAAAATCTTATATTTTTTGTAAGTAGACTCTGAATACTTACGCACGATTGTCTTACTAGGCAGGCTTAATCGCCACCACTATAAGTTAAGAGGTATATATATTGAGATAAAACGACCTAGGGTTTGGAAAAATCAAATTTTGATTCACAATTCACTAGCTTCAAATAATTAAACCGAAAAAACGATTTTTTCCAACTAAGAAGTAAATATCTATTGCTAAAATTTGAAGAGATTCAAATAATGGTGCCCGGGGCCGCCCCTTCATTTCCCTAGGTAGGCATTAGCTACCCCGCAGATACTTGTGTTTACTGATGTTGACACTCCTCAAGTTCATTGTCAAAGGCACATT
>ERZ1047472.2947-NODE-2947-length-11552-cov-4.529790_pt1 | contig 11552 bp, 13 predicted proteins | sample MGYA00383095_ERZ1047472 | MGnify/ENA primary metagenome ERZ1047472 (study PRJEB29581, sample SAMEA5548365) | metagenome | biome: marine; feature: coastal; material: water | depth 1 m | study: Short-term variability in the microbial, nano- and picoplankton...
AGGACTGCACGATACGCAGTCGGGGCGCGAAGTTTATCGTAACCAGCACCAGCAGCAACAGTGCGCCGACAGTATTGTGTGCTGTCGCGTTTAGCAGCGGTAACACCCATACCACGTTGAGAATACCCAACGTGATTTGCGTCACCAGTACCGCTAGCAACGCATAACCTATAACCGCCGCCTGTTTAACGGTTTGAATAACCAGACCGCCCACGACCAGCAGAACGACAATCGCACCGATGCGATGCACCCAGTGGATCGCCATTCGTGCTTCGTTAGTCATCAACCCCCCGAGGTAATTGGGTCCGACACTCTGAAAAATATTGAATCCCTGTTGCAGATCAATGTTCGGTGTATACGTGCCGTCACAGCTCGGGAAATCGTAGCAGGCCAGAGCGGCATAGTTCGAGGAAACCCAGCCGCCCAAGATGATCTGCACAACGACGGCAACGAAGGCAATCTTCGCCAGCCAATTTGGCCGCGGGAGCGCAGACACCATGTCGGACAATCCACCTTGTCTCAGAAACAAAAGCCACATCAAACTCAGGGTCGTAAAGCCGCCAATCAAATGCCCGGTTACCACCTGGGGCCAGAGCTTGAGGGTTACCGTCCAGGCACCAAATGCCGCCTGCCACAGGATGACAAACATCAACACCGCGGCGAGTTTGAGAGGCGTGTCTTCTTCCTCGCTAGCCCGATAAGCCATGAACAAAATGCTGGCGACCAACAGCAACAGCGCGCCAGCAATGTACCGGTGGCCCATCTCCCACCATGCCTTCGCGAACTCGACAGGGGCTTCGGGATAACGTGCTTCGGCAGTGGAAATTTCGGTAACCTCGTCGGGCACGGTCAAAAATCCGTAGCAACCCGGCCAATCGGGGCAGCCTAATCCAGCGTCCGCAAGACGCGTGTACGCTCCGACAGAGACAACCAATAGAGCGAAAATGACGCCAAAGCCGGCGAGCTTTCTGATTCGTGCATTAACCAATTTGTGAAACCTTTAGTAGCTTTTTGAGATCCGCTAACAGCAGTTTTGGATTGATATCCAAAGGGTAAAAGAAAACGAGGTTACCGTTAGGATCAACAATGTAGATGCCCTCATCCATGTCTCCGTTAGGAGTCACGATGCGCTGCAGATCTGGCTGATCCTCCGGCACGACAAACGATGGTGATGTCGTCACACCGCGTCGGACGCGTTTTGCTTCTCTGTTGAGCAATATGTGGGCGGCTCTGAGCTTCTGCAATGCCGTAACACATGCGGCATCGCATTGGTCAGCTACTGTCCAAAGCCACCACTGGCCAGATGTCGGTAAGGGCGTTTGCTCCGGTGTGGCCCAGCCAAGGTCCGCGACAGTGGTGGCTGGTTGAACAAAGGCGCCGTTGTTGGTCGTGCCCCAGCTGGTACCGCTCTTAGCAGAAAAAAACAGTGCGTATGAGCCTCCTAGGGAGAACAACGCCATGACCAAAATAATGGCTAATTGTCGGCGGCCGGTGGTTGGAGATGGTTTATTAGACTCTGTTTGCATAGTGGACTCATTACCTAGTGGAGGCTTTCGGTGCCATCGAAAGCCATGACATCCGAGGGCAAATTTTACCGGTTTTCTGTCGGTCTCGTGCGCTTTTCCGAGTTAGCGAAGCCGAGGAACAGGTAACCCAACAACAATACGCCCGTCAGCCCAAACCAAGTAGCCGCGTACCCTCGATGCTTGTCATCCGATAGGCGGGAGGCAAAGGGCGCTGGCTGGAGCACGCTAGGTTGACCGGGTTCTAAGCGCAACTCCGCTGGCCAAGCATCCGATTCGGCAGACATTCGCAAAACGTTGGCTCTTTGAATACGCTTAGGCCAGTCGTTCGTCCATTCTTGCGAACCCCAGGTCGGAATCAAGCCAAGCTGTGGCCACACCGTGGCAGTCAGTCGAAGCGCTCCACTCGGCGTAGCGACATCGGGTAAGTGCTGCCGATCGTTGGATGCGACGAATCCGCGGTTTATCAAAACGCGCCCGACCCTGTCGTCTTCGAAGATCTGATAAACCCAATAACCGGTTTCGCCTTCTGACACCTGATTATCCACCATAAACATCTCGGGGTGGTATCGGCCCGCTAGGCGCAAAGCTTGAAAGGGCTGAGACAGCGCCTCCGGAGTTGGTATCTGAGGTAGCTCGGTCAGTTTGGCCAGATACTGGTTCTCCAGCTCTCGCTTGTAATCGCCGCGCTGAACCTGCCAGTTACCCAATGTGATCAGCAACGGCATCATCACCAGAAAAAATCCGGTCATCCGCCAACCTGGGGTGAACTTCATTCTCACTTGATGATCACAGGGCGCTGATATACTGACTGCGAACAGAATTGGAGTAGAGCCCATTGCTCAAAATCATCATTGTCATATTACTGATCTGCGTCATTCTCAGCTTGATGAGTGGCTTGGTGTTTTTGTTTAAAGATACGGGCAAGCCGGACAGCCGCCGGCTTTGGTACGCTTTGGGGGTGAGAATCACCTTTGCCACCTTATTGGTTCTGGCCATCGGATACGGATTCTACACCGGTGAGCTGAGAATGGGCCTGAATGCGCCGTGGCATGGTGCGACACAAGTTGTTCCCCAGGCCACCGACGCGGACTGACGTCAGAGCAAAAAAAAGGGGCTTCCGCCCCTTTTTGATTTTGCGCTGAGGGCGCCTGACCCTGTCTAAACGACATAGACAAAGATAAATAAGCCAACCCACACCACGTCAACAAAGTGCCAGTACCAACTGGACGCTTCAAATCCAAAGCAGTCGTTCTCTGAGAAATGCCCCTTCATGGCTCGGAACAGCTGGATCAGCAGCATGAACGTGCCCAGGGTCACGTGGAATCCGTGAAAGCCCGTCAAAATGAAGAATGTTGAACCGTAGATTCCGCTACCCAACGTCAGCCCCAGATCGTTATAAGCGTGCACATACTCCGCTACCTGAAGCACCAAGAAGATCGCACCAAGCAGAACCGTCAGGGCCAACCAGCCAATCAGCTTGTTGCGATTTTGAGCTTTAATCGCGTCGTGAGCAAAGTGCACGGTGACGCTCGAGGTCAATAGAATCACAGTGTTATAGAACGGCAGATAGGCGCTCCATGCACTGACGTCGGTGACTCCCGGAGCCTCCATGCTCTGAATCGGATTCACAAACAAATCCGGGTTGGGGTTTTGCACAACAGGCCATGCCGATTCAAACGCCGGCCACAGGTAATTCGTGATGCCCTTATCCCCTTCCCCGCCCAACCAAGGCACAACAAAGGATCTGACGTAAAACAATGCGCCGAAAAATGCGGCGAAGAACATGACTTCGGAGAAAATGAACCAACCCATACCCCAAACGTAGCTGCGCTTAAGCGATTCGTTGTTGAGGCCAGCGGTATTTTCTTCCACAACCTTCGCGAACCAGCTGTAAAGCACCAAGGCCACGATCACGAACCCAACCGTTGATTGCGTTGCGTCCCCTGTGCCACCTGCACTGACGTCGTTCAGCCAACCCGCAAGGCCGGTGACCGTGAGCATCAGCCCAAAGGCCAAAAACACCGGGTACCATCCAGAGTCTGGTACGTAATAAATCGACTTGTCGACTTCTGCCGAATTAGCCATGAGATTCCTCCACTAAAGAACTGTTATTAACCGCCGGCGGCCGGCAGTTGATCTTGTAGGCCACTCCCTTGGACGGCCGAGATATCCACGCGGTCAGTAATGTCAAAAAGCGCGTAGCTCAAATTGATTGAGCCAACGTTTTTCGGCAATTCTCTGCCCACTATAAAACGCATCGGCATTTCCACTTCTTCGCCAGGCTGCAACAGTTGCTGTTCAAAGCAAAAGCATTCTGTCTTGTGAAAAAACTCGGTGGCAGAAACTGGCACAAGCGATGGTATCGCTTGGGCGACCATGGGTTTATTCGTCGTGTTTTTTACATAAAACCTGACGGTTTTCGCTTGCCCGGGGTGGACCCTCACCGCACCCTGACCAGACCAAAACTCCCATGGCATTCCTTCGTTCGTATTCGTCAAAAAATTGACTTTGACTAACCTAGACCGATCAGGCTCAGCACTGGCTTCATCAAAAACGTAGGGGCCGCCTGTCTTACCGTTCAGCCCCGTCACTTCACAGAACAAGTCATACAGCGGGACCAGCGCAAACGCGAAGCCGCACATGCCTAGCACAATCAAGGACAGCTTTTTCACTGTCCTTTTGATTTCCGCTTGTTGAGTTTGTTCCGTCATGGTTCTTCGGCTTTAACCGAGCACCTCTTCATCTTTCACCACCGGCGGGTGAGTGAATGAGTGGTAGGGCGCAGGAGAAGGCAATGTCCATTCCAAGCCTTTCGCCCCTTCCCAAGAGCGATCGGCTGCTGGCTGACCAGAGCGAATCGACTTGATGATCACGTACAGGAAGAACACCTGGGACAGACCAAAGATGAAAGCGCCAACGCTTGAAATCATGTTGAAGTCAGCGAACTGCAAAGGATAGTCAGGGATACGACGTGGCATACCCGCGAGGCCTGAAAAGTGCTGGGGGAAGAACGTTACGTTAACGCCGACAAAGGACAGCCAGAAATGGATTTTACCCAGGGTCTCGTCGTACATCTTGCCGGTCCACTTAGGGAACCAGAAGTAGACCGCTGCGATGATTGAGAACAACGCCCCGGGAACCAGTACGTAATGGAAGTGAGCAACCACAAAGTACGTGTCGTGATACTGATAATCCACCGGCGTAATGGCCAACATCAAGCCTGAGAATCCGCCCATCGTGAAGAGCACGACGAAGGCAATGGCAAACAACATGGGGGTTTCAAAGGTCATCGATCCACGCCACATGGTGGAGATCCAGTTGAATACCTTCACGCCAGTCGGCACCGCAATCAGCATGGTGCTGTACATAAAGAACAGCTGACCTGCCAATGGCATACCGACCGTAAACATGTGATGCGCCCATACGATGAACGATAAGAACGCGATGGATGCGACGGCGTATACCATCGAGGTGTAGCCGAACAATCGCTTCCGAGCAAAAGCCGGAATAATATGCGAGACAATACCGAATGCGGGCAAGATCATGATGTACACCTCAGGGTGCCCGAAGAACCAGAAGATGTGCTGGAACATCACCGGGTCACCACCACCTGCTGCATTGAAGAAGCTGGTGCCGAAGTGAATATCGAACAACATCATCGTCACCGCACCGGCAAGCACCGGCATTACCGCAATCAGCAAATAAGCCGTGATCAGCCATGTCCAGACGAACATCGGCATTTTCATCAGCGTCATGCCGGGCGCGCGCATGTTCAGAATGGTCGCGATGATGTTAATGCTGCCCATAATGGATGAAGCGCCCATCAAGTGTACGGCGAAAATGAAATACGTGACCGAAGGCGGCGCGTAGGTCGTAGACAACGGTGCGTAGAACGTCCAGCCAAAGTTTGGACCGCCGCCTTCCATGAACAGGGTTGAAATCATCATGCCGAAGGCAAAGGGCAATATCCAAAACGACAGGTTGTTCATACGCGGCAAAGCCATGTCCGGCGCACCGACCTGCATCGGAATCAACCAGTTAGCCAAACCGACGAAGGCCGGCATGATGGCCCCGAAAACCATAATCAACCCGTGATTGGTCGTCATTTGGTTGAAGAACTCTGGCTGCACAAACTGCAAGCCGGGCTGGAACAATTCCGCTCGGATCACTAGGGCTAGCACCCCGCCGACCAAAAACATTGCGAAACTGAACCAAAGGTACAGCGTACCAATGTCTTTGTGATTGGTGGTAAACAGCCAGCGCTTCAGACCCTTGGCAGGCCCATGGGCGTGGTCGTCGTGATGATCTGCGTGAATAACTTCGCTCATGACTATTCCTTACTGACCGTTAGATAAATTGATGACATCTTGAGGCTGCGACATATCGCCAACATCGTTGCCGAAGGCATGTCGCTGATAATGAACTACCGATGCTAGCTGGGCGGGATCAAGCTGCCGACCGAAGGCCTGCATCGCTGTTCCTGGCACGCCGTTAATCACCAGTTTTAGGTGATCATCCCGAGGACCGACGGCTACAGCAGAACCCGCAATTGCCGGAAATACTGGCGCGACACCCTCACCGTTCGCCATATGGCAAGAAGAACAGTAGGTGCCATACACGGTTTCGCCCTGAGCCATTAACTCTTCGTGCGTCAGTGTCTCGCCAAAGCTTTCTTGGCGAACCAATTCCGACGAAACCTGTGAGGCGTACCACGCATCGAATTCTGCTTCAGGCAACACCTCAACAACAATAGGCATAAAGCCGTGGTCTTTGCCGCACAGCTCCGTGCACTGGCCCCGATAGATTCCCGGCTCTTCTACGATTGTCCAAAGTTCGTTCAACATGCCCGGTACCGCATCTCGCTTGATGCCAAAGTCTGGTACCCACCATGCGTGAATGACATCCTCAGCAGTGATCAAGAAACGCACCTTGCGGTTGGTGGGAATCCGCAGATGCTCGTCCACTTGCAGTAAGTAGTTGTCGTCTTTCACCGATTGGTTATAGATCTCTTCTCTTGGAGTCGACATTACGGAGAAGAACGACAGCGTGTTGTTGTAGTTCTCGTCCAGATATTTGTACTGCCACTTCCACTGGTAACCGCGCACTTCGATGGACATATCCTCACCACCGGTATCGTACATCGCTACCAATACCTGAGTTGCCGGGACCGCCATCACGATCAAAATCAGCGTTGGAACGATTGTCCAAGCCAGCTCTAACCGGGTACTTTCATGAAACGTTGCTGCCTCAACACCCTTAGATTTGCGATGGTTAAAAACCGACCAGAACAACACGCCAAATACCAGCACGCCAATTGCAACGCAGATCAAAAAGATGGTCATGTGCAAGTCGTAAACCTGGCGGCTGATGTCTGTGACCCCAACGCGGAGGTTCAGCTCATCGGCGGCGGCGGCACCGCTCAAAAGTAGTGACGCCATTCCAACCATCGTGCGCCAAAGCTTATGTTTTATTTTGCAAAGCTGGTTATTCATTCTGCTGTGTCTCTCTACCTTAGTTCGCGGTGCCTTAATCTTCAGCCCCATGTTATTCGCCTACACGAAGCCCTTTCTGTTCGTCGTGATCTCGGTGCATCTTTCTGAGGACGCCATCAACCCAGTTCGCAAGCCGCGCAAAGGTCTGCGCAAGTTCAAACCTTGCCAAACGCATGTTTCTCTTTAGCGATATTGGGAGATCACTTAATGTCAGTGGCCGGACTCAGCATCACTGCCGTTCTTCTCAGCCGAAACCGCAACGTGTTGTTCTGATTCGGTCCCTTCTCTTTCCGAAACGACCAAATTGTCGCGGCTGCCGGCCCGTTAGGCCGCCTGCTTCCATGAATCGACTCATGAGGAAGCGGCAGAATTATAGCAGCCAATGACTGATCGGCAACTCGTTAGGCACAGAAAACTTGGACAATTCCAATTATTTACGACGCGTTCCTCGTTCGCTTAGGAGGACTTTGGCCGACCCGGATCAATGATCTTCACTGTCTCTACCTTTGTGGTCGTTTGCCGACTTTTTTCATAGCGCGCCCGTGGCAACGGGGCGATCACGGCCGCTTGATCGGGGTCCAAGCGTTCAGTGAAACCACAGGACACGCAGCGCCGTCGAATCGTTTCGGTCGCCATTTCACCGGAACCTCCCGGTTCAAACGCTTCAGTCACGGCTTCAATCACAGTCCGGTCCACCGCCTGACATGAAGGGCATACCGCACCAGAGATAAAGCGCTTTGTTTGTGACATTCTGTTGCTCCTAGGTTTTCTGGCGCGGCCGGTTGCTGCGGTCGGTAGTCGCGTCCATCTAGCGTGTTTTGCGCCGCAAACTTTCATACACAGGCCCAGTGTCTGGACGATGGCCCAACCATATGCGGTAGCTCTCAGCGGCCTGCTCCACCAACATTCCCAAGCCGTCCGCACTTAAACGAGCGCCTTGTGCCGCAGCCCAACGGGCAAATTGCGCTTGCTCTCCATAGCTGAGGTCGTAACACAGACGGCCCGCGACGAGGGCGGGTGACAGACTCTGCAAACCCTCAGGCGGAGCCTCCCTGGCAGTGTCGTTTTGGTTCAAGCCAGTAGACGTGCTGTTCACGATCAATTGTATCTCCGGCAAATCGCCTGTCAGCTGATCGAACCCTACAGCGTCAATCCGATCAGGATAGTTGTGCTCGAATTGCTGGACCAACGCCTGGGCGTTTGCAAGGGTTCGGTTCGCTATACGAACTTTCGCGATACCAGAGTCGAACAAAGGCTGGATAATGCCCCGACATGCACCGCCGGCGCCCAAAATCAGAGCATTCAAGCCACCGAGCGAAGCGCCGTGACGCAGCTGAATATCACGCACCATGCCTATACCGTCCGTGTTGTAGCCAACAACGTCACCGCCGTGCAAAGCAAGCGTATTCACCGCACCAGCCGCTGCAGCCAGCGTGTCCAACCGATCCGCGAATGCGTAGGCATCGCCCTTAAAAGGAACCGTGACGTTCAGACCGACCCCGCCTTGCTGAAAAAAAGCAGTAGCACCGGCTCTAAAGTCACCCCGATCGAATAAGTAACGCTGATACACGATGTCATGGCCTAGCGACGCAGCAAAGGCTTGATGAATGTCCGGCGACAACGAATGTGCAATCGGATTCCCCGCTACTCCCAACGTATGCACAGTCTGACTCATTGCGCCGCCTCTCTAATCACAGTGCCGTCGAGGTCGATGATGGCGCTGGCACCGGTGTAGCCGGCCGTCTGTCCGGGCACCACAAGGTCCACTTCCGTATGGAACCGCGCCTTTGCTTGGGAGTACTGCACTACCGGCGGTTCACCGGCCCGGTTCAGCGACGTGGATACCAGTGGCCCACCAAAAGCCGAAGCTATTTCTCGAGCTTGGGTGTGGTCGGGTACGCGACACGCGACCGTCTGATGTTGTCCCCGTATCGATTGCGGATAGGCGTCACCGGGTAAAAGCCAGGTCACATGGCCAGGCCAGCTGGCTTCGACTCGAGCCCGCAGATCGGGCTCCATGGCGGCCAGCGCATTGTCAAACGTATCTGAGGATGCGCCGATGAGTAGCATGCCTTTGGCGGCCTCACGTCCTTTGATCGTCAAAATACGATCCACCGCTTTGCGGTTGAATGGGTCACAGGCAAGGCCCCATACGCCTTCAGTTGCGTGAGCAATGACGCCCCCTGCCTTGAGGCAGACAGCGGCATTGACCACATCTGTCACGACTTTAGCGAAGCTTGAACCGACTCATTTTGAGCCTCGACTTTGGCCCGATTGTCGCTGCGATCTTGGACGACCGTTTGATGCAAGGCGTCATCGGCTACCGCGAGGATTTGCGCAGCGAGATATGCAGCGTTCTTCGCTCCTGCCTTACCCACGGCTACTGTCGCCACTGGGATTCCACCAGGCATCTGCACGGTGGAAAGCAAGGCGTCGAAACCTTGGAGAGGGCCACTATCGATGGGCACGCCAATGACTGGGCGTTGGGTATGCGCGGCGACGGCACCCGCCAAGTGAGCGGCCATGCCGGCAGCACAGATAAATACCCGACAGCCACGATCTTCCGCGTCTTGCACGTAGGTTTGAGTGCCCGAGGGTGTTCGGTGAGCACTTGTCACCTTCACTTCATAACGTATACCCAATGTCTCTAACATTGACGTTGTTGATTGCATGACAGGCCAATCGGACTCAGATCCCATTAAAACGGCAACCCAGCTCATTTCTTTCTCCGGCTTTGTTAAAGCAGGCGAATATACCCGTCGGGCCCGTGTCGGACAAACCCGGAAAGCTATAATTGCATCAAACATTGACTCACGCGCTGTGGATCTCGATCAATCAGCACGGCAATTTCGTCTAATTGACGCGGTTTCGCTGCGATCGCATCGAGAATCTGTACTGACGCCTCATCCAGCGGCGACGAAAAATCAGCGATGGCGCGTTCGCCAGGGGTTGGTGTCGGCTCAGGCAATCCCATCTCTTCGGCAATCTCTTCCACGCAGGTCACCAAGGCCGCCCCTTGGCGAATCATTCGGTGACACCCTGCGCTTAGAGGGCTCCGCGGGGGGCCGGGCACTGCGCACAGGTCTCTCCCCTGCTCTAGTGCGAGTCGTGCGGTAATCAAAGAACCACTTTTCACGCTTGCTTCAACCAACACCGTCACTTCGGAAACGCCGCTGATGAGTCGATTGCGCTCAGCAAACTGGTACGGCCGAGGCGTCATCCCCGGGGGATACTCCGACATCAGCAGCCCGCCCGCACTCAGAATAGCCTTTGCCAGTCCACGATTCTGTTCTGGATACAGGTGCCCAAAACCCGAACCCAACACAGCAACGGTTTTGCCGCCGGGGGCCGTTAAGGTGCCACGATGCGCCGCAGCATCAATACCGACAGCCAAGCCACTGACCACGGTACAGCCACGCGCCACCAATCCAGCGGCCAAGCTGCGCGCTATAGCGCGTCCTGACTCGGTACTTTTACGAGCACCAACCAAGGCAACACTGCGTTGCTCCAACACCGCCAAATCACCAAGGCAAAAAAGAACCAGTGGGGGGTCTGGGATGTGTTTCAGCAATTCCGGGTATGCCGAGTCATAAAAACCGATCGCGAAGAAATCGGCGATCCCCAAGTCCCGCGGTACGGCCTTAGCCTCGCTAAAAGCTGTTAGTGCCGTTTTGCGCCGATAACCATCATCAGGTTTGCCTGCGGTTTGCAACAATTCCACTGGAGAAGACGCGTCCGCCAACCATGCTGACAGGATCTGGCGGGACCAGCCTGACAACAAAACGCACAGGCGCAGGGTAACGGGGCTGCATTGAAACGATACGGATGCATCGGCCTGCAACCACCCGGTCGAATTTTTCATCGGCGTACGCCCGAACAACATCTGTGACCGTTTTATACCGCCAGAGTTGACGCTATGGGTATCACCAAAGTCTTCAATGTCTGTGCGAGATTTCTCGCTGAAGCGCTATACTGCCGCCCTTTCGACACGGCAGCGCTTGTAACTACTGCAAACTATGACTCTACTGAAAATACTGCATCACCCCGACCCGCGCCTGCGCACCAAGGCGACACCGGTACAGACATTCGACGCAGCACTCGAGGTTTTTGCTCAGGATATGCTTCAAACCATGTACGCCGCGCCGGGCATCGGTCTGGCCGCGACTCAGGTCAACGTGCACAAGCGAATCATCGTCGTGGACGTGAGCGAAGAAAAGAACCAGCCTCATACGCTGATCAACCCGGTCTTAGAGCCGTATGGAAACAAAATTAAGGGTGAGGAAGGTTGCCTGTCGGTACCGGAGATTTACGACTCGGTTGAGCGATTCGAACATGTGAATGTCAGGGCACAGGACGTGGCCGGCAATCCGGTGGAATTTACTGCCGATGGCATGCTGTCTATTTGCATCCAACACGAATGCGATCACTTAGAAGGCAAACTCTTTGTGGACTACTTATCCAGCTTAAAGCGCGGCCGAATCACCAAGAAGTTGCGAGAGCGGGCCCGCTAGGTTGAACGATCAACCCAAAAAAC
>ERZ1047472.2948-NODE-2948-length-11551-cov-71.843337_pt1 | contig 11551 bp, 9 predicted proteins | sample MGYA00383095_ERZ1047472 | MGnify/ENA primary metagenome ERZ1047472 (study PRJEB29581, sample SAMEA5548365) | metagenome | biome: marine; feature: coastal; material: water | depth 1 m | study: Short-term variability in the microbial, nano- and picoplankton...
TTTCCTGCCTCGCCAAATACTTCTACCATTAAATCAGATGCACCATTAATAACTTTAGGGTGATCTTCAAAATCAGACGTGCAATTAACAAAACCACCAAGTTTTACAACTTGAACTAATCGATCCAAATCTCCGTCACATGCTGACTTAAGTTGAGCAATCAAATTAATACCACATGTTTTAGCTGCGAGTTGTCCCTGTTCAACTGAAAAATTTTCTCCTAATTTTCCATTAATTCTACCATTTGCATCCCCAGATATTTGTCCAGAAATATAAACCATATCTCCAACAACTACATATGGGACGTAATTAGCTGCAGGTGCAGGTGCATCAGGAAGTGATATACCAAGACTTAATAATTTATTTTCGTAATTTTTTGACATATTAGTTCCTTTAATATTGACTTAAAACTTTAATATTTTTTTAAAAATACACAATATGAATCCTAAAAAATAATAACAAATTTTCTTTTATCTATCAGTTATGAAATCATAAAAGTCTCAATATGATGTAATTATAACATAATTTAGTTTTAACTTATCATATTGAGTTTGAATTCTGGACTTGGATTATGAAATATATTAAAAAATAAAAATACCAGTTTGGGCTCTACAGTATGCAATCTAAATCAAAGTACCTTGTAAAAACTATCATATTAATTTTATTCGGTTTTATCTTTACTGCATGCTCACAATCAAACACAGATGGATTTTACGATCCTCTCGAAAAGATAAATCGTAAAACTCATTCATTTAATAAATCATTAGATAAAATACTTCTACGCCCAGCCAGTAAAGTTTACGGAGTGGTCGTAAGTGACTTTGCTGACGTTTTAATTAATAATTTTACCAATAATCTTTCAGAACCATCAAATGCAGCTAATCATTTACTTCAAGGTAAAGTAAAAAAATCTTCAAATTCAACAGCACGGTTTTTAGTTAATACTACAATTGGAATTGGTGGCATCACTGATCCTGCATCAAGATTAGGACTTTCTTCAAGTGAAAGTGATTTTGGTAAAACTCTACATGCTTGGGGGTTTAATGAAGGTGCTTATGTCGAATTACCGTTTTATGCAGCTTCAACAGTACGCGACACAGCAGGCATTGTTGTTGATTTTGTGATGGATCCAATTAATTCAATTATTCCGTCAAAATACAAACCACATACACAAGGTGCTAAGCTTATTGAATTAGCTGGAGATCGAAATGAATATGGCGAGATCATAGATAATATGTTGTATAAGAACGAAGACAGCTATGCCTCACAAAGATTATATTACCTTCAACGCCGGCGCTTTGATTTAAATAATAATACAATTTCAGATGATGACTTAGGCAACCCTTATGAAGATGAATAAAAATATTACACGTCGTTGTGCATTAGGAGCTTTGGTTGCTACTACTACTTTTTTTCCGTCTTCAGTAATAGCATTTAGTAAATCAGACGCAGAAGGGTTGATAAAAAATCTAACTGTTGATGTTTTAAGCGCAATTAATGAACAAAAATCTGAAGAATTAATGTTTTCTAAATTCGAAATGATTTTTTCAAAATATGCTGACGTTCCATTAATCGCTAGAAAAGCACTTGGCCCAAAATGGCGTGAAGCATCTAAAGCACAAAGGACTGCATATGTCTCAGCATTTAGAGGCTATATGGCCAGATATTATGGCAAACGATTTGAAGATTTTTTAGGTTCAAAAATTATTGTTTTAAATTCACGAAAAACTTCTGGTGGATTTTTAGTTAACAGTGACATTGTTTTAACTGATGGGTCTAGCTATCAAGCTCAATGGCATGTGATTGACGCTCGAGGTAAATTCTTAATGTACAACTTATTCCTTGAAGGCGTGAGTGTATTATCTGATGTTAGGGTTCAGATTGGCTCCATGCTTGATAAAAGAGGTGGCTCAATAGATAAGTTAACTGCATATTTAAATACAGCAGCATAATGTTCATTGAATTCATTTAGTTAAACAAATTCTGCAACCGTAATATAAAATTACTGCCTGAGCTTTCTTTAACTTTATTACCTAACCCTCTAAATATACCATTAATAAATTTTGTACTATTTTTTGAATTTAATTCACTAATAAGCTTATCCTCATTTATAACTATTGGTTTTAATACTTCATTTTCATGAATGCGGAGCATAACTTCACGCCATATTTCTGCAGGCATCCCTCCACCAGTTACACCAGTTAATTTACGATTATCGTCATAACCCATCCATACTCCTACAACGTAATCAGCTGTAAAACCTATGAACCATGCATCTCTTGCACCCTGTGTTGTTCCAGTTTTTCCCGCTGCCGGTCTATCCCCTAGATTTGCTCTTAAGCCAGTGCCTGACTTAATTACCTGTTTCATCATGAAGGTTAATTGATTTGCTGCATTCTCATTAATAACACGTAATGAATTACTACTGTCATGCTCCAATAAACTTTCATTATCTCCCTGTATTGTAATGCTAGATAGTCCAAATGGAATTGATGACATACCCTTGTTCAAAATTCCTGCATATGCACCTGTCATTTCTAGTAAAGTACTCTCAGCTGTACCCAGTGCCATTGACGGAACTAATGGAATATTGGATTTGATGCCAAAGTCATTTGCAATAGCCTTCACACGAGATTTTCCAATTTCTTCACTTATTTTTATTGCAACAGTGTTTGTTGATTTAGCTAAAGCCTCAGTGAGGTTTACTTCGCCATCAAATGTACGACTATAATTTTGAGGTTCATAAGTTCCATCAATAACTTCTATAGATATAGGTTCATCAGTTACTATACTGTTATATTGAAATCCATTTTCTAATGCCGCTGCATAAACCATTGGCTTAAATGCTGACCCAGTTTGCCTCAACGCCTGTGTTGCCCGATTAAAAGATCCTGCTAGACCAGTCTTTCGTCCACCTACCATTGCACGAACTGCACCATTAGGTGACATCACCACTATCCCAGCCTGGACTTCTGAACCTTGCTTTAAGTTTTGAAATACTGAGTCTAAAGCACCCTCTGCAGCCAATTGAACACCTTTATTAAATGTTGTTTTGATTATCACATCAGCATTTGCATCTTTGATTATAAACTCTGGTGCTGAACCAAGCACCCAATCCGCAAAATACCCACCAACCATATCAGCTGCTGTTTGAGATAATTTTGCAGGGTTATTCTTAGCTCTAATTGCTTGTGCTTGGGTTAAGTAACCCTGATCCTTCATCAAACCAACAATCAAATTTCCACGTGATTGAGCGCGATCTAAATTTCTAATTGGATTAGCTGCAGAAGGTGCCTTTAACAATCCTGCAAGCATTGCAGCTTGCGCTGGAGTCACATCTCTTGCTGATTTACTAAAATATCTTTGACTTGCAGCTTCAAAACCATAGGCACCAGATCCAAGAAATGCACGATTGAGGTAAATACTAAAAATTTCATCCTTAGTATATTTTAATTCCATCGCCATAGACATGGGCACTTCTTTTAGCTTTCTCTCAAAATTACCCTTTTTTTCAAAATATATTCGTTTTGCTAATTGTTGGGTAATTGTTGAACCACCATTACCCTGCCAAGGCTTGCGCCCTTCTCGCAGGTTTATACGAATTGCCCCCAATATACCTCTAGGGCTAACTCCCCAATGAGTATAAAATCTCTTATCTTCAGTAGCAATAATTGCATTTTTTAAATACGGTGAAACTGTTGAAGATGAAACTTTTCCACCAAATTGATCTCCACGCCATGCAAATACATTACCTTTTGCATCCAACATAGTAACGGAACCCCTTAATCTATCATCCATCAATAGTTTAGCTTCAGGGAGTATACTGAAGTAATATAAGACTGATGAACCCAAGATTAGAAATAAGACAACAGAGACCCTAAGAATAATCCAAAAAAGTAATTGAAATATAAAATTTAAAATACTTCTTATAATATGTGAAATAAAATCTTTAATATTAGTTATTAAGGATTTCTTTTTATCAAATTTATATTTCTTATTTTTATTATTATTCGAAATAGACGGTTTTATCTTTTTTTTCTTTGCATGATTTCGGTTTGGAGCAACCAATGTACTGCGATTTTTTGGCCTCTTAACCATATTTGATTCTGCCCTTTCGCAATCTATGAACTGAAAGTAACTCTATTTAACTAATTTGTAGAGTATAGTTATTGTATTATTTATAATAAATATGATTAAAAATTAATCAATTTACTATCTATGATTAAATCTTATGCATTATTATCAAAATTTAATATTTTATTGCCTCACTTTCATTGAGGTTTTTGTCATTTCTCTTTTTTTTAAGCTCATGTGCATACCCAATGTGTGCTCAAAGCGAGGAAAATATGAAATTAATTATTGCAACTATTAAACCGTTCAAACTTGAGGAAGTACGCATTGCACTTACGGAATCAGGCGTAACAGGAATGATGGTAACAGAAATAAAAGGTTATGGCACTCAATCGGGTCATACAGAAATATATCGTGGCGCAGAATATGCTGTGAACTTTGTTCCAAAGATCAGATTAGACATTGTCGTATCAGATGCGGAAGCTGATGGAGTTGTCTCCACAATTGAAAACACAGCTAAAACTGGAAAAATCGGTGACGGAAAAATCTTTGTACTAGACGTAGATCAAGCTGTTCGAGTTCGAACAGGCGAAACAGGCGACGATGCTGTTTAATAGACATCCAAAGGAAACTATAATGAAACTTAAAACACTTATACCCGCATTTGGTGCATATATGATTGCTTCAACTGTACAAGCACAAGAAACTGCAATTGCAGTTCCCACAGACTCAGTCTTTATTCTTAACTCTCTATTATTTCTTATAGGCGGTTTTTTAGTATTTTGGATGGCAGCCGGATTCTCTATGCTGGAAGCCGGCCTTGTTCGTTCTAAAAATGTAACAATGCAACTTACAAAAAACATGGGATTATTTGGATTTGCCTGCTTTGCTTATTATCTTGTTGGTTATAATCTCATGTATCCTTTGGGAACTTGGGCAACAGAAGGCGTAATATCAGGCATATGGGGACCGGCAGTACTTGAGGCTGTTGGTGTTGATGCTGCTGGAGCAGATGACTATTCATATGCATCAACTGGATCAGATTTCTTCTTTCAATTAATGTTCTGCGCAGCAACAGCATCAATCGTTTCTGGCGCGTTGGCCGAACGTATCAAATTATGGCCATTCCTAGTATTTACAGTAATCTTAACAGGCCTAATTTATCCATTACAAGCTTCCTGGAAATGGGGCGGTGGTTTCTTAGATGCAATGGGATTTTTAGATTTTGCTGGTTCAACAGTTGTACATTCTGTGGGTGGTTGGGCAGCTTTAGCAGGCGCACTGATCCTTGGCCCACGTATTGGAAAATATACTAAAGAAGGTAAAACTGTACCCTTCATGGCTTCAAATCTTCCTTTAGCAACATTAGGAACATTTATTCTATGGATGGGCTGGTTTGGATTTAATGGTGGATCACAATTAGCAATGGGATCTATTGGCGATGTAGCTGATATTTCAAGAATATTCGCAAATACAAATGCTGCAGCTGCAGCAGGATCGATCGCTGCATTAATACTCACACAATTACTCTATAAAAAACCAGATTTAACTATGGTGTTAAACGGCGCTCTAGCTGGCCTAGTAGCAATCACAGCTGAACCTTTAACGCCTACACTTGGTTCAGCATCAATTATTGGTGCTATTGGTGGTGTTATCGTTGTATTCGGTGTGCCATTGTTAGACAAATTGAAAATTGATGATGTAGTAGGTGCTATTCCAGTTCACTTATTCGCAGGCATATGGGGTACAATTGCTGTTGTATTTACAAATAGTGATGCATCACTATCAACTCAGTTATATTCAATTATAGTCGTTGGTCTATTTACATTTATTGCATCAGCAATTCTTTGGTATATTCTGAAATCTGTTTCAGGAATTCGTGTAAGCGAAGAAGATGAAATAACAGGATTGGATATATCTGAATTAGGTATGCCAGCTTATGATATAGTAAAGTAACCTCCCACCTAGATATATATCTAGACTTTAAACTGGCCCAACTGGGCCAGTTTTTTATTGCTTTTATCTTAAATTTGTAATCTCTGATTGTATGGAGATTACAAAATGAAAAATTTGAACTTTTTAAGTGAACGTAAGGATTTAGCTGCAGCCTTTCGCTGGACAGCAAGATTAAATATGCACGAAGCTGTGGCTAATCATTTTTCTTTAGCAATAAATGCTGATGGCTCAGAATTTCTGATAAATCCAAACCAAATGCATTTTTCAAAAATTAAAGCAAGTGACCTATTGGTAATAGATGCCAATGATCCAGAAACACTAGAAGGACCAAATGCTCCTGATATCACTGCCTGGGGTCTACATAGTGCAATTCATCGTCACTGCCCACATGCAAGATGCGCAATGCATGTACACCCTATGTTTTCAACAGTTTTAGCAAGTTTAGCTGACAGTCGCCTACTGCCTATCGATCAGAATACTGCAACATTCTTTAATCGTTATGTAATAGATAATAGTTATGGCGGGTTAGCTCTAGAAGAAGAAGGGGAACGTTGCGCCCAATTACTTCAAGATCCTAAAAAAACTGTAATGATTATGGGAAATCATGGAATCATGGTTATTGGGAAATCAGTAGCAGAAACATTTAACCGAATGTATTATTTTGAGCGAGCTGCTGAAACATATATACGGGCTTTGCAAACTGGCCAGAAACTCCGCATATTGTCCGATACAATTGCGGAGAAAACAGCTTCTGAGGTTGATCAATACCCAGAACAATCTGATAGGCACTTAGCTGAATTAAAAGAAATCCTTGATTCTGAGCATTCTGATTATTCTTTCTAAAACTTAATCCACTCAAAGTTAGGGACTTTTATTTATGCAACAAAGCGAAAATATCCGAGGTGCAATCTACATGTGCCTTTCTATGGTGGGCTTTGTTTTTAATGATGCAGTCATAAAATATGCCTCAACTGATATTGGTATATATCAATCTATTTTTGTTAGAGGTTGTTTTGCAGTCATTATCATTGGCGCAGCATGTTTTTATAGTGGAGCATTCAAAAATATCCCAGGGAAATTAGACCACAAATTTATTTTTTGGAGAACACTTGCTGAAATATTCGCTACAGTTTCATTTCTTACTGCACTGTTCTATCTTCCCATTGCAAATATAACCGCAATACTTCAGGCCTTGCCGTTAACAGTTACTCTTGCAGCCAGCTGGTTCTTAGGAGAAAAAATTGGATGGAGGCGGGGTATTGCTATTTTAATTGGCTTTTTTGGTGTCCTACTTATAATTCAACCAGGTACTGACGAATTCAATATTTATTCAATTCTTGGAGTAGTATGTGTAGTATTTGTAACTCTTCGCGATTTAGTTGTTCGTAAATTTAGCACGAATATATCAACATTATATGTAGCCTTTATAACTGCGGCTGCGATTGCTTTGGTTGGAGGGTTTTTAACTTTTGTCTATGAAGGTTGGACACCCATGAAACTTAACGAAATAATCTTATTATTCATTGCAAGCAGTTTAATATTTGTAGGATACTTTTTTGCAATATCAGCGATGAGGGCTGGTCAAGTAAGTTTTGTATCCCCATTTAGATATACGATTATGATCTGGGCTATCATACTTGGATATTTTATTTGGGGAGATATTCCAAACAATTTAACATTAATTGGAATATCCATTGTTATAGGTATGGGTATATTCACCTTTTGGCGTGAAGCACGGATACAGAAAAAATAACTTCTAAATTTACTTAGAAATCAAGATTCTCAACTGATAATGCATTCTGTTGAATGAACTCGCGGCGTGGCTCAACAACATCACCCATAAGCTTAGTGAATAAATCATCAGCATCTGCTAAATCCTCAACCTTAACTTGCAAGAATATCCTTGCCTCAGGATCAAGCGTTGTTTCCCACAATTGACCTGGGTTCATCTCACCAAGTCCTTTGTAGCGCTGTAGGCTAAGGCCCTTCTCACCTTCAGAATTTACAATATTTAACAAATCAGATGGTGCATTAATCGTCGTAGTTTTTTCTTTTCGTGTAAATTTTGACGGTTCTGAATAAACTTCCTGAAGACTATTTGTCATACTCGACAATTTACGAGCTTCATTTGATTTTAAACATTTTCCATCTAATGTTTGCACTTCTTCAACACCTCGTAATATACGGCTGAACCTTAACCCATCATCTTGAGTTGGCCGCCCTGACCAACCTCGCTCATATTCTGTTGAGACTAAATCTAGTCGTGTTGCAACTGCGTCAGCTGCTGCTTGGGGGTTAGACAGCACTTGGTCAATATTTAGAGCTCCTGCAATTGCAGCTTGCTCTAAAATATGATGGCTATAATGCGTTGGAAATGCATTAAGTATAGTTCGCGACTGACGTGCTTCGTCAATTACGCGCGCTAAGTCTGGGCCCGCCATAGCAGAGCCACCTCCTAAGGTAAGTGTAGCTCCTTCAATTCCTTGCTCTGCTAAGAAATCCTCAAGCGATACCTGGTCTTTTAGATAGACTTCAGATTTGCCACGCGCAACTTTGTAAAGCGGTGGCTGAGCAATATACAAATAGCCGCCCTCAATAAGCTCAGGCATTTGCCTAAAAAAGAAGGTTAGCAATAATGTTCTTATATGTGCTCCATCAACATCGGCATCAGTCATAATAACAACTTTATGATATCGCAATTTACTAATATCAAATTCGTCTCGCCCAATTCCTGTACCCAATGCAGTAATCAAATTAGTTATTTGTTCAGAAGTTAACATCTTATCAAAACGTGCACGTTCAATATTTAAAATCTTACCTCTTAACGGAAGAACAGCTTGATTCTCTCGAGATCGCCCTTGTTTGGCCGAACCCCCAGCAGAGTCACCTTCCACTATAAAAATTTCAGATAATGAAGGGTCTTTTTGTTGGCAATCTGCTAATTTACCAGGCAAAGAAGTTCCACCAAATGCAGTTTTGCGGCGCGTTAATTCACGTGCTTTTCTAGCAGCTTCACGCGCCAAAGCAGCTTCAACAATCTTTGTAACAATTTCTTTTGCGTGAGCAGGGTTTTCTTCAAACCATTCAGATAACTTTTCATTCATCAAACTTTCAACAACTGGTCGAACTTCAGATGAAACTAATTTATCTTTAGTTTGCGAACTAAATTTTGGATCAGGAACTTTTACGGATAATACACAAGTTAATCCCTCACGTGCATCATCGCCTGTGAATGATACTTTCTCTTTCTTGGCTATTCCCGATGAAGCTGCATAATTGTTTATAGTTCTCGTAAGAGCACCACGGAAGCCAGCTATATGTGTACCCCCATCACGTTGTGGAATATTATTGGTAAATGGCAATACATTTTCATGATAACTATCATTCCACCACATTGCACATTCGACAGTAATATCATCTTTTTCACCTATAATATAAATAGGATCTTCTATTACTGATGACTTGGATCTATCTAAGAATTTAACAAATTCCTTAACACCACCATCATATAACAAAGTAGTTTCTAAATGTTCTGTCGGTCGCTCATCGCGTAATATTATTTTTACACCTGAATTTAGAAAAGCTAACTCTCTGAGACGATTTTCTAATGTTTTAAAAACATATTCTCTGTTTGAAAATGTTTCTGTCGAAGCCATAAACCTTACTTCGGTACCAGTTTCGCCATTTGCATCACCTATTATTTCAAGATGCTTAACGGTATCACCATGTTCAAATCGAGCGATATGAATTTTTCCATCACGCCAGATTTTTAACTCTAACCAATCAGACAGAGCGTTAACAACAGAAACACCAACACCGTGAAGCCCACCTGAAACTTTGTATGAATTACTATCAAATTTACCACCAGCATGAAGCTGAGTCATAATAACCTCAGCTGCTGATACACCTTCCTCTTCATGAATGCCAACAGGGACACCACGACCATTATCACGCACAGATACACTCTCGTCAGCATGTATAGTAACAGATACAAAATCAGCATGTTTAGCTAAGGCTTCATCAATGCCATTATCTACAACTTCATAAACCATATGATGTAAACCAGAACCATCATCCGTATCACCGATATACATTCCAGGACGTTTTCTCACAGCCTCTAAGCCCTTGAGAACCTTGATAGAATCTGCACCGTATTCTTCTGATTTAATTTGATCGTCTGACATCTATATGAATCCTATAATTATACACTAAATATAGATGATTTTACGATGAATGTCACGCATAAGGCACAATATTTTGCGTTATAATAAACTAATACACAAGCCAACGATAATTAATGCAACTCCAGAAAAAATATTCATTTTTACTATAACTGAAGAAGATGAAAAATAACTTCTCATTTTTCCAAGTGCTCCCGCAAGCATCAAATTTCCAACCATAGGAACTAGTGCAGAAAGGCAGCAAATAAGAAATATATCTACATAATTAATTTTATTAAAATCAAAAAAATTCGGCAAAAGTGTCATATAAAATAAACTTGCTTTTGGATTTGCCAAAACTGCAGAAAAGCCAGCTGTAAACCCTGCCCAAACTCCTGGCTTTGTTAAGCTAGACTCTTCTCCAAAAAGATTTTTTGATCTAACCACCAGAACTAATCCCATTAAAATAAGAATTATCGATGCCAGATAACGAAAAATAATTAATATGTCTGAATAAATAAAAATTAAATATGAGACACCCATTAGCGCCACCAATGGCCATAACAAATCTCCTAACGCAACGCCTAAAACTAAGGGAACAGACGATTGAAATCCTCCTGAAACTGATCGAGCAAGCACTGCAACCCATACAGGCCCAGGGGTAAGCCAAAGAATCGCAAGCGCTATAGAATAAAAAAATGATTGGGCTAATGTAATTGTTATCATTTTAAAACAGAACCACTTGATGCTTCATTAACTTCTAAAAATTGCGCTCTATCGCCAAATGCCTCAAACAATTCCTTACCCGTACCAGTCATCCAAGCTTGAGCCCCAAGGGATATTATTTCTTCATACAGTGCATTTTGACGCTCTATATCAAGATGTGCGGAAACCTCATCTAATAACAAAATTGGTGCAGATCCAAAATCCTGTGATAAAGCACGCCCATTTGCTAGTATTAGGCTAACCAAAAGTGCTTTTTGCTCTCCAGTTGAGCATAACTTAGCAGCTGTTTCTTTGGCAGAATACATAGCGGTTAAATCATCTCTATGAGGCCCAATTAAAGTTCTGCCAGCAAATAAATCTGCTCTTCTATTATTTGCAAAAGCATCTTTTAAGTCATCAACAATAATTGCTTCATTATTAGCACCAACTAAACCTAATTGTGCCGTTGGAAAACTCGTCTGCACATTAGTTTGAGCCTCCATAATTCTATCAATTGTATATAAACGATTTTGTTCGATTTTTCTTCCAGATTCGGCCATTTGACTTTCTACAGCTGAATACCACGCTGGATCATTGATACCCTCTTTGAGCATTTTGTTACGCTCACGCATAGCTCTTTCATAATCTAATGTGTATTG
>ERZ1047472.2949-NODE-2949-length-11550-cov-5.290387_pt1 | contig 11550 bp, 12 predicted proteins | sample MGYA00383095_ERZ1047472 | MGnify/ENA primary metagenome ERZ1047472 (study PRJEB29581, sample SAMEA5548365) | metagenome | biome: marine; feature: coastal; material: water | depth 1 m | study: Short-term variability in the microbial, nano- and picoplankton...
TTTAAGCTGCTGCCCTTCCGCCACTTTGGATACATCTATCTCTATTGATCCTGCAGCTAATGTATCAGCGGCCTTACCCATCTGCGCTACCAAGGGCCAGCCTAGAGAAACAGCACCGGCTGCGGCTGCGGCTCCTGTAGCTATAAAAATAAAATCTCGCTTACCTTCATCATCTACTGCAGTAGCTACATCTAATTTTCGATCTCCGGACATAATCTGTCCACTCCTTTTCGGTGTGCTGGCTTTTCATATTTTTTTATAGCGTTATTATGTACTGCGTTCTATATATATATGAGCAGAACATCCATAGTTTATTCGCGCTAAAACGACGCAATGCGAAACATTTTATCAGGATACACATTTATGAAAATTATTCTCTACCAACCCGACATGGCTGGGAATTTTGGGGCAATTATGCGCTCTTGTGCATGTTTTAATATAAGTTTAGAGGTAATTGAACCCTGCGGTTTTCCTCTTACCTCTAAAGCAATTCGTCTAGCAGCGATGGATTACGGGTCACCACAAGAAATTGTGAGGCATAAAAGTTGGAAGAGCTTTATGGAAGTTCCTGACTCAGGAAGATTGGTATTACTTACCACAAAAGGGGCAACCCCTTTAAACAACTTTAAGTTTCGCAGTGATGACCGTTTAATTTTTGGGCAGGAGAGCGCCGGAGTTCCTGAGACAGTTCATTCAGTCTCAGACGAAAAGATTATTATACCCATTGCAACAGGTATGAGAAGTTTTAACTTAGCAACATCAGTTGTGATCGCAGCTTATGAAGGGTTGCGACAATTAAACTGTCTGCCTAGCTAATAATATATTATTTAAGAAAATTTCTCATAGACCAAAGATTTTTTCAGCTGTAAACATCAAGATACAAACCTCTTTACTCTGATAGGCTCATGAATTGCAAAATATAAAAAAAACTAAAGCCACTGTTTGGTTCAAAGAACTCAGAGATATTATTTGTACTGAATTTGAAAGACTTGAAAAGGAAGCGCCCGCAGATCTTTATGGAAATACACCTGGAAAATTTATCTATGAGGATTGGTTGCGAAATGAAAAAAATGGAGGTGGTGGGACTGGGGGAATGCTACGTGGGCGGCTTTTTGAAAAATGCGGAGTTCATATTTCAACCGTAAATGGAAAGTTTGAGGGAGAAATGAGAGAAAAAACTCCTGGAGCAAAGGAGGATCCAAGGTTTTGGGCAGCAGGAATTTCGCTTATCGCTCACATGCGAAACCCACATGTGCCTAGTGTTCATTTTAACACTAGGTATATAGTTACAACCAAAGGCTGGTTTGGCGGAGGTGGTGATTTAACGCCAACTCAAGCTGAAGATCGTGTTCAAACCTCTCAAGATGCTCTAGATTTTCATGCGGGCATGCGTGCAGTTTGCGAGAAGCATTCAGTAGCTGATTACAACAAATTTAAAAACTGGTGTGATGACTACTTTTTTTTACACCACCGCTCAGAACCTCGAGGAGTAGGTGGTATATTTTACGATAGATTAGATAGTGGTGACTGGGAAGCAGACTTTGCTTTTACAAAAGACTTAGGTATCCATTTTAAGAATACATATCTAAACATTGTAAGAAAAAGGATGTTTGATGAATGGACAAATGAAGATAGGGAAGAACAGCTGATACAAAGAGGTAGATACGTGGAGTTTAATCTTCTCTGGGATAGAGGTACCACATTTGGTTTAAAAACAGGCGGGAATATCAAAACTATCTTAAGCTCTATGCCACCAGTTGTTAAGTGGCCTTAAAACAAAATTTAGTTACTTAAAGGAAAAATTGAATTGATCAAAAACTTCATTTGCGGTGGATTATTTGTTTTTATATTTTCCAACACATTACTAGCCCAAATAATCGTTCAGGGCGGTGGCATAGCCAATGAGTGCTACAAAAATACAAAATTTGAAAGCACTAGCAAGTTAATGTCAATTAATATTTGTTACAAAGCACTTAAAGAACCATTGTCAAAAAAAGACAAAGCTGCAACTCATGTTAACCTTGGCATTTTATTGATGAGAAGAGGCGAATACCTCAAAGCACAAGAGCAATATACTAAAGCAGCGAGAGCTCAGCCTTCATTATCAGAAATATATATTAATTTAGCGGCAAGTAAAATTTACACTAAAAATTATATGCAAGCCATGAAAGCGGCAACTAAGGCCATAGAGATGGGAACAGACAAACTGCCTGAAGCACTATACAATAGAGCTATAGCTCATGATAATTTAGGCTTATCAGACAAGGCTTTAGCAGATTTAGTTTTAGCTCTCGAAATACGACCCAACTGGCCGCCAGCCACAAATATGATTTCTTTATATGATAAAAATAGTAAAATTACTAAAAGTAAATAAAAGTCTTATTCAACCTTGAGTTTACAGTTCACTTCTTTAACATAAAACAACAGAAAACAAGGCATTATTAGCATGAAAAAAATACAATCAGAATATAGTTATGATGACTTAATAATAAGCGGAGAGGAAAGTCTATTTGGTCCAGGAAATGCCAAATTACCTGCTCCGCCAATGCTCATGTTGGATAAAATTAGTCACATAGGACTTGATGATGGTCCGTTTTCTAAAGGAAGTTTAATCGCAGAACTTCAAATAAACCCAGGTCTTTGGTTTTTTGATTGTCATTTTAAAGGCGACCCCGTTATGCCAGGATGCCTAGGGTTAGATGCAATGTGGCAACTAGTGGGTTTTTGGTTGGGCTGGTCAGGGTCGCCCGGGCGCGGAAGAGCACTTGGTGTTGGTAAGGTAAAATTTACAGGACAAGTAACTCCAGATGTAAAGAAGGTCAGATACGAGATAGATCTCAAAAGAGTAATTCGTAGAAAACTTGTGCTCGGTATAGCTGATGGAAGAATGTATTCTGATGATAATTTGATTTACAAAGCAGATGATTTACGTGTTGGTTTGTTTGTTCCTGAAAATTCAGAAAAAGAGGTATTGTAATGCGAAGAGTGGTAATAACGGGCATTGGAATAGTCTCATGCATTGGTAACAACAAAGACGAAGTTACGAAAAGTCTAAAAAACGGGACGTCAGGAATTACAAAAGATGAAAGAATGGCCGAGCTAGGCTTTCGGAGTCAAATATCGGGTCGGCCAACACTCGTTGCAAAGGATCATGTACCAAAAAGGTCATACCGCTTTATGAGTGATGCCGCAGGATGGAGTGCGGTTTCAATGCAGCAAGCTATTGATGACTCTGGATTAAATGAGGAACAAGTGTCTAACGACCGCACAGGTATAATAGCAGGCTCGGGCGGACCAAGTGCAATAGAAATTGTAAGGGCAGCTGATATAACACGTAAAAATACTTCACCTAAACGCATTGGGCCGTTTGCAGTTCCTAAAGCAATGTCGTCAACTGTGTCTGCTACATTGGCTACACACTTCAAAATTAAAGGCGTGAATTATTCCATTACATCGGCTTGCACCACATCATTGCATTGCATTGGTGCAGCTTGCGAGCAAATACAATGGGGAAAACAAGATATTATGTTTGCCGGAGGAGGTGAAGAAGTTGAGTGGGCAATGTCCTCTCTATTTGATGCAATGGGTGCTATGAGTAGCAAATATAATAGCACTCCAGAGACTGCTTCAAGAGCATTTGATATTAGCCGTGACGGCTTTGTAATAGCAGGTGGTGCAGGAATGGTTGTTTTAGAAGACTATGAGCATGCTATTGCGAGAGGTGCTAAAATATATGCAGAAATAACAGGTTATGCGGCAACATCTGATGGATATGATATGGTTGCACCATCAGGGGAAGGCGCAGAAAGAGCAATGAGAATGGCATTAGATGACGCTAAAGCAAAAGGAGTTACAAGAATCGATTATATTAATCCTCATGCAACTTCGACGCCAGTTGGAGATGTGGCTGAAACAGGTGCAATTCATCGAGTTTTCAAAGACGATTGTCCCTACATATCAGCTACTAAGTGCTTAACTGGGCACAGCTTGGGTGCAGCAGGGGTTCAAGAGGCCATTTATACCTTGATTATGATGGATAAAGGGTTTGTTGCGCCATCTATCAATATAACTGAGCTGGACCCTGAACTTCCAAAGGTCAACATTGTAACTAAAATGATCGAAACAAATTTAACTTCAGTGATGTCAAACAGTTTTGGGTTTGGTGGCACTAATGGAAGTGTAATATTTACTAAGGTTGAATAATAATTTATCTATGACACTGCTATTTTTAGTTATTTAGCAGCTACAACTATAAAGGATAGTATAATGGCAGATCAACATTTTCCAACTGGTACTTTAATGGCAGGAAAGCGCGGCCTAGTTATGGGAGTTGCTAACAAAAATTCAATTGCATGGGCTATTGCGCGTCAGCTATCTTCTCAAGGGGCGGAGCTGGCCTTTACTTATCAGGGAGAAGCACTTTTACGTCGTGTGAAACCACTTGCTGAGTCCATAGGCTCCTCAATACTTTGTGAATGCGATGTCACAAACGATGAAACAATGGATTCAACTTTTTCAAAACTTGAAACAGAATGGGGTAAAATTGATTTTTTAGTTCATGCCATTGCATTCGCTGGTAAAGATCAATTAGCTGGAAGTTTTATAGAAAATACAACGCGGGAAGGCTTCAAATCAGCTCTAGACATATCAGCTTACAGCTTTGTGGATGCTGGAAGGCGTGCTGCTGAAATTATGAATGACGGTGGATCTATGATCACCCTTACATACCTTGGTTCTGAAAGAGTTATCCCTAACTATAATGTAATGGGAGTAGCAAAAGCTGCTTTAGAGGCGAGCACTCGTTACATGGCGGCTGATTTAGGGCCAAGACAAATTAGGGTAAATGCCATATCCGCCGGACCCATCAAAACACTTGCAGCTGCGGGTATTGGATCTGGGCGACATATGTTCAGATTTAACAAGGCTGCTAGTTCACTTCAGGACAACACAGATCCCATGGGAGTTGCGGGCGCGGCTTTGTATCTTCTTTCAGACCTTGGACTTTCTTGTACCGGTGAAACTCATCATGTTGATGGTGGGTTTCATTCAGTAGGGATGCCCCAAGAGCTAGCCCTTAAAGAAAGCCTAGGTATTAGTTAAAACTTGAACATAACTTAAAATTATTAGACTAAACTCTCTAAATCTTCGCGTGAAAGATTAGCAGCTGCGAAATAAACTAATTCTAATGTTACTGTAGGACGACCTTGAGATACCACCTGAGATATGAAATTTAAATAATTTGCATTTTCTAAACTAATGCGAATAGTTGTTCTTTTATCTGTTGAAAGTCGAATTTCAGAGAACCACTCTGTTATCTCAGAATTATGATATTCTTCTCTAATATGATTTAGTATTAAATTGATTACCTTTGAACGTGCCTTTGTTTTTAAACGTCTACCCATCTGCCTGATTAATTTTTCAGCACCTGGTTCGATTAGCATTTCAATAGCTTTTGTATCCACAATAGAGATTTTGCACAAATAAGTTAACAAAAACTTAATACAGCATGGGTTATGAAAGGCAAACCCACCATATATAAATTAAATTAAAAAAATTTATGAATGCATAAATTAATTTGGTTCCTGAATATTATGTCTTTTAAAAAAATCAGAATTGACTTTATAAGCTTCATTCTCACAAATGCCTACAATAGTATCTATTCCAGCTTCCTGAAGAAGCGCCGCCCCGCGCCAATTTACTCTAGTGTCAGGATCAATAATTGCAATTACGCAACTTTTTATACCTGCTAGGATTAAAGCATTAACACACGGTGCAGTCTGTCCATAGTGAGAACATGGCTCTAGAGTTACATAAACCGTTGACCCCCTCGCCTTATCTCCAGCAATCTGAAGGGCGTTTGTTTCGCCATGAGGCCTGCCCCCATCTGATGTTACCCCGCTTGCAATTACTCTATTATTTTTTACTATAATGCAGCCTACTGATGGGTTTTCGCCAGTATTACCTAACTGCTTTTTTGACAAATCAAGCGCAATTTTCATCCATTTCACATGATTAATCAGTTTAAATCTCCGGTAGCACTTTAGCGCGCTCAGCATCCAAATATCGAGCAGTTACTATTGTATTAATGTCAGAACCAAATTCAATTAAAAGAGGATTTCCTGTAGGAAATTCGTAATTAGGAATTTCTTTATCGTTAACTTTAAAAAGGTCTTTTAATATCGCCCTTAAACTATTTCCATGTGCTGAAATAATTAAGTTTTTCTTATCGTTTATGAAAGGTGCAATTGAAGATGAAAAGTATGGCAATACGCGGTCGCAGGTCATTTTCAAACTCTCTCCAGTTGGGAGCACTTCAGGGTCTACATTACTATATTTTGAGTCATGAATTGGATGATATTGATTTTGTTTGTCAATTTTTGGAGGTGGTATATCAAAACTTCTTCTCCAGATATGGACTTGCTCATCGCCGAATTTAGATCTTGTTTCTTGCTTATTACACCCAGTAAGGGCCCCATAATGCCGCTCATTTAACCTCCAGTCTTTGATTACAGGTAAATGAAATTGATTTGCGGCCTCTAAGGACAACCACAAAGTTTTGATGGCCCTGCGTTGAAGACTTGTAAAAGCTCTGTCAAATATAACACCTTCTTTAGCTATTAATTCTCCTGATTTAATAGCCTCGTTTACCCCTGTATTGGTGAGACCAACATCAACCCATCCAGTAAAACGGTTTTGAAGGTTCCATTCTGATTGTCCGTGACGGACTAAGACAATAAATGCCATATTGTAAATTCCTTAATGAGCCTCATTCCAGTTTTTTGCAGCATGCGCTTCTACAACCAATGGAACAGATATATCAACAGCAGGCATCGCCGCATTTTGCATGGTTGTAGTAACTATTTTAATTAGTTCATTTGCATTTGATTCAGGCACCTCAAAAATAAGTTCATCATGCACCTGTAATAGCATTTTTGAACCATCTATAGGTTTTATATTATTAGGAATTCTTATCATGGCTCGACGGATTATATCGGCTGCAGAACCCTGGATTGGGGCATTTATGGCTTGTCGCTCAGCGAAGCCCCTAATAGCAGGATTCCTGTCTTTAATTCCTTTAATGTGACATTTGCGGCCGAAAAGGGTTTTAACATAACCATATTCCCTAGCCTCATTCTTTGCATTCTCCATGTAATCTTTGATACCAGGAAATTTTATAAAGTAGTTTTTGATATATTCACTCGCTTCTGTGCGTGATATTCCTAGGTTATTAGCTAAGCCAAATGCAGAAATTCCATAAATAATACCAAAGTTTATAGCTTTAGCTCGCCGCCTAGTTGAAGCATCCATGTCTGATAGCTTTACATTAAAAATCTCAGATGCCGTTAACGCATGAATATCTACACCATCAGAAAATGCTTTCTTCATAGTAGGAAGATTAGCAGTGTGTGCTAACAAACGTAACTCAATTTGCGAGTAGTCAGCGGCAATTAATAAATGATCATGCTCAGCTATAAATGCATCTCTAATTTTACGACCATCCTCGGTTCGAATTGGAATGTTTTGCAGGTTAGGGTCTGATGAGGACAGACGGCCTGTCGTAGTTGCTGCTAGTGAAAAACTAGTATGAACTCTTCCAGTTCTCGAGTTAATTTTTTGCACCAGAGCATCAGTATAAGTCGATTTTAATTTGGAATAATGCCGCCACTCAAGAATGATTTGTGGTAGCTTTTCTCCCTTTTCTGCAAGCCCCTCAAGAACACCCGCACCTGTTTGCCAAGCTCCAGTTTTTGTTTTCTTACCTCCTTGAAGATTCATCTTGTCGAAAAGAATTTCTCCCAATTGTTTAGGCGACCCTAAATTAAACTGCTGCCCAGAGAGCAAATAAGCTTCAGCCTCAAAATGTTCCATTTTTTGTGCAAATAATGCTGACAGGCGGGCGAGCTCAGCCCTATCAACCTTAATGCCATTATTTTCCATATCCGCTATTATTGATGGCAAAGGTCGCTCTAAAGTTTCATAAACTGTTTTCACCTTTTCAGTTACTAACTTAGGCTTTAAATACTTCCATAAACGCAGCGTAACATCCGCATCCTCTGCAGCATAAGGGGTAGCAACTTCAAGGGATAATTCATCGAAGGTTTTCTTGTTTTTTCCCGACCCCACTAACTCTTTAAAAGAAATAGGTTTATGACCAAAATGAAGCTCTGAAAGGCCATCCATTCCATGATTATGCAATCCAGCTGCTAAAGCATAAGATATCAACATTGTATCATCATAAGGTGCAACATTTATTCCATATCTTTGCAGCACACCTATATCATACTTAAAGTTCTGCCCAACTTTTAGAACTGACTCAGACTCTAGCAGAGGCTTCAACATTTTAATCGCTAACGATAGTTCAATTTGCTGTGGCTTGTCATCCCCGAACATGTCTCCGGTTCCAATATGACCCAAAGGAACATAACAAGCGTCATTGTCATTGATAGATAAACATATACCAACCAAATCAGCAGAAGAGCTATCTAAACTATTGGTTTCCAAATCCACAGCTATTACCTCAGCATCAAGGCAACGTTGTATCCACTTTTCGAGTAATTCCTCTGACTGGATGCATTCATACTTTGTTAAATCGAAACTAATATTTTTAGGACTTGTAATGGATCCAGGAGTTATAAAATTCGGCTGACTGTCATCCTTACGTATACCACCTGTCTTACCCTCACCTAAAGCCAATCGCACTCTGTTAGTTAATGTATTAAATTGCATCTCCTCTAAAAAATCAAATAAAACAGATATATCTGGATCAGTTACAGCCGTGTCTTCTAATGGAAACTCCAACTCAACATCAGTTTTCAAGGTGACCAACTCCAATGAAATTCGAGCATTATCAATATTAGCCATCATTTTTTCTCTGCGCCCTTTTTGAGGGATTTCATCACAACGCTGAAGTAATGTCTCTAAGTCGCCAAACTGCTCGAGAAGTACCACAGCAGTCTTAACTCCAATACCCGGTACTCCGGGAATATTATCGACAGAATCTCCAGCCAATGCTTGAATTTCAATTACTCGTTCAGGTGGCAAACCAAATTTTTCTATTACTTGAGGAATACTTATTTTTTTATTTTTCATAGTATCAAGCATTGATATTTTATTCGATACAAGCTGCATTAAATCCTTATCTGAACTGATAATAGTAACCCTGGCGCCCTTAGCCTCAGCCTGTCTGGCATAAGTTGCTATTATATCATCAGCCTCATAACCCTCCATTTCAATTGCAGGAGCTCCAAAAGCACGTGTTGCCTCACGAGTTAGAGGGAATTGGGGAATTAAGTCTTCTGGTGTTTCAGACCGATTAGCTTTATATTCATCATAAATATCGTTCCTGAATGTGTGACTTCCCTTATCAAAGATTACAGCAAAGTGCGTCGGACGATCTTCATTGTTTTGATCCCTTAATAATTTAAAGATCATATTCGAAAATCCAGCAACTGCTCCTATTGGCATGCCATCTGATTTGCGGGTTAAAGGAGGAAGTGCGTGATAAGCTCGAAATATGTACCCAGACCCGTCAACTAAAACGACGTGTGAATTTTTATCGACTGGAGCCGTAATACGCATTGAGAATCCTTCTTTATCCTCTTTTGGGGGCCCAATTGACTTTATTCAATAGTAAGGGTTGTATTTAACTTGATAAATTTGAAATAAATCCTTCATGCAACTTTTAGTTTAAAGATCTGATCACAATATTTGCATTTTGCAGTATTATTTTGACCCATATCTATAAAAATTCTTGGATGTCCTAATGCACCCCCAGGGCCATCGCAGCTTATTCGCTTGGATGTTACAATAGTAATCTGAGATGGAGACTCTGAAGGTTTTGGCATATTTAAATATCGCTTTTTAATTTCTTTATTTAAACTACTAATACTAAAAAATAACCATAAACATAGTACTTATTTTTGCAAAACTAGTCTGTCAGATTATTTCGTATAGCCAAGACCTCAAGTCTCATCAAAATCATACAAGCTAACCCCTCTCCTTCTTTCATCAAAACTAATAATTCTATTTAATGGTGCGTGCGCCCTTTGTCTGCAGTGGGGACGCTCACATAGGTGACAATTTACACCAATTTTTGAAGGCCGCGGGTTATTAAGATTATATTTTTCGGCATAAACTAATCTTGGTGCATAAGCTATGTCACAACCAAGACCGATCGCTAATTTTTGAAGAGGGTTTTTATAGGTACCGTTGCTTCTTACTACCATTTTAGCGATAGAGAAATAAGTTGTATCATCAGGCATTTGTATAATTTGAGTAACTGTTTTATCTGGAGTTAAAAAACATTCATGTATGTTCCATATTGGGCAAGCTCCACCAAATCTACTAAAATGAAAACGTCCCGCGCTAAACCTTTTTGAAACATTGCCTGCAACATCAATACGAACAAAGAAAAAAGGTATGCCACGTGCATCAGGCTTTTGGAGTGTTGTAAGACGATGCGCAGTTTGCTCAAAACTAGTACCAAATCTGTGACATAAAAGATCAACATCGTATTTACTATTTTCAGCTTCTTTGAGAAATTGGTCATACGGCATTAAAATGGCAGCTGCAAAATAATTTGCTAATGTCGTACGGCAAAGGCCTTCAGCCTCCAATCCATTTAAATCAGCAGTACCGACTACTTCATCAATTAAATCGCGATACTCTAATATACTAATTTGATAGGCTAGCTGAAATCGGCGACCAGACTGAGGTAAAAGTTCTGAAAGATTTATTCGCTTAGAATGGCGATCAAAATATCTTAGCATTTGCGGCATAATATCCACAGGGACTACTCTCACTGAGATACCATGCTTTTCTTGAAGCCTATTGGTTAATATCGTTCCAATTTGAGCTCTATTATATCCCAATTCTTTAGCTAGCTTTTTAGCTGCAGCGTCTAATGCAGGAAAATAATTTTTTTGTTTATGTAAAAAACGCCTTACAGTATCAACTGCCTGAGACGATTGCTCCAGTAATTCTACATTTTTATCATTTTTATTTTCACTATCACGCAATGTTGCATCACGATGCTTTCCATATAATTTAATCAAAGACCGAGCAGCACTTGGACTCACGCTTACTAAATCTTCTGCTTCATTTTTTGAAAGAGAGTCACCTTTAAAAATTGGGTCTCTTAAAGTCTCGTAGACTTCAGCAACTAAGTGTGCATCTCCAGCTCCAGTAAAACTAGCAATATCAAAATCATAAATTTCAGCCATGCGAAGCAAAACTTTTGCAGATAGTGATCTCTGGTTACGTTCCATTAGATTTAAATAGGATGTAGATATACCTAAATCTTCAGCCATACGCGATTGAGTTAATCCCAGAGTTTTTCTAAATCGGGCGATACGAGGACCAATAAGAAGCTTTTCATTACTAGGCATAATATTTCTTTTTACAAGTTTTACAAAATTTACTAAATATATATAACATAGTTTACAAAAATACCTAGCTTTTACAACTAATTATAGAAAAAATATATTTATGTAAATATAGTAAACATGGAAATAAGATAAAAGGTAATTGTTATGGAAGATATCAGTTCAC
>ERZ1047472.2950-NODE-2950-length-11546-cov-8.564268_pt1 | contig 11546 bp, 14 predicted proteins | sample MGYA00383095_ERZ1047472 | MGnify/ENA primary metagenome ERZ1047472 (study PRJEB29581, sample SAMEA5548365) | metagenome | biome: marine; feature: coastal; material: water | depth 1 m | study: Short-term variability in the microbial, nano- and picoplankton...
AAAAATAATGTATTACTATATTGCTTTGAATGCGAAGTTAAATAACTTCTTTAATTAAAGGGATTGTAATTCTTCTTTTCATTTCCATTGAGAGCTGATCAAGGCTCTCAAGGATTTGAACTAAATCTGAAATATTTCTATTAGCGTAAGTAAGTAAATATTGTGCTTCTTTATCACCCAGTTCAATTGATCTTAAACCGGTGATATGCTTCAGAGCTAACAAGAGATCATCATCAGCTAGACAGTGAAGTTCGTGACTTTGAAGTTTTCTAAGTCTTGAATCTAAATCTTTGAGCTCAAAATTCATATCATCTATATTTTTAGAAGATGTAAAAATTAATCTATTATCTGTATTTAATGACCTATTTATAAGATTGAATATAGCTGTCTCCCAAGTCTTATTCCCAACTACATTTTCAATGCCATCAATACAAACTAAATCTATATTCTCTAATGAATCAAGGATATCAACACTTAATTCTATTGCTTGTTTGATGGGCAAAAAGAAAGCAGATTTTTTTTTACTATTATAAAGATTGCATAATGCTTGAAGCAAAAATGTCTTACCTGAATCTTTTGTACCAAAAATTAATAAATCATCGTTAAAAATCTCATCCTGAAGAATCAACAATAGTTGTTTATTAGATTTAGTTACATAAAAATTATCAAATGAAGATTTATTATCTTTGTTCCATGGAAAAGTAAGTTGTTTGGGATTATTCATTATGGTATTTATTTATGCTCAGAAACCAATTTCGAGCATACACAACAAGACTAAGCAAAGTTACTATTAATATAAAAATATCAAGTGCAATTAAAGAAAAGGTAATATCAAGTATTTCAAAAATAAAAACAACAATAATATATGCTATTTGGAGACCTGTGGTAAGTTTGCCTAAAATATTTGGCAAAGGTGTCTCTGATTCTATCAGAGTCATATGCACTGCAGCACCTAAAAGGATAGCCACATCTCTTCCAATAAATATTACAAATATATATAAAGGAATATATGAGTTAAGCCATAGAAAAAAAATTGTGCCAGACAATAAGAGTTTATCAGCAACCGGATCTAAGATAGTGCCGAGATAGGTTTGCCAATTCATTCTTCTCGCAAGAAATCCATCTAATGCATCAGTCAATGAAGCAATTAGAAAATATCCAAGACTTATTAAAAAATTACTCAATAAAATATTATTAAGAATTGGATAAACGAGCCCTATTCTTATAATCGATAAAAGATTTGGTATGAAGATAAAATATTTACTCATTTTATATATACTAAATTCAATTGATTAGAAATTTTGGAATCATCAATGATAAAAAAACTACTATTTTCAATGTCTCTATTAAGGGAATTTATGTCTCCCATGATGTTTGCTTGATATCTAATTATATTATTTTTAAAGCTAAGAATCTCGAGATCTGTAATACCTATCAACTTCAATAATTTATCTTTTGAATTTTTATAATCTTCATAAGAATTAACTCCTCTAACATCAATTTTTAGAATGGAAGTATTCGAAGTATCTGTTGTTAATCCCTCAAAAGCTTTTGAGATTTTAGATTCTACATATTTTAAAAAAATATTTTCAATATCTTTTTTATATAGCTCACTGGATATAGATCTTTCTATATCTCCAGAAAGCGACCACTCATTAAGACCAATATTTATTAACTTTATTTCTACTAGTTCATCAAAATTATAATTGGAGGTTATATAGTCTTTAGGTAAAGATAAAATATCAGTATTTGCTAAGACTTTTTGATCCTGCAAATCAAAAATTGGTATTTCTAAAAATAAACCTCTTTCTTTTGATAGTCTATCAAGAACATCTATAAAAATAGTGTCTATACTATTTTTAGGATCTTGTGAGACAAAATAGGGAGTTTCCAAACCTGATTCTACTTCAATTAGGAAAAGTACCACTGGTCGTGAATAACCAATAATAGGTATTGATAATTCTTTGAACTTTGAAATTACCTTGTCTTGATTGAATTTAACCTCTAGAAGGCTTTGGTTTTGAACGTTTTTAATAGAGTAGCTTATAATAAAATCCTTCCTAGCAGACCCAGAATTTATAATCTTCCATATATTTGAGGGTGACTTTGAACCACTAATTCTAAAAATAAGGTTATTGAATGAGGAATTAATAGAAGATTCTATTTTAGAAGAACTTTCTATAGGGACATATATAGTAAAAAGTTCATTAAACTCCTTTCCAAAGGACTGATTAGAAAAGATAATAAGAACTACTATAAAATGTTTAATAAAATTGTTATGCATTTCTTTCACAATGAGTATTCTAAATGACAAAAGAAATTATAGAAAATGATCCTTATAAATCTGCTGGTGTAGATATTGATGCAGGTAATAATCTAGTTGATCTTATCAAGGAAGATGTAGCCTCCTCTCATACCCCAAATGTTCTTGGAAACATTGGAGGTTTCGCTGGGATGTTTAAACTTGATAAAGAATATAAGAATCCTATCCTGGTTGCCTGTACAGATGGTGTAGGAACTAAAGTAGCTCTTGCGCAGGAAGCAAATAAACTCGATGGCATTGGCCAAGATCTTGTAGCAATGTGTGTAAATGATTTAATTGTATGCGGGGCTAAGCCTTTATTTTTTCTTGATTATTTTGCCTCATCAAAGCTTGAAGTAGATGAAGCCTCTAAAGTAATCAAAAGTATAGCTAGTGCATGCAAAGACTCTGGCTGCGCCTTGCTTGGCGGCGAGACTGCTGAGATGCCAGGTCATTACCTAGGTAAAAATTTTGATCTAGCTGGCTTTTCTGTTGGTTGTGTAGAGGAAGATAAAATTATTGATAGCAAAACTATTAAGGAAGATGATATTTTAATTGGTATTGAGTCTAGTGGACCTCATTCTAATGGCTTCTCACTTATAAGAAAAATAATTAAAGATGCTAATTTAAACAAAGACCAATATGAGAGCATTGTAGAGCTTGCTATGAAACCAACTCACTTATATCCCAATTTAATTATGGATCTTATTAATAAGTTTGATATTCATGGTATGGCTCATATTACTGGAGGAGGTTTAACTGAAAATATTCCTAGATCTATTCCAAAAAACCTATCTGCCTCTATTAATACTGACTCTTGGGATATCCCTGAAATATTTAAATGGCTAAAAGTTAATGGAAATCTAAACGATGAAGATATGTTTAGAATTTTTAACTGTGGTATTGGTATGGTATTGATAGTTAGTAAAGATGATTCTGAGGCGGTGCTTGATAAAATTAATAAGCACAATTTTAAATGTTTTAATATTGGGACTTTAATTAATAAAGAGAATAATAATTCAGTAGTTTTTAAATAATTTTATGAAAAAAATTGTTGTTTTAGTCTCAGGAAGCGGTAGCAACCTTCAAGCTATTATTGAAAATTGCAATGCAAAATATATTAATGCTGAAATAATTGGTGTTATTAGCAACAATCCAGATGCTTTTGGTTTGGAAAGAGCTGCTTCTGCAAATATTGATAGCACTGTAATTAATAACAAAGATTACACATCCAGAGATCATTTTGATTGTGAGCTGATAAAAGTTTTAGATGATTTAAACCCTGATTTGATTATTTTAGCAGGCTTTATGAGAATTCTTACGGAAAAATTAACCAATATGTATATTGGTAAAATTATTAATATTCACCCTTCTCTTTTGCCAAAATATCCTGGATTGAATACTCATCAGGAGGTTATCAAGAACAAAGATAGAGTTCATGGGGTTTCAATTCATTATGTTTCGTCGAAGCTAGATTGTGGTCCATTGATTGCTCAGGGCGAAATAAAAACAAAGAAGCATGATGATATAAACCATCTTATCGAAAGAATTCATAAAGTAGAGCATTTAATTTATCCTGAAATTATAAAATATATTTGTGAAGATAGAATCTATCTTGAATCAAATGAAGTAAAATTTAAGAAAATAATCACAACAAAGTCTATTATCTATAACAAATATGAAATATAAGCTGCTTTTAATTTTTGCATTTGCTATTCAGATCAATGCTATTGAATTACCCATATATGAAGCGAGATATTCATATGAGTCAGAAGAGATTAATATTAAAGGAATAAGAAAGTTCCAAAAAAATTCAGACGACTACAGCCTAGGTTTTAAGGCTAAGAACCTGTTTGCATCTATGAGCTTTGAATCTAACTTTTCTATTGAAGAATCTCAAATTATCTCTAAAGATTACATTATCAAGGTCAAGCCTAGATTTATTGATAGAGATCAAGAAATAAGCTTTGACTATGACAATCAAACTATTAATTCATTAGGGAGAGATGCATGGAGCATGCCACTAGATACTCAGATTGGATCAGCAGATCCTTTAAATGCTCAAATCCAAATTAGGTTAAATCTTTTAAAAGGCTTAGAAGAATTTTCAATACAATTATTGGAAATAAAAAATGGCAAAATGGAAGATAACTACTATAAAATCCTAAAAAGTGAATCATGTTACCTAGGCGATATAAAATATGAGTGCACTGTGTTGAAGAGATTTAGAGAAAAAGAAAATAGAGAAACTCTGTATTATTTAATACCTGACCTAGATTATATGTTCCTTAAGATAATCGATAGTGGTCCAGAAAGAAATCAAAAACTTGAATTATTGGAAATACTAAGTCTTGGGTAAAGTCACTCCAGTTTGTCCTTGGTACTTCCCACCTCTATCTTTATAACTTGTTTTACACTCTTCATCTGATTCAAAGAAAAGCATTTGCGCCACACCCTCACCTGCATAAATTTTAGCAGGAAGGTTGGTAGTGTTAGAAAACTCTAGGGTTACATGTCCCTCCCATTCAGGTTCAAGAGGAGTTACATTAACAATAATTCCACATCTAGCATAGGTAGATTTTCCAAGGCATATAGTTAAAACATTTCTTGGTATTCTAAAATATTCAACAGTTCTAGCGAGTGCAAATGAATTTGGTGGAATGACACAAATATCAGATTCTATATCAACAAAACTTTTTTCATCAAATGATTTAGGATCTACTATTGCTGAATGGATATTAGTAAATACCTTGAATTCATTAGAACATCTAACATCGTATCCATAACTTGATACTCCATAGGAGATAAGCTTATTTCCTTCTTCATCCATTCTTACTTGATTTTCTGAGAATGGTTCTATCATTTTATTATTTTTGGACATCTCTGATATCCATTTATCTGATTTAATCGACATTTATTTCTGTTCTCCCCTGAATTGCTCTTGCGATAGTATTCCCATCAACGTACTCTAACTCTCCACCAATAGGAATTCCATAAGAAATTCTAGATACTTTAATATCTTTTATGTGATCTTTAATATAAATTGCAGTAGCATCGCCTTCAACAGTTGAGCTAGTTGCTAAAATAACTTCTTCAATATTCTCAACTTTTATAAGTTGTAATAAATCATTAATGCCAAGGTCTTCTGGACTTACACCCTCAATAGGTGAAAGCCTTCCAAGAAGTACAAAATATTTACCTCTGTAACCACCTGTAGATTCAATAGCTAAAACATCAGAGGGGCTTTCAACTACGCATATACTTGTATTTTCTCTAGTAGTATCTGAACATACTTTACATAAATTATTAGAAGTAAGCATTCTACACCTTGAACATCTAACAATATGCTCTATAGCATCAAGCATTGTACTCGCAAGAATGTTAGCTCCATCTTTATTTCTATCAAGTAAATATAGCGCCATTCTTTGAGCTGATTTTTTTCCAACACCAGGTAGGATTGTTAAAGCATTGATTAAGTCATTTAGTAGATCCTGATGCATATTAATTTATAGGTTTTATTGATCCATCTTTGATATTACCATCATATTTATCTAAGAATTTTTGAATAGAAGGGTCTGACAATACTTCCTTTTCAGCTCTTAACTGTCTATCAGTTTCTTGTTTTTCTTTTTGATGTATTGGTGATTGCGAAGCATTACCATTCTTGATTTCAATTGTTATAGTTTTTTTTAAATAATCTTCACATTGTGACTCGAATTCCTTATAAACATTTTCTGGTATTTTGTTATCTTCATTTGAAGTTATAAGAACTAAAGATGAATCATCAAAAGACTCAAACTCTAAATATCCAAAATAATTTCTAGCAAATGGACTTAATTCTAAAGAATTAAAAAACTCTATCCACTGATCATTATTTTTAATAGAAATAGTATTGGTAGATTTACTAACATCTTGATTTTTTTTTGCCTCTTTTTCAAGATTGTTAACGTTGAATGTACTTTGAGATTCTATTTTTACAGATGGTTTTTCTTGAGGGGTGGTCTTAATTTGTTCAGTTTTTAATTTTTTTTTTTCTATATTTGGCTTATTAGCCTGCTCATCTAGCTTATGCAATGGATTAAAAGCTAGCATTCTTAATATACATATCTCTAAAGCCTCTTTTGGGTTGGGATGAACATTAAATTTTGAATATGCATTAACAGAGATTTCATATAAAAGTTGGCAAAACTCTTCATCAACTTTCTTTGATAAGGATTTAATATTCTCATCATTAGAATTATGTAAAACTTTTTCGAGCGAAGTTTTATGCAAAATAGAGATAATACTTTTTAAGATAATCTCATATTCTGGAGATAATTCTTCAATTTTAGCAAGATCATCAAATGCAGATTGACCTTTACCATCTATTATTGAATGAAGCATAGATATTAGATGAGAGTTATCTATAGTACCTAATAGTTTTTTCACACTTTTATTTTCTAAAGAGCCACTACCATGGGCAATTGCTTGATCTAAGAGGGTCAATGCATCTCTTACGGATCCAGATGCAGCATCTGCAATAAGGTCTAAACTCTCTTGATCAAAATTAATATTTTCTGATTCCAGAATCATTTTTAAATGATTAGTAAGAACTGTGCCTCCAACAGTTTTTAAGTTTAATTGCAAACAACGTGATTGAACTGTTTTGGGAAGTTTTTCTGGATTTGTGGTAGCAAGAATAAATACAACATGTTTTGGCGGCTCTTCTAGATTTTTAAGCAAAGCATTAAAACTTTCAGTCGTTAACATGTGCGCTTCATCTAAAAGGTAAACTTTAAAACGACCGTTTGATGGGGATTGAGGAACTGTTTGCAAAAGTTCTTTCATTGCATCTATTCCTCTTTGGGAAGCTGCATCTTGTTCATAAAAATCTAAAGATCTTCCAATCTTTATTTCTTCACAATTTGAACAACTATTACATGGAGTTGATACTGCAGAATCCGATGATAAACAGTTGAGACATTTAGCTAAAATTCTTCCTAATGTAGTTTTGCCAACACCCCTAGTTCCTGAAAAAATGAACGCTTGATGCATTCTATCTTGCAAAATACTATTAGATAAGGCTTGAATTATATGATCCTGTCCAACAACTTCATTAAAATTTGTTGGTCTATATTTTCTTGCTAAAACCTCATAGGACATAGCGATAAATCATAACATGAGCTATCCAAAAACTGATTCAATTTCTTCAAAAGAAAAGCCTCTATTTTGAAGAAAACTTTTTTGCTTATTCCTTTCCTTAAAATCTTGTGAGGTTCCATTTTTAAACTTTTTATTAAATGCTTTTCGTGCTGCTTCTTTCCATGATCCTTCCTCTTTAATAACTAATGACGAAATCGAGTCATTTATGCCTCTTGAGATTAATTCGAACTGAATTTTCTTTGGCCCAAAACCCTTTCTTTTTCTAGCAAGAACATACATTTGGGTGTATCGGACATCATCGATAAGATTATTTGTAACTAGTTTTGTTATTACCTGATCAATAACCTCTGGAGTATCAAATTTCTTTAAAAGTTTTTTTGTTATTTCTTGCTCTGAATGCTCTCTTCTTGAAATGATATCAAGACTTGCGTTATAAACGCTTGAAAAAAACTCATCATTCATTTAACTGAATGGAATAACTCTTGATTTACCACTTCTTTTTATAATTCTAACTTTTTGATCTTTAAAGTAATTGTAAGAACCCACTTCTTGAATAATAGAAATTAACTTTCCAGCATCCGTCTCAATCAACAACTCAATTCCATCCTTTTTTGTTAGGTTAGATCCAACTTTTGATCCAATTGAAGAACCAACAAGGCCACCAACAAGAGAAGCAATATCCGATTCAGTTTCCGAATCAGTTACATTTTTACCGGCAACACCCCCTATTACAGCACCTGCTACTGCACCAGCCTCTCTATCACCTTCAATAGTTACTGTTGTTATATCTTTAATTGTTCCAAGAATGACATACTGTTGCTTTTGTGCATCAGATCTACTAACAACATCTGGGCTTAGCTGAGTATTAACACAACTTACAGTAGTAAATAAGAAAAATAATACTAATAAATTTTTATTCATTTTTATGCTCCTTTAGGGGTTTGTAATATTTAATGAGATCATCAGTGATTACATAAAAGTTTTTATTTTTACTAAAACCATTCATCAATGTAACTCGATAAATTTTTTCATTGAATGAAGGTTCAACTATCTTAATAATATCGCCCTTATTTAATCTTTCTAGATTTCGATCATCAACCAAAGAAAAAACATCCCAATCTCCAAATTTTCGAGCTCTATATGTATGATATGCATCACTTGGCATGAAGTATAAAACTTTACTATTCGAGGGTGATAACTTATTACTTCTTGAATCTAAGTACCATTCTTGGCCTATATTTATTGGCATATCATCTGCATAAACATGATGTGACGACATTAAAAATAAGAGGCTTATAAGATATTTAATCATGTTTAATTTGACAAAATTTAAATGAAATAGTTCTTTGTAATTATTAAATATATGGTAACTCATCTTGAAAATATAAAAAATAGCCTTAATTATATAATAGGAGATGCCATTTGGGTTTCCATTTTTAACAAGCATGCCTTCGGGGTGCATATTTTTAGTCGCTAAAAGGAGGACTATTATGATACTTAACTTTACTGATCCATTTTTTACTACTCGTGTATTAGGATTCGAACCATTGTTTGATAGATTACAGAGACTCTCAGAGTCATCTGATAGATCATCAAGCTATCCGCCATACAACATTAGGAAAGATGGTAATTATTTTGCAATTGAAATTGCTGTAGCAGGCTTAACAAAAAATGATATAAACATTGAGCTTGCAGATGGTGTTTTATCAGTTGTATACGAAGGGCCAAATACTGAAGTTGTAAATGAAAAAAATGAAGTTGTTTACCAAGGAATCGCTCAAAGAGCATTCAAGCAACAATTCACGATAGCAACAGATGTTATGGTTCAGGGTGCTGATCTTATTAATGGTTTATTAACTATTAATCTAGAAAAGATAGTACCTGAAGAAAAGAAACCAAAAACTATTGAGATAAAAACACCAAAAAGAATCTCAACTAAGTAAAACATTATTTCAAGGGGTGCATTATGCACCCCAACTTTCTTAGTTAGGGTAATATGTAATTATGAAATATAAGCTTATTGCAGTTCTTCTTCTATTTACTACATATAATTTTGCAAACTCGGTAAATACTGGGCATGCCGATGTTTCACTGATTAAATACTCAACTAATAACTCTCAAGCTAATGAGTTCTTTATTGGCATTAAAATGGATATGCAAAAAAACTGGCATACCTATTGGAAAAATCCTGGAGACTCAGGTGGCCCTATTAAAGTGTCTTGGAATTTACCAGATGGAGTAACCATAAGTGATATTTATTGGCCAACACCAAAATTAATACCTTATTCACCTTTAATGACATATGGCTATAAAGATTTTGTCATTTTTCCATTTAAAGTTGCTTATGAAGACTTTAATCAATTAAAAAATATTAGCGCGGATATAGATTTTTTAATCTGTGATGATATATGTGTTCCTGAGAAGGCCTTAATTGATACAACTTTTGAAAAGATTCTTTATAGCAAGGATTTAGAAAAATGGATTAATAAAGTTCCTGATGTAATCTTGCCTGTTTTAGCTAATCAAAATCAAAATAATCTTGAACTACGATTCTCATTTAACAATGAAATTGAAGATATTTATTTTTTTATAGATCAACAAGACATTGTTTTACATGCAAAAGAACAAAATCACTATAAGGAAGAAAACAATTGGGTTTTAAATATAGCAACAGAAAATAATCCAAAACATAATGAAAAACTAAAAGGGATAATTGTTATTAATGATGAAAGTTATTTAGTTGATTCAGATATATCAGCTGAAAGTAATTCAAACCAGACAATTACAGTAATTCAAGCATTAATCTTTGCATTTATCGGAGGTCTTATTTTAAATTTAATGCCTTGTGTATTCCCAATAATTTCTTTGAAAGTACTAAGTTTTATATCACTGGGTGGAGATTCTGTATTTAAGATTAGAGCGCATTCAATAATATTTTCTCTGGGAGTTTTAGCTTCCTTTCTTCTTATTGCAACTGTGTTGATAGCTTTAAAATCATCTGGCTCAAGTGTTGGCTGGGGATTCCAATTACAATCACCTCTTATAGTTGGAATATTGAGTATATTAATGTTTTTAATAGGCTTGATCCTTTTAATGGATATCAATATAGGCTCCTCATTGACAAGACTTGGTGGTGTTGGATCGAATAGTAACAACTATTCAAGCTCTTTTGCTACCGGAGTTTTGGCAGTGATAGTGGCATCTCCATGTACTGCTCCTTTTATGGGTGCAGCTATCGGTTATGCCTTAATTCAACCTTCATCGATAACCTTACCAATATTTCTTTCATTAGGATTAGGATTTGCCTTTCCTTACCTACTAATTTCCTTTCGACCATCATTAATATCATCTTTACCCCAACCAGGTAAGTGGATGGAAACATTGAAAGAGTTTTTTGCTTTTCCAATGTTTGCAACAGCATTATGGCTTTTGTGGGTATTTAGTCTTCAGACATCCTCAGGTGCGCTTGTTGATTTACTAATCTCAATTTTATTGATTAGCTTTATATTATGGTTTTATACAAAAGTTTCAAAAAGTTATCTCAAAGTTCTATTACCAATATTTTTACTATTAATTCTAATAAATCAAATAAATCAATTTTTAAGTATTGATAATAAAAAAATGAGTGCTGATGAGACTAAATTTACATGGAGTATCGATACAGAAGATGATCTTATGTCTCGTAATCAAGCTTATTTAATAAATTTTACAGCTGCATGGTGTATAACCTGTCAGGCTAATGATAAAGTTGCCCTTTCTAGAGAGAACGTTAAACAGTATTTAAAGAAAAATAATATTGAATATATAGTTGCTGACTGGACAAATAAGGATGAAAACATCTTAAAAGTTCTTAACAAGTATGGCAGAAGCGGAGTTCCACTTTATGTTTTTTGGAAACCAGGGATGCAAGATCCAATAATACTTCCAGCAATATTAACTGAGAACCTGGTTTTAGAGACTTTGAATAAGTATTAATAAGTTTCACATAACAAATGGAACATAGTTTTTTTATTAATTAACAAAAAGTATTTATAATGTCTTACTAATAGAATCTTGGGAGTAAACAGGTGAATGCAAATCCATTTATATTATTTGGTACAAC
>ERZ1047472.2951-NODE-2951-length-11545-cov-11.693647_pt1 | contig 11545 bp, 9 predicted proteins | sample MGYA00383095_ERZ1047472 | MGnify/ENA primary metagenome ERZ1047472 (study PRJEB29581, sample SAMEA5548365) | metagenome | biome: marine; feature: coastal; material: water | depth 1 m | study: Short-term variability in the microbial, nano- and picoplankton...
ACACCATAAGGAATTTGAGTAATTCTTCATCATACTGGGTATCAATATCTGCTGTAGCTTCTAATGGAGCGGAAGGCCCTAGGAGCATTGCTCAAGAGTTCACACCCGACGCTACAAAATTACCTCCTTCTTTTCCTATATCGCCAAGTGATAGAACGATGTGTAGTGGCTCGAATGCCCCATTCTTTTCCTCAGTCACTGGCCCTAATTTAGTGAACGAAAATTGGCAGGTAAGTAATGACAATGGAAATAGTTGGTCTAATATATCAGGAGCTACTTCAAGTTTCTACACAGTCAATAGAGCTAGAATATATCAAGATGGAAACTTATATAGGTATGCTGCAAGTAATGGCTGCTTGAGTCTTGAAAGTTCAGAACCAGCAATCTTACGGGTAGACACTGTACTCCCATATGAGTATCAAGAAAATGACATAAAACTATGTCCAGGACAAGATACTGTGTTCCGATTAAAAGAAGTTACCAATCTTAGAGGCGTAGCGGATTGGTATTTCCTAGCAGACTCATCTACTCAATCCATCCTTTTGGTTCAAAATTCAGATTTGTCTTATCCTAAATCTAGTGTTGGTGCAGCTGACAGAGGAGTTTACTATGCAGCAATGAAAAATGCGTGCGGACTGCAACAAAATAACAAGAGAATAAGACTAAATGTAAGTGACACTCTCAATCTTTCAATAATTGGAGAAGACAGTCTGTGTATAGATCAAGATATTATGAACGAAGCTACCGCCTCAGGTGGCGACACCTCTAAGTATGATTTTTTCTGGAAATTAAATACCTTGATTTCTATACAAAGTCCTCTTCTTTTACGCTCAATTGATAGTTCAGAAGTCTGGATGGCAGGTGTTTTTGACAACTGTTCCGAAGATACTGTTTACCAGGAAAGGCAATTTGTATTCAGGACTTTACCAGAGATAAGTCTCCCAATGGATACTACTATTTGTAAAGGTGTGAATGTAGACTTGAAATTAGATATTAGTGGGGGTCATAAGCCTCTTTATCATTATGTGTGGAGGAATAAAAATACTAATCGAGAGTTAAGTTCTAACCATCCAACTATAAGTGTCAATCCAGAAATAACCACTAGATATTCCGTTATATTCACCGATAGCTGCAGTAAGTCTATAGATTCTGCTAGTATACTTGTGCGGGTACGAGAAGCATTGACAGCAGAAATAATAAGTTCGAAAGACACACTATGCACAAATGAAAAACATACCCTATCAGTTACTGGATCTGGGGGAGATTCGGGCAACTATACATTTACTTGGGAAGATGGAAGCACCAATGCTTCTAGAGAGATTTCATCAGACTCAGACTCCACATACATGGTGACATTGACCGACAATTGTACCATCGAGCCTAGTCTTGATAGTATTATTATAAAAGTAAGGCCTCCATTGAGTATATCTATAAGTGGGCTCGACACACTCTGTCTAGGTGAAACTTCTGTATATTCTGCAGTAGTCTTAGGCGGGTATTCTAAAGGGTATAGTTATGACTGGACCAATTCAAGCAGTCCTTCTCTAACTATCAATGGATCAATCGATACATTGCTCACTTTAGAAGTAACCGATGTTTGTACACCAAAGGCGGCTAACATTACAAAACCAATCATCATTCGAGAAAAACTAACTTTAACTGCCTCTGAAAAGGTCATAACTGCTTGCCACGGTGAAAGCATAGAGCTCAATGTAAATCCCAGTGGTGGGAAATCTTCATACTACAACCTATTCTGGGACATAGGACTTACAAATACTAACGGGATAACTAAGAGATGGTATTCTGACACTACAGTTCAAGTCACATTGTCCGACGAATGCACAGCAGTAGATGCAGACATTCTGTTCAATATTAATGTACTTCCTCCGTTAACTCTAAATCCACTGCCAGATATTCGTACATGTAAATTTCAAGAAGAAAGCATTGACCTCATTGGTGCAGGGGGGAAACCCAATGATTTTAGGTTTTTCGTGAATGAAATTGCCATAAATGGGAACAGTATTTCACAGAACTTTTTAGATAGTACTCGTTTCACCATTAGGCTTACAGATTATTGCTCTGAAAAAGATGCTCTAGATACATTTTGGGTAGAAGTGAAACCTATTAATCCTTTGATATTTGATATCCGCCAAGAAAATCTAATTGTCAAGGCTAAAACTCTTTCGGATGGAGCTGTTAACCTTTGGGGCACAGACATAAATAACCTTTCAGAGTTCCAGGACAATACTACTGAGATTAGATACTCGAACTACGGTCCAGCGACATTATGTCTTCGCAAAATAGATGACTTTGGATGCAGCGATAGAAATTGCACGAATCTTTTACTCTATGATGTATTCTCTACCCAAAATATAGAAGCAACTATATATCCGAATCCGACAAACGAAAATCTAAATATTAGTCTGAATAAAGTAGCTGGGAAAGTTAGCATTGACCTTTACACATCGGAAGGAAAGAGTGTTTGGGAAAATTCCTACACTACTTATGACAAGCAAGATTTTCAATTTGATGTTAGTCATCTAGCTCCAGGTATCTACATATTAGATATCGAGGTGAATGGAGAAATCATTCGCGAAAAAGTATTAATGGAGTAACCTGCTTTCAGAAAGAAATAAATACCACAAAAACGTGTTCTATGTTTTAAATGTAGTGGTTAAACTGTAATTTTTTGACCGTAGCTTAGGATTCTTTATTAATCACATTGATTGAAACACGAGCAAAATTCAAATATTTCATAAATTAAAAACATGCGTCAATCCAATTTTTTGCCTATTATGTAATCAACGAATTGGACAATAATATTATCATACCGCAGAACGTAAAAGGCCGAGGTGCATTACTAAATACTGAAAATCCATTTGTAAAACACACAGTCGAAGACTTTTGGGATGGTTCTTATTATGATGAAGATTTCATTCAAAACAGCAATGAAACCACTTTCACGGAAGTGTTTCCAAAATCTATTATCAATAAAGTGGACAGTCCTGATGTTCCCTCAGACTGGAGTATGAATCCTTATCAGGGTTGTGAACACGGATGTATATACTGTTATGCAAGGATAACACACGAGTATTGGGGATACAGTGCAGGAACAGAGTTTGAAAAAAATATACTTATTAAAAAAAATGCACCTGAGCTTCTCGAAAAAAAACTAAAAAGCAAAGCTTGGAAAGGTGAGCCTATCATGCTAAGTGGGAATACCGACTGCTATCAACCTGCAGAAGTGAAATATGAGTTAACAAGAAAACTTCTAGAGGTCTGCTTGAAATATAAGCAACCAGTTGGAATCATTACAAAAAATGCATTAGTGTGCAGAGACATTGACATCTTAGAACAGCTAGCGAAGGACAACTTAGTTCAAGTCCATCTGAGTATTACTACTTTAGATGAAAAACTAAGAAGAATAATGGAACCTCGTACCTCTTCCGTAAAACGACGTATAGAAACCATCAAAATTCTTAAGAGTCATAATATTCCTGTGCACGTGATGATGGCACCAATTATTCCAGGTCTAAACAGTGATGAGATATTTGATATGGCCGAAGCTGTAAGTGACGCCGGTGCCCAAACCTTAAATCACACTATGGTGAGATTGAATGGAGCCATTGCCCTTCTTTTTGAGAATTGGATACAAAAAACTCTTCCACTGAAAGCTACACGCGTCCTTAATCTCATAGCTGAAACTCAAGGAGGAAAACTAGGAAATAGTAAGTTTAAAGAACGAATGTCTGGAACCGGACGATTAGCTGAGTCCATAAATCAACAAATTAGATTAGCTAAAAAGAAATATCAGCTAAACTATAAACCCAAACCACTTGAACAATCCTTGTATAGATCTCAGGTGAAAACGCAGTTGGAGTTGTTCTAATCCGTACTTCTAAACACTCTTACCTCTACTTCTCTCTCTTATTGAGTCAAATACCAATATCTTTGTACTATGGAGCAAAAGCGATGCTTACATTGTGACAAAGTGGTAATAGGAAGAGCGGATAAAAAATTTTGTGATAAACAATGCCGTAATGAATACAATAACACTCAAAATGCAGTGTCCAATAATTACATACGAAAAGTAAATCGCATTATCAAAAACAACAGGAATATCCTCGAAGGCCTATGCCCAAAAGACAAATCTGTCAAGGTACACCTCAAAGTACTTACTAAAGAAGGTTTTAGTTTTGATTACTTTTCCAACATCTATACGACTAAGGCAGATAAAACCTACTACTTCTGCTATGAATATGGCTATTTAGACCTGGGAGGAGATTACTTTGCACTAGTTTACAACGACCCATCCAAACATAATAAATGAAAGAGTTCTTAAGCACAGAATTATTGAACCTAGGAGGCAATGCGGTGGTCTCTATTTATAGTCTTGTATACATTGCATTAGCGGGAGTTGTGATCTGGTTTGCGTATAGGTGGACCACTAAGCTGGCAAAAGCAGCAGTCAGAGCTGGCAGACTAGATACTGGAAGAGAATTTGCAATCAGTAGGATAACTAAATACATAGCCATTACCCTATTTGTAATTTTAGCATTGGCAGCTTTGCAAGTCAATTGGAAAATCTTTGCTGTTCTTGCTCCCCTGCTAATTGGTATAGGTCTAGGTTTACAACAAGTAGCTAATGATCTAGTATCTGGCTTTATTCTGCTTATTGAGCCTACAATCAGGGTTAATGATATTGTGGAGGTAGACAATATAGTAGCTCGTGTCAAAGAAATAGGATTACGTACTTCCAACGTAGAAACAAGAGATGGTATTACCTTAATAATCCCCAATCATAAGCTAGTAAGTGAAAAGCTTATCAATTGGAGTTCCAGTGATACTGTAACTCGATTTAAAATAGGTGTAGGTGTGGCATACGGAAGTGATGTAGAGCTAGTAAAGAAAATTTTAATAGAATGTGCTTGGAAGCACAACAAGGTAATTACTAATCCTTCCCCAGAAGTGTTTTTCAAGGATTTTGGCGATTCGATTCTGGACTTCGAACTAGCATTTTGGAGCAGTCACTTGTTTCCAATAGAACAAGTAAAAAGTGAACTTCGTTTTATGATTACTGCTGCCTTCAGTGAGAACAATGTGGAGATACCATTTCCTCAACGAGATTTACATATAAGAAGTGATGCTACTAAAAAACTACCTTAAACTTACCTTTCTACTGGCATATGTAATATTCATCAGTGTCTCCTGTCAAGAGAACGAACCCGAACCAAGTTGCGGACCTCAATACGTACCATACTTTCCATCAGAATCTGGAACTTGGTAAACTACAGACCCTTCTGATTTGGATTGGAATCTAGACTCAATCAATTCACTATATGCCATGCTAGAAGATAATGGCACTCGAGCATTTATCGTACTTCACCAAGGGCGTATCGTACTTGAAAACTATTGGGGGAAAACCATAGTAGGGAATGCCGACTTTAAACAAGACAGCAAATGGTATTGGGCCTCTGCTGCCAAGACTTTGACTGGGTTCACAGTACAAAAAGCAGCTCAAGAGCAACAACTAAACTTAGATGACCGTACTTCAAAATATCTTGGAGAGGGTTGGACGAGTCTTACTAAAACACAAGAAGATAAGATTACAATTTGGCATCAGCTAACGATGACCTCTGGTATGGACGATGCACAAGGTGACGCTATGGAACCTGAAAACCTAACCTACTTGGCGGATGCTGGGACTAGGTGGTCTTATCACAACGCACCTTACTTACACACTACTTGAAAAATTAGTTGCAAATGCAACAGGCAGAGACTTCGAATCTTATTTCAACGAAAAGTTGCAGAGCGAAATCGGTATGACGGGAAATTGGCAGTGGAGTGGAGATAACCACTTGTATCTTTCTGATGCTAGAAGTGCTGCACGCTTAGGTCTTCTTATGCAAAACTACGGACGGTGGGATGGGAAAGAACTACTTGAATGGCAAAGAGCTGAAAGTGCCGTTTCTACCTCCCAAGAACTAAATAAATCTTATGGATATCTATGGTGGTTAAATGGAAAGGGTAGTTTTATGTTACCACGGTCTCAAATCACTTTTGCAGGAAACTTACTACAAAATGCTCCGGAAGACACCTACTCCGCTATGGGTAAAAATGGACAGTATATCAGTCTTTCACCTCGCAGTGAATTGGTGATTGTAAGAATGGGCGACAGTCCATCTCAAGCTTTGGTTCCATTACTTTTTCTAGATGATATTTGGGAAAAAATGAATGGTGTGATGAATTAATTCTTTCTTAAACAGAACAAATATTCTTCTACCGCACTAGCTGTGTGGTTCCTATTCTCTGTCTTGTCAGCCTTAAATCTAGAGTAAGCTGTAGTTTTCAGTTCTACTTTTCCATATTGATTCATTATTTCTGTAATTTGCTCATGAGTCATTAAACCCTCATTGTTATAACTCAGAAAAACATACTCAAATTGAGCATCAGATATTAGTTGCTCAAAGGATTCAGTTACGGTTCGTTTACTACAGTAGTCAGACCTATTGTATTCTGGAAGACCTGTTTTCCCTCTCGGCTCAAATTCCTCATATGTAGCAATGTTATTTAGCATGTGGTAATTGCTCCCATACTGTCGAGCATTATATGGAGGATCTAGATACAATATATCTCCGGATATCCTTTTTATTAACTCATTTGCATCTTCTTGATAAACAATATGATTTCCGTCTGTCAGGTCAAACGCAGCGGGTGAAATATCAAGAGATTTAGCTGCTGTCTTCTTAATGTGCTTCAGATACGCACCATACACGGAAGCAGTGTTTGCCACTTTATCTGCAGATTCCAGCAAAGAAGCTAAGAGAAAAAAATATACGTCTTGATCAATTTCATTTTTGGATTTCCAATCCTTTATTTGGTTTCTCACGGCATCTATTTTCTTGCCGTTTTCATCAGTAAAGTAATTTCTATCTCCGTGTCCAGACTTACAATAGTTCTTATAAATAAAGCCCTCTGCACCCCCTAAACCTCGCAGGATTTTCAACCACTTCTGTGTATTTAATGATTTAGTATTCCCAATGTAATTTCGATTCAAGACATAGCTATAATACTCCATATCATTGGCTATTACAGAATTCACCTGAGGTTTGAAATAGCGACCTACAGCTCCCGTACCAGCAAAAATGTCACAAAACACTTTGTCTGATAATTTACCATCTATGGTCGACAAAATGCTTTTTTCCAAAAAAGGAAGTAGCCTATATTTTGATCCTATATAATTCAAACAGAATTAGTTCGATGGTCTATAGTTAATTCCAATCGTAAATAGTCTATTATACCAGCCTGCACGCCCAAACCAGGTCGGTCCATTCACAATAATTGGTACATTTCTGATTGATGATAGCGAATACGAATGCCTCAAGTCTAAACCTACTTTATCCGTAAGATAATAAGTCCCTCCAAGTTGTAAGCCTAATTCAAGAGTGTTAAGTTCTAGCTCTTCAGATTCTCTGCCATTCTCGTTTCGTTGATTTACAACATTTATTCCTAATGAAGGCCCAGCATAGAACGTAAAATTTTTCACAGCTACATATTTCGCTAAAAATGGTATCTCCAAGTAATGGTAGTTCAATGTCAAATCTAACGGCGGCGGTAAATCAGGATCTGTAACCACTGTGCGAGCACCTTTCATACTAAATCGTATCTCAAATGCCCCTTCCCATTTTTCATTTATCTCGCGGTTGATCTGCAATCCTGCATTCAGCCCAAGTTTATCATAACCCGCAAGTTGATCGCCATCTACTTGACTAAAATTGGCACCAACTAAGAGTTCAGCACCAAACCCTTGCCCACTTGAAAATGTGAAACTGTAGGCTAGCAAAAAAAATAAAAATATTCTTTTCATAAGGGATCAAAAATAGATAAACTTGTACTGAAAATGAGTGAGCGTAGAAGAAAAAACAAAGACGTAGCTGGATATCAAATTCTAAGTATACTTGCTGTAATTGATGGAGACTTTGATCCTAGAGAAGGAAAAGTTATCGTTGACTATGTTGCTAAAAATTTTCCACTTGGAGGCAATCTGGAAAGAGCAGATGAAGAACTTAGCACCACAAATCAAGAAGATTTAGACTTACTGCTTCAACGATGTGCAGAAGATTTCTATCTGGACTCAAACGAGAAAGAACGTCTAGAATTAATAGATTTTGCTCTAAAACTTCTAAAAGCAGACGACAATATAGATCCTCAAGAGAGCAGACTCGTTCAATCTCTTTACCAATACTGGGATATCACGTAGATATAGTCTATCTTGTTGAGCAAGTGGACTATAAGTCAAACTTAATACCTTGAGCTAAGGGTAATTTAGTGCCATAGTTTATCGTATTCGTCTGTCTACGCATATACACTTTCCAGGCATCTGATCCACTTTCTCTTCCTCCACCAGTTTCTTTTTCTCCTCCAAAAGCTCCACCTATCTCTGCACCACTTGTTCCAATATTTACATTTGCAATTCCACAGTCGCTACCCGCAGCACTCAAGAATTTTTCAGCTTCAATTAAGCTATCCGTAAAGATAGCCGAGCTCAACCCCTGCTTAACATCATTTTGCATCAATATTGCCTCATCTAAAGTTTTGAAAGGGATTAGATATACAATTGGAGCGAAGGTCTCTTCTTGGACAATTTCGTAATGGTTTTGAGCTTCCGCTATGCACGGAGATACATAGCAACCAGATTCATACCCTTTTCCTTGCAGCACTTCCCCTCCTATTAGTACTTGGCCTCCTTCTTCTTCTACCGCTTTCACCGCACGCACAAAACCCTTCACAGCATCAGTATCTATCAATGGTCCTACGTGATTTTCTTCATCCAATGGGTCTCCTATTTTCACTTGTTTGTATGCATTGACTAGTTTCGTTTTAAAATCTTCATAGACAGTTTCCTGAATCAATAGCCTTCTAGTGCTTGTGCACCTCTGCCCTGCAGTACCCACACATCCAAAAACAGCAGCCATTAAGGCATTATCGAGATTTGCATTTTCTGTTATGATAATGGCATTATTCCCTCCCAGCTCAAGAAGCGATTTCCCTAAACGAGCACCTACTACCTGACTCACTCTACGACCCATACGTGTGCTACCCGTAGCACTTACTAAGGGTATTCGTTTATCCTTTGCCATATTCTCACCAATTTTGTAATCCCCAATCACAAGATTGAATAAACCTTCAGGCAATTCATTTTCTATGATCACCTCTTTCATCAACTGATGACAAGCAATAGCTGTGAGAGGTGTCTTTTCGCTAGGTTTCCAAATCGTAACATCTCCACATACAGCAGCTATCATAGCATTCCAAGCCCATACGGCTACCGGGAAGTTAAAAGCTGATATCACTCCTACCAAACCAACAGGATGCCATTGCTCGTACATTCTATGTTCCGGACGCTCACTGTGCATAGTAAGACCGTAGAGTTGTCTGCTAAGCCCCACTGCGAAATCACAGATATCAATCATTTCTTGTACTTCACCCAGACCTTCCTGATAACTCTTGCCCATCTCTAGACTTACCAATTTTCCTAAGTCTTTTTTCCTAAGACGTAATTTTACTCCATACTTTCTTACGATATCCCCTCTTTGCGGAGCGGGAACTGTTTTCCAATATTTAAATGCTTCTTGTGCTATTTTGACCACGTGATCGTATTCACTGTGACTAGCATATACTGCTTCTCCAAGCTTTTCTACATTGGTAGGTGAATATATCTCTTTGGTTTCCGTTCCTAAAGATGTAATCCATTCTCTTCCAGTACAAATACTCTCGTTTTTTGACTTTACCCCTAAGCTGTGCAGCAATTCTTCAGTTGATTTTCCCATAGTCATATTAAGCTACACGAATATACTTTTTCGTTTAAGTAATTTGAAGCATCCTTCCAATTATTCTTAGAAATCAGCCTATTGCTGATGTACTTGATTTTCTTAGCTTTGTCTAAGCATGAAATACCCAAGACTCAACAACCAACTTTTCATAGATAACAGAAAGCGTTTTGCTGCTCAAATGGAACCAAACAGCATTGCTATATTTCATAGCAACTATCAATATAGCTGGAATGGCGATGCGGTATATAAATTCAAGCAAAACTCCGACATCTATTGGATGTGTGGAATCGACCAAGAGGATAGTGTACTTGTACTTTATCCTGATTGTCCAATTCCTGAATATAGAGAGTGTCTTTTTTTAGTAGAAACTAACGAAAAAATAGCAGTATGGGACGGATACAAATATCCGAAAGAAGATGCCACTGCTACTAGCGGGATACAGCAGATATACTGGAATGATAACTATATGCAAAAGCTACGCCCGGTTATCAATATGGCTGAAAACGTGTATTTGCCGCTCAATGAAAATGATCGTGCAAATCCATCTTCCCCTATGAAACAACTTGATTTTGCTAGACAAATGAAAGATATTTACCCATTGCACAACTACAAACGTGCAGGGATAATCCTACAGAGACTACGAAGTATCAAAACTCAGTTCGAGCTTGAGGTAATGCGAGAAGCAGTGAATATCTCCAAAAAAGGATTTATGCGTATTCTTAAAAGCACAAAACCTGGAATGGGCGAGTTTGAAATAGAGGCAGAATTGGCACATGAGTTCTTGAGCAATCGTGGTTCTGGATTTAGTTTCGAGCCTATAGTGGCTGCTGGTAAGAATGCGTGCACACTCCACTATATTGACAATAGAGACATAGTGAAAGATGGAGATTTAATTTTAGTAGACTGTGGGGTGGATTATGCTAATTACATCAGTGATATGACGAGATGTCTTCCTGCTAACGGCAAATTCTCTAAAAGACAAACAGAAATATACAATGCTACTCTTCGAGTGATGAAACAATCACGTGAAAAGCTCTTGCCAGGTACAATGCTTATGGAATACCAGAAAGAGGTGGAGGGGATAATGGCAGATGAGCTCATTGGTCTAGGTCTATTGACCAAAGAAGACATAAAAAATCAAGATCCAGCTTGGCCTGCTGTTAAAAAATATTTTATGCACGGCACAAGTCACTTCCTAGGTGTGGATGTGCACGATAGCGGTATGCGATATGAGCCAATGCAAGAAGGAATGGCCTTCAGCTGTGAGCCAGGAATCTACGTGCCAGAAGAAGGAATCGGTGTTCGTATTGAGAATCAAATCCTCATCACTGAAAATGGGCCACACGACATGATGGATGAAGCCGGTATTCCTATAGAAGTAGAAGAAATTGAAGAACTAATGAAGAGATAGGTTTGAAATTGACTTTGCAAAAATTACACGCTCTATTAAACAGCCGAGTATTTGCTTATATCTTAGTCCCTGTTTTATGTCTTTTCTTTGTTCTTTTCGTTTTTTATGATCAACTTTCCGAAACCTCATTTTGGTCGGTAGTTGCGTTTTTCTATATACTTACACTCGTCAAGGTAGTTTTAGAGTGGACACTAATCTTAAAGAAAGATGACTCAGGTGGTATTTGGCTTAATCAAAAGGTGCCTTATGGTAAGTTAATTGGAATGTCTATTGCTCCTGTGTTATTGATTTTTAGTTTCGA
>ERZ1047472.2953-NODE-2953-length-11537-cov-8.652500_pt1 | contig 11537 bp, 11 predicted proteins | sample MGYA00383095_ERZ1047472 | MGnify/ENA primary metagenome ERZ1047472 (study PRJEB29581, sample SAMEA5548365) | metagenome | biome: marine; feature: coastal; material: water | depth 1 m | study: Short-term variability in the microbial, nano- and picoplankton...
TGCATGGCCGCTGCTTGAACGTCAAGAAGATGGCCTTTTGCCTGCAGCCTTTCATCTTCCGATGTGTGTAGCTCATCAATAAGATTTGCTGCAGGTTTAAAAATACCGGCAATTAGATCAGTAACTCCCACTAGTAACACCATAAGACAGACTTGTCGCTGTCCCTCATATCGACATGTACAAAACCTTTAGCCACTCCGATTCCGTTAAATCCTAGAGCAGTAGCCATTTTAACTATTTGCATCCTTTGTCTTCCACCGTTAACGGCTATGTCTGCGGCAATACCACGCGCATGAGTGCCAGCAACCTTTTTGCGCTTCTCTATGCTGTGATTAGGGCTTCTGTAGCCACTAGTCACATAGAAGGGAAATCCACATACCTCCCGTAAATGGTCTAGTTTTCGTATAAATGCCTCGACCATTTCGTTTTCACCAGTTTCCTGGCAATCAAAATCTGTAATTTTAAAATATTTATAGTCACTCATTATTTTCGCGTAATACTCGATCAACGGTAGTTCTAATGTGACGTATGTTTTCATCGATTCTAGCTAGTGATACCGCCTGGCCTTGGACGTTTGATTCGATGGTGTCCAGACGTACACGGTGTTGGTCTACATCGCGCCTATTGGCTTGTATGTTTGAATTTAGTTCAGCAACAAACCATACAAGACTAATCGTCTGCAGCAAGATTGCTAACAGAAAGGTAATTGGTACACTTTTTGATAAATGCCATTGATCGTCTTTCATTTTAATATGTCCCTTTCCAGACTCGGAATGCGTCAAATTCGCCCGACAGCATTTTCTTGTGAATAAGGTCTTTTTTGGCCTCGTTATCAGACCAACTAACTCCGGCCTCTTTCATCCATTGAGCAACCAAGTGAACAGGTATTCTGCCAACAAGGCGATTCTCGCCCGTCATGCCAACACCCTGCTTGCGCATTTCCTTGACCTCGTCAAGATAGACGTTGTTGTCATACTGCTTGTGAATCTCAATTCCCTTTGCAGTGGGAATAATCTTTTCCTTGATCAGCATTACTTTTTCCTTTTCTTTTTAGCTGGTGCTTTTTTTGCCTTTGCAGCAGCGGCTTTGCCTGCCTTGGTATAAGCGTATTTTTTACCGTTTACTATTGGCATATCAATTTCCTTAAAAACTCTATAAAAAAAGGCACCCCCCGTAAAGAGGATGCCTTCGTTTTACCGCTTACTACTTAAGACGTAGTTAAATCACAGATGATGCCTGACGCTGCTTCGTTCTTAGAAACAAGAGTCAATTCTGTAACTACCTGGCGAGTAGTGTTATCGCCAGACTTAGCTAGTTCTACGTTCTTAGTTGGACGCAAAACAGCTACGTTCCACATGTCGTTCTGACAAATGAATACGTCACGGCTACGGATCAAGCGGCTTGGCTGGAACTCAACCGTACCCCAAGGCGTAACATATACGTCTAACGACTTAACAACTTTGCTGTCACCAGCCTGTACAGTTGAACGCTGGTTGTTGTTACCAGTAAAGCCAAGAGCCTTGTTCATCTGAAAAGGAGATAGGTAAACAGTGTCTGGCTTTCCACCGGCAGTCCAAATATCTTCCATAACATCATCAAAGATAGCTTGGGTTAACGCTCGTGGAGTACCATCGTCAGTTCTAGCATCAGAACCATCACCAGTAGGAGCAGCACCAGAGTCGCCAGAAGCAAAGCTGTCGTTAGTGGTCATCCAAGTTGGAACACCGGCTAACTCACGCGCAGTAGTAGCATTACCAGCTACCTTGGCGTTGTTTGCGAACAGGGCCAACTCTATGTCTAGCTTCTGCTCTTTAGCGACCTTAACGACTTGGTAAGCCATTTCGGACGCCTTTCCTGCTTTGCTTAGACCAGCGTCTGTGTCAGGTATTACTACAGCGTTCTTAAAGATTTGGCTGTAGTTACCAAGGCGAGTAGTTGCAGTACGTGCTTCAGCAGTTGTTGCATCACCTTCAATATGAGCATTGGCTCCGGCTGCGCGTAAAGCATCAGTCTGAAATTCATGCAGGGTGTTGCTTGCTTTGGTCTTCTTACATGCTGAGTAAAAAGGAGTCTCTTCAGGTGATACTGATTCAATAACACCAGAAAGGTCTTCACGGATGGAATTAGCCCCATCATAGCTGTCGAAAGTATTACTTGGTTGTGCCATTTTAATTTACCTTAAGTCTTAGTTTAGTTACCCAATATCAACGCTACCGCGTCATCAATTGAGCCTGTTTTTTTCAGTCGGGATTGTTTGTTGCGAAGCTCTTTTTTCGAGGAACTGGCCTTTTTACCACCTGCCTTCATTGGTTGCGTTCTCTTGTGCTTAGATGCCTTTTCAACAGCCTTTGACTTTCCAGCGACTATCTCGCGATACTTTCTAGCATCAGACAGAACTCGGATAGCTCTATGATCTACAATCGCCGAAATCTCTTCGGGTGCATAACCATACTCATTGCCTGCAGAGAGAATCTCTTCCTTGATCAGCTTGCCTTTGCTTGGATCTTTAAGCTCCGGCATGATCTCAAGTAGTCTTGTCATCTCCTGGTTGCGATGAGCCTCTAGGGCTAAATTCTGTGCGTGTAGCTGGTCGTTGTGGACCTGTTGAAATTGTGCCATCTCATTTTGATAGGCCATCATATCTTGCTCAAAGCGTGCGTTTGCCTCGACGTACCCGATTGGATCGGTGTCTAACATTGCAAGGTCTGGCTTGATAGGTTGGCGAGTAACGCCGTTATGTTGCAGTTGGTTGTAAAGGTCTGTTACCTGTTGACGAGATTCTAAAAGGGCATTGTAGACTTCCTCAGTGTGCTTTCGCGCCTGAGCGTTCTCTTGCATCCCTTTTTGGACAAACTTTTGACCTGAAAAACCTTGCTTAAGCTCATCGAGAGTTACAGCCTTTTCTTCACCATCAATTTTGACAGTGTAAGACTGACTCTCAGAAGCGGCATCGTCTTCTTCGTCGTCTGTGTCCTCGGTTATGTCGTCCTCATTTTCGTCTTCATGCTCTTCTTCCTGCTCCTCAACCTCATCCGCAGTTTCCTCAAGCTCTACAGGCTCTTCCTGCTGCTCTTTGGTTTCTGTTTCCTCTGTTTCGGGTTGCTGGAGAAGTGCCTCTGCGGCAGATTCAATGCTGCCGTCCATTACGTTTTCAGTCGTTTCCACGGTGCTGTTTTCCTTTTGTCATCGACAAGATCGGCCATTTGTATGGAGTGGATCTTGGTCTCGATTGTATTAAGCGCATCAATTAAATTGCGCGCCAGGTGAATCGCCTCGTCATTGCGAGACTGCTCCAGAAAGACGCTAACTGCGTCATCTCTGACATCTTGTAAAAGCTCCTTAAATACATCATCAGCAGCAAGCCGAGTGTATCGTTGAGACTTTTCTTTATTATTCAAAATCTACCGCCGGTCACTGCTTGTGCCGGTGTGTCTTGTGGATATCTTGGGATGGCCTGTGCCTGCTTTACGCCTGCAACATCAACATTAGTCTGGTACTTACCTAGAATCTCTGCTGCCTTAACAAGCAAATCCTGATCCATCTGGTCTCGTACTCTGTCGTCTTGCGCAATGGCCTTCTGTGCGTCAATCTGTAGACGCGCCATGTCGGTTTGTGATTTAGCTTCGGCCTTTAGCTGCTCTGCTTGCAAGTAAGCCGCTGCTTGGTCCATTGGCTGCTCAGTCTCTTGCTGCTGCGCCTGATCAAGAAGAGCCATTTCCTGCTGCATGTCCATCGGCTTAAAGTAGCGATTAATGTTACGTAGACCACCAAGCGCTAACATGTCAGCAAGCGTGTTTCTGATTTCAGTCATTCCAACGAGGCCGTTATCTGTACCGTAGCTTGAAAAGATTTGTATTTGCATATCTAGCGCCTGCTGCAATGCAGCTGCACGCTCACCTTCGCGACCCGTACCAAGACCTACATTAACCGTAACGTCCATCTCCTTGTTCCATGAGCGAGGATCAACCGGCATGTAGTCATTACCTGCAATTGCCATCATTTCGGTTTTGTCGCAGTTCTCAATAGTCAGCTTCAGCATGAGCTTAAATAACTGCGTTACACCGCCTTCAGCAAGATTCCTAGCCATTACCTCTATTTGACTCGCAGCGCCCTGTACAGCGGCATTAACGGCTGTTGCAGTGGTGTTCTGGAGTGCATTAGGATCAAGACCGGATGAAGCTGCAGATACACCTGTTTTTTGATCAATTTGCGCATCAAAATACTCAACAGCAGAAAGTGTTTGCCCTGCAACAAATGGCACGGTTAAAGGCGTAACTGAGCCTCCGGCTTTTGTTCTTACAACACCGCCAATCTCGTTATTTAGAAAATCATCAACATTGACCATGCCCTCGACAATCTCAGTGCGAGGATTATTGGTTAGTGCCACGTTATCGAGGACGCCACGGAGCATTGCTGTTGCTGCGTCTTGTTCCGAAAAGAGAATATCTGCAAGAGAGTTACCGACCCACGTATGCGGTTCTGGATCATGCTGAAACACGGCAAACGGTAGGTCACCCCACGGCTCATAATCAAGCAGCTCATCACTTCCACCACCAAGCAAAATCTTGTGCATCGACGGTACGCCTGTGCCGTCAACGTCAATCTTCATGTAGACCTCAGACACAACGACCTTACGCATTGAGGGGTCTAAGGGTTGCTCATCATCATCTAAACTAAAGTTTTGACGCTCAAATCGCTCCTCATCTGAAAAGTTATCAGTGTCGTTACCCGTTAATTCAGACACGACATCAAAGTCATATCCCATTGCAACCAGATCACCTACTCGCATCTCGCGCTTATGGACAGCAGCATAGGCGTCTTCTAGGCTTGTCGCTTCTGAAGAAATAAAGAACTCTTCAGGGGGCAAGCTTTCTATTACAAGGTCGCCGTACTCTTCGGTTAGAGAGACCTTGACATCGTGAGTAATGCGCTCAAATTCTACGCCGGTCTCGTCAATTTCAAGCTCAATGTTTTCAGAGTGTTCAATGACTTCAACACGCGGATCGTTGACGATTAAGCTAAACTCTTCTTCAGGAAGGTCTTGGTGATCATAGGTCTCTGACTTCTTTTCCATGTTCCAGTAGCACTTTACAACACCGCACTTTTTTAGCAGCGAGTCAGCAAAGACATCAGATAGAACCTGGTAACCACCTAAGCTATTAAACTTATAATTAACGTACTTGGTGGCCTGTTCAGCAAACTGCGCATCCTCGCGCCCTGTAGGAGCAAACTCAACCGGCTTATCAGTTGACAGAAAAACACGCATTAGACTTGGCTTTATGGCCCGTATCTTGTCGCGTATCTTGGTTGACACAACCCGGCTTCGGCCCTCTTCCTCACCAATATCGACCTTACCGTCATAGTACCGCTGCGCCTTAAGTCGATCATCTACCAGCTCAGAATTAACAAAATCTTCTGCGTTATCCACCGCATCCGCTGCAATTGACTTAATGTCGTCTTCTGTTAGCTTTTTAAGTTCCATATTTATTTTTTCCACGAGAAAGACCGCCAGTTAAGGCGGTACAGTGATTTGGGGGTGATTAGTTGTACAACTGCTGCACTGGGTCAGATTCGATAATCTGTTGGTTAGCGCCTTGCTGTATTCCGCGTTGTAAACCAAATTTGATTTTTTCGTATGCCTTATTAATAAAAGCCGCCTGGGCTGTTGACAGTTTGGTTCCTTGCCTTGCCTGAGCAAGTAACTGTAATGCAGCCTCTGCCTCTTTGCCTCGCGCCTGCGTCAATACAGTCGCAACCTCGGAAAGAATGTCATCTGTTCTACCGGCAATGGCCTCTGGCGTTTGCTGGGTTAGGGTTTGGATGATTTGTTTTGGTGCTAACTGTAGGTCGCCTCGTGCAACGGTGCCAAGGATGCCAGGACTCATTAGGTCATCAAGCGTATTCTTTAACTGGACACGCATAGCGGTTGCTGAGTTGGCGCTGAGACTATTAAGCAATTGCAGGCCCGACTGAACCTCGTCTAGTTTTGTGAATAACGTCTGTGCTTCCGCATCGCCAAGTATTAATCGCAGCTTGTTTCTGCTTGAGTCAGAGGACAAGATGCGCAGTAATTTGCGAGATTCCTCGGCGGTTGCGCCTGCCTTGTCATCTCCTACTGAACCGATATTTTTGCGCGTTTGATCAAGAATCTCTTCGATCTGATTGCGCGCCCCCAGCCTAAGTGCGTCCATCTCAACATTTGACGCATTTTTAACTGCATTTTTTAACTGGTCTAGCTTTACATTGTCCTGTAAGAACTTAGCGCCCATTTGCATGACTTCGGTTTCTACAATCTTTGCCTGACCAAGCTGCAATGCCTTTCCGTATTTTGGTACGGCCTCAACACCAGCATCTCTTAACTGCTCAGAAAACTTTTTATAACCGATGTCGCCAGTCCGATCATACGTTGCTTGCAGCGCCTGTTTCAGATAATCCAACTGAATCATATTAGGCATCTGCTTTATCTTAAACGTGCCGTCAGCTAACTCTTCGGCTAGGAACTGCATATTCTGTTTGCCATCAGCCGCCATATTTAAGTTTGCGCTTTGTATGGCCGATCTAAACTCACGCGGAGCATTACGGGCTAGATCGTTTATTAAGCTCTCAATTTTAAGACCTGCACCTGATGCATAGTCAATCGGCTCCGCGTAGGCCTCGCTGTAGGCTTTTTCCCTTCCCTTTGCGGTACGAGAAGCAACGGCATCGACTGCTGTATCCAAACCCTCTGGAGGTTCCCCTAGAACCTGGTCCATAGTAGGTCTTAACTCATCTGCCTGGTTAGCTGCCCTAGTCTCAGCAGCATCGCCAATTATTCTACCTGCGTTAGGTGCGCCCGATGCCTGTATCGCATCCCCAAGCTGTGCAATTGACTTGTCTGCATCAATAATCATTCCTTGATCACCAGCCTTCCGCAGGTTAGCTGTCATCTGCTGCAGGGGCATACCTTGCCCAAGCATATTAAACATGATGTTGGCAGCAGGGTACGAAATGTTTAGCTTTTCAGCCAGCGCGTTAACAGTCTTACCCCTTTTTGTAAAGTCCTCTAGAAATTCAGACCCGTAACGCGAAAATGTTTTGCCAGCTCCGCTTAACATTTTTTCAAATGGTCGGCCAATAGCGTACCCATAACCAGCGCCTTTGGCAGTATCTTTGGCGGCACCTGCAATATCACCTTCCATCAAATCAGCCTCAGACTCGCCTATACCTGCCCTAGCACCCTGAAGAGCGTTGCGCTTAAATGCTTTCATTGGCGACTCAAAAGCTGCACGAGGACTGCGTTTAGCAATGGATATTAAAACTCCCTGCGTAAGTGCCCCCAGCATTTCCATGCCAAACGCCTTCCCTCCACTTGCTTGTTTATAAACCGCTAAATCGTTCCTAATTTTATCTCTAGCTTGCTGATAAGTCTGTGGGTTGCCCGTAATAGAATCAGGCAGATTACTCATCACGAAAGCCTCTGCCTCATCTGCACTGTAATCGGATAATCCTTGCAAGTATGAGCGGAAAAACTGACTTTTAACGGCTGGGCCTTCTTCGTTTTGCTCTCGTGCTGCCCTTGCCGTTTTCCAAGGCTGTTGTTTCTGAGAATCTTCTCTTTCTTTTTTAGCGGTATTCCAAGGCTGCTGATTTTCCATATTAATTAACTACCTTTTCCCAAGACGATTCTTTTTCAATGTCGCCACCTAAATACCTATGGCCCTCACTAACATGACCTACACTTATTTCTTGGAGCGCGGTATAAAAGTCGTCAATATTAGGCTGTGGTCCTGTGTACCCTCGTAACGTATAATTTGTTTGAAAATAATCAGCCATTGCCTGACGTTGTTGACGAGCAATTTCCATTTGCCGATACAGTTTATTAAGACGGCGAGCGTTATCTTCAGGTGGTAACAATGGGTTGTAAGCCCTTGAAATTAACTGCTCTCCTTCCTTTTGCGCAAACTGTGCTCCTAAAATTGTTTTTAGGTTTCTTTGAACAACCTCTTGCACCATTTCTTTTGCGTTTTCGGCATTTGGGTCAACCAACCCTAACAACCCCAAATTACTCAGCAGACCTTTCGTTGGACCTGTTAGCTGCTCGCCTGACTCTAGCTTTTGCAAAACAGTATTAATCTGTGCCACGTTAGCGGCCATATCTGCACCGCCGCCTCTCGTCCAATCTAAATGGTCGTCAGCGTAAGCCTTGTCCAGTGCCTCTAGCCCAGGAGGCAATTTTGGAGCAGCGTTATTATTAACGGTTGTGCCGCCGCCGCCAATTCTGCTAATTTTATCCCCTTCTGGCCCAGATGTTACATTAAACATAGCGCTTGGATCGTAAGCGCCGCCATTAGCGCGAGCATTTAACTGTGCGCCAGAACTCTGCGTAATTGTTTTTTTGCTTTTCATTTTTTCTTTAGCGTAAGCGTTAAATATTTCCAGATATGATGCTGGATTGACTTTAATTGCATCCAAGGCGGTCTTAGCTAACGGGTCTGTTTTAGCTGCATTTTGAAGCGCACTAATTGTTGAGTTAGCTCGATTTTGCACCATGCGATTTTCTTGCGCTTGCTGAATTGTATTAGCTGCTGTTGCTGCCATACCCTGATCAGGGTTTAATCGCATCGAGTTTAGGCCCATTGTTAAACGCGCCATCTTCTCAGGATCATTTTTAAAGTTAGTGATACCTGCGCCAATGCGATCCAAAAGACCCATCTCTTCTTCTTCTTTGTTCATTCCACCAAACATCATGTTACGCGCCTCCCATAAACTTCATTGCCATCTCTGCTAGTTTTGCCTTTTTTTCATCATCAGCACTAAATTCTCCAATACTGTCCAGCAATCCTTGGCTTACGACAGGCGTCATTTGATGCGCAACCGGGTTTATTGCTTGTCCACCTCTGGTTACTTGACCTGCAATCGGCTGTATTGGGGCCATGCCTTGATAGTTCTTAAACGCGTCCTGCATTCGGTCCATCACGCTTACTTCTTGAGGCGGTGGCGCAGGCATAGGAACGTCAAGATTGACCTGTGGCATTACGCCTGTCATATCATGGTTTCCAGCATCTTTCTTAGCTTGCGCCATCAACAATTCAGCAATCTTGCGCTGCTGCTCTTCTTGATCATTGCGAGGATCGTACATTTAAAGCTCCTGTAGGATTTCGTTGTACTTAACTGCCATGTATCCAGAGTCGGTATGCACGACTGCGCTTGGCATGATCTTCTCTACCTCTTGAGCAAGGACACCAATATGCATGTTATTTGCCAAGCCCTTCTCTACTGCCTCGTCGGTCCAATCCCATGTGTAAATACCAAGGCCATTTGGTAGGTCACCTACCTGGTTAATATTGGTCTTTAATCGCATGTCAGACGACATTGCCGATGCGCCAAGGCTTAAATAATCAAACAAGCCAGGAGTTTTCGACGTAGTTGTAGTCTGTGGTACTGGCGATTGACCTAGTGCTGCAGAGATAAGGCCAACATCACTGTACGGCTGATTCCTGTAGTTATTAAATTGATTACGAGCCGCATCAATGAGCAATTGGTTAAGACCTTGTCGCATTGCACCGTCTTGCGCCATGTTGCGGTTTAAGGTCTGACCCATGCCAAAGCCAAGGTTACCAAGATTAGCAAGCTGGTTACCTGCATTAAGGCGCTGCTGTGATCCTGCAAGCTGGCTGTTTTGATTAGCCATCTGCGCTGCCATTCGCTGTTGTGCGTTAAATTGACCCATATTGTTTGCTTGAGACTGATTAGCAAGGCTTGAGTTATTCATTGCATTCGCAGAGAACTGTCGAGCGTTATTGACAGCGGCCTGATCTGCAAGGCTACCTGTGTTAAACGCTTGCGCTCCAAATTGTGCGGCCTGATTAAAGGCGTTTTGGTTTGCCAGGCTTGAGTTATTTGCCGCATTCGCACCGAACTGACCAGCCTGATTTTGAGCGGCTTGATTAGCAAGTCCAGCGGTGTTGTATGCACTAGCGCCAAATTGTCCAGCTTGATTTAATGCTGCCTGGTTAGCAAGTGCAGCAGTGTTACCTGCCTGTGCGCCAAACTGAGCAGCCTGATTTCCTGCGTTTTGGTTTGCTAATGCCGCTTGATTTGCTGCAGCAGATGTAAACTGATTACCTTGGTTTGTTGATGCTTGATTTGCTAAAGCTGCTGCATTATTTGCACTTGCTCCAAACTGAGCAGCCTGATTGTTTGCTGCCTGGTTAAGATTACGTGCCTGATTAGCAGCTTGCGCCCCGAATTGACTAGCCTGTTGCTGTTGAGCAGATGCTTGCATAGCCGCCTGATTAGCTGCCTGTGCGTTAAACTGATTAGCTGTGTTGCCTGCGCTTTGGTTGGCTAAAGCGGTCTGCTGTGCAAGATTTGCTGACAGACTGTCTGCCTGCAGATTTGCTCCCTGATTTGCTAAATCACCTTGCATGGTGTTCTGAATATCAGAAAGACCCATTTGTTGCGCGTTATTAAAGCCAGTTTGACGCAATGAAGCCGCCGTCTTTGCTGCTTGGTCGTAAAAGTTTTTGTTATTTTCTGCTTCTCTTAGGGCGTGGCGTGAACCGCCAAAAGCACCTGCAGCTGTGGCATTAGCACCGATATTTTGCTGCTGAATTTGTCGCGCCCGATCTAGGTCAGACAGCGTATTATCAACAACCGCGTCATCGTACTGGTTTACGTAGCGTGATAAGTCAGTATCGGCCAAAAGACCAGACTGCACGTTATTAGCACCTACCTCTCGACTCGGACCTGCTCTTTCTGCACCGTATCCAGTAGAGTCAACACCAGCTGCTGTAAATCCCTGCGCTCCAGTTTGTTGCGCTGTATAACCATCCGCATTGGTTTGTGCGCCTGTAAATCCTTGCGAGCCTGCGCGTTCGGCGTTATAGCCTTCGCTGTCAGTACCTGCTGCAGTGTAGCCCCTTTGATCTGCGTTAGCTGCATTGTAGCCTTGCGCGGTGTTGCTAAATGCATCATAGCCACGAGTGTCTGCGCCACGAGCCTGATACCCTTGACTGAAGTTTCTGTTAAACGCCGCCTGGTCTGCGGTAACCGTGTCAGGCTTAAAGGCCATTTCTTTCCGCGCCCCTTCAAGCGAGTCATAGATAGCGTCAGCAGCAGCGGAGTTGATGTTTGGTCTTTGCTGCCCTGTACCAGTTTGCTGGTTTGTACCGCCAGTACCAGTGTTACCGCGTGATTGTCCCAAGTTAGGATCAGAGTATAGGTTAGGGTTGTGGATTGATGTTGTGAAGCCGCCATCTGGAAACCCTGGACTTTGAGTCATTGGGTGCGGTTTCATCTGGTCATTTAGTGATTTCCCTCCGTGGGCAGGATTAGGTATGTTACGGTGATCTGGATTGTTAAATGGGTCAAAATCGTCAGGCAAGCCTAGTTTTCTTCTATTAGCTATCAAAGCATCCTTTTGCTCTTGAGTTGGTCCTCCTCGATAACGCATATCACTGGCCAAATCGTCTCCTGCCGGACCTCCAGGAAACCCTGGTTGTTGTGATGGCATCTTACCTAATGTTTTACCAAATTTAGACTGAAACTCTTCAGGA